>ERZ795060.3622-NODE-3622-length-13953-cov-12.567060_pt1 | contig 13953 bp, 12 predicted proteins | sample MGYA00375144_ERZ795060 | MGnify/ENA primary metagenome ERZ795060 (study PRJEB30189, sample SAMN05720157) | activated sludge metagenome | isolation source: anaerobic digester from wastewater treatment plant | place: Japan | collected 2015-05-15 ... | reverse complement strand
TAAAATAATATGTAAAATCAAAAAGCATAAAAGATAATCCGATTGCAAAAAGAGATATACCTGATGAGTATATTGCAAAACCTATTTTATTTTTTAAATTTAAAGATCTATTACCATAAGCAAACATTGGTATTGAGATAAATAAAGTAGAAATACCCACTGTCATTGTAGAGAGAGAAGAGAGAGAAAAAATTAGCCAGTCCCTTGAGAAATTATTATAATCATCCGCTGTTATTTCTGTATTTAAATATTTTGGGAAAAGATCTTTTTCTTTCTCTTTGTTATAGCTTGTGTTTATAGCAAAACTAATAATGCCACTTAATGTAAGAATAGCACCACTTCCAAACAAAACATAGCCAGCTATATTTCTTGATTTTATACTAAATTTCCCTCTTGCCTCTTTTGTTAAGTCTACTATTCTATTTTTAACAATAATTTTCTTCTTATATTTTTCAAAAACCATATTTGCCATCTCTTTTGTAGAATATTCAATTGCATCTTTTATCTTATTTTCATCATAGTCATTTAGATATTCAAAACTAAAACTCTCTACTTTGTCCTTTTTCTCAAAACATTTTAAATATATATGAATATAATTTTCTGTTATTTTATAAAAACCAACAATAGTTATATCAACCCCTGTCAACTCTTTAATCTTTTGTTGATCATCTTCAAATATGAGCTTGTTATAATCAAAATTATTGGCATAAAATATATATTCTGCCTTTTCCCAATTATAAATTGAGAAATAATTATAAGAGTTAATCTTTTTTATCAAAGAATTCTGAATCTCAAAAGATATATTATCAAACTCTTTTTTTGCACTTATGTTAAAAAGAGGAATTACTATAAGAAATAAAGAGTTACTATCTTTTATATCTTCTGTCTCATCAGCAATAATATTAAGAGTAAAAAAAGATAAAAAAATTATAATAAAAATTTTAGATTTCATATTAATAATTTTAACACATTATCTTAAATATTTCTATTATTTTTTAAAGATATTTAAAAATCTCATTTACTAAATTGCTTGCCCTCTTTAAAGATCTATTAAATACTTTTTCATTATAAAAAAAATCATCTCTTTTAATCTCTTTTTTTACTATCTGTCTTGCATAAGAACCAATCGCAACTCCATTAATACTTATATTACACATTTTTGCTAATCTTGAACTTTTAGCATTAGTGCCGCCGGATAATAATATAAATACCGGAAGTCTTTCATTTGCAACAATTTCAGCAGTAGCCACTGCCTGTAAGGTACTTTTAAAATCATTTCTACCACCACTCATAGGAGCCCCATCAGCCTGAATTATTGTTGTGTATGGTAGCCTATTTTTTATTGCATTTTTTATTCTCTTTATTAGAGAAAAATTTCCAAGATGGGATCTATCAAGGCATAGGCTTACCAGTCCTTTATGAATTGAAATAATCTGATTCCAGTTTTTTAAAAATTCATTTTCATCATCACTTATAGAATGTAATTCCACACAATCGATTCCTAAATCTACTATTTCTGGTAAAACCTCCCTTATTGGTTTTATCTTCTGGTAAAATGAAATTGCATTTATTGAGCAGACCTGCTGGCATTTCCCACAGCCAATACATTTATAATCAATGATCTTAATACAATTATCTATTTCAAAAATTGCACTTTGGGGACAGACATTGATGCATCTTTTACACATTTTACATATATTTGAATCAATTGTCGCTTTTCTAATATGAGGATCCCCACTTATACCAAAACTTACAGAGGTATAGACAAATATATTTCTTTTTTCTTTTGCCTTTTTTATAGAATTTTTTGCAGCCTTTATTACATCAATATTTGCAGAAAGATCAAAAAGATTTGCACCAGCAAGACAATACAAATAGACAAGTCTTTCTACTTCTTCTACATTCTCATTTCCTGCCCCACAAACAAGCTTAAAGCATTTATTATTTTTTAATATATCGATTAACATGATTTAAAAAATCGTACCTAATGAAAGAAACATTTGAGCCGGATAGTAAGTAATTAATACAAACAACATTGCCAGTCTAAATTCTTTAATAAATTTATCAATTGAAAGAATCGCATCAGATATATAAAATAGTAAAGCTCCTATAAAATAAAAAGGTATTCCTCTCTTTACATTATATTCAAAATTAATCGCAGATAACAACATAAGAGTTATGATTGTTATATAACACCATAGAGGTATAAGAAACTCTCTTTTTTTGGCTGGATCCATTTTTATACTCAAAAATATTCCAAATAAAACACTTATTGCAACAACTATGATTGTAATATATATAGGCATACTCCATTTATATTGCTTAAATCTCATTATATAAAAAATATGGCCAATTACAAAGGATATCATGCCCATTATAAGCATATTTTTTTTGGCAAGTAGGATATCCCCTATCATTCCAGCAAGTAATGCAATTGATATGAATATTATAAATATATAATGATAGGATGTATTAATAAATAATAAATTTATTATCTGAATAATAACCAATCCTAATACTGGAAGAGGCTTTGTCCAGATAAATAGATTATTTTTAAAATAGTAACATAATAAGGCTATTGTCCCAGTTATTGTTATATAAATAATATGAATCAATAAAAAAGTCATATTCCCCCCTTATTTTATAAGGCTAATTTATTGTTACCAGATAATCAATTAATTCTGGATGGTGATTTAAATACTCAATAAGAGCCTTTTCATTTTTTCTTTGAAATTCAAGATATTCCTCTTCTGTATATTTTATGCTATTGAAAAATTCCTTTGTTTTTTCTTCAAAAAATATCTTCTGGTCATCTTCTGGCTTATCTTTCATAGTATCGATAAATGGCGATATAAAATTTTTATATAGAATAGAAATTGCAAAAAATACCTCAACATTCATTTCTTCAGATTTATCAATAAGTTCTCTCATTTTAACAACGTCTATTTCTTTAAATTTATTATTTTCTTCTATAACATTCTCTTGATTATTACTATCATTAGTAATTCTTTCTTTTTTAAAGCAAGCAAGTGATAAAAATATAAATAGTATAATAAAAATATATCTTTCTTTCATACTCTACCATTTTATCATAAAATAAAAATTTTATCAATACCTATTTCTCATTAAAAGTATCAGGTAAATCATTTTCAAACAAAACAACATCACCGGGTTTAACAATTGATTGTAATATACCTCTTGCCTCATTCAAAGAGCTTACCACTATTATCCTATCTTTGTTAAAATTAAGTTCAATGAGTCCTTCATATATCTTTTTTGTCTTTTCTTTACCTATCAAAATAGCATAGTCCACATAATTTGCCATTCTATTTCCAAAAATTTTATTCTGTTCATCCTCTTTTTCGCCAAGTTCCACAAGCCCGGGAGTTACTATTATCTTTTTATTACCATCTATCTCTTTTAAAATCTTTAATGCTTCTGTTGCACCTGCTAAATTAGAATTAAAAGCATCATCAAGAACAAGGACACCAGTCCCTGCATCAATTCTCTGTAATCTATGTTCAACAGGTTTTATCTTTTTTATTCCTTCTTCAATCTCTTCCTTTGTAAGCCCAATAACTTTTGCACATAGCATTGCAGCAAGTAAGTTAGATGCATTATGGCTTCCGAGTAACTCTGTCTTTATATCAAGAACTTCGCCAGTATCAAAAAAAGCCTTAAATTCAAGCCCTGATCTTGTATGTCTTATATCTGTTGCATAGACATTGACCTTTGAAAAGTCTTTTTCCTCAAGGCTATAACAATATAATTTTGCCTTTATGGGAAAAATATTAATATTTTCTCTTACAAGTGGTGAATCATAATTATAAATTCCAAAGCCATTCTCTAGAATATTTACTAAAATTGCAAATTTTGTCTTAATAATATTTTTGATGGAGCCAAATGTCTCAAGGTGTTGTAATCCAATAGCAGTCAGGATGCCGCAGTTTATTTTTACAAGCTTACAGAGATAATCTATTTCCCCTAAGTGATCAGCACCCATTTCCACTACAAAATATTTATAATCATTAAGATTCTTTTCTTCATTTACAACTTTGCTTATACCCATTGGCGTATTAAAAGATGCAGGGGTAAATAAAGTCTTATATTTCTCAGCAAGAATTGTCGCTAAAAAAAATTTTGTGGATGTCTTTCCATAACTACCAGTAATCCCGATGTTAAAAAGATTTGCTTTTAAGAGTTTATTCTTTGCCTTTGTCCAATAAAAAAATTGAATCAATTTTTCTATTGGAAAATTAATAAAATTTGCAGCTATAACTATAATTGGGGAAATAACACTCACAAAAAGAAGAAAGGCATTAAATTTAAAAAATGCCCATGTAGAAAGTGTAAATACATCGAGTGGCATAGCAGTAAATAAAAATCCAAATACTAAAATTACTATACTAAGTAAATTAAGAGTAATAAATAATCTGATTACTCTTGATGTCCATTTTAATGGCTTTTTTACATTTTTAGTGGCAAGAGGCCCTATCCACCCTTTTATAAAAGGATGAATCAATTTCCACAAGAAAACCAAAGATATAATTGTTGCAGTAATATATTTGTATAATGGAATATTTTGTGGATTTATTGTAAAATAAAATACAAGAATTAAAAATAGAGGAAATAATAATTCAAAAATATCCCATACTAATACTTCTCTAAAATTACGACTCTCAAGCCATTTTATAAATTTTTGATTCTTATAGCCCAATAATTGTAATTTGTGAATAAGATATATACTATAAATAATGAGAGTCAAGAATGTGGCTATTAATAAGATAACCAAAAAAAATATTGTTGCCATATTACCTCTTGTTAAATAAAAGATTTTATTATGTTTACTATTCTATTATCCTGCAAAAAAGAGTAATGCCCTCCATTTTTAACTATAAACATTCCACAATCATTTATTTTTTTTTGCATTTTTCTTGCCATCCATAAAGGAGTATCTCTATCTTTTTCTCCCCAGTATAAAAAGACCGGGCACTTTATTTTGTCTAATATATGACTGAAATCTTCATTTACAGTTTTTACAAGAATATCTCTCATTTTTCCGGCATTCTTATAATCATCAGAACCAAATCTATTTTTTAAACTCTCCAGTAATCTATCATTTTTAAAAATATTTTTATATAGAAATTTTAAAAATTTAAAACTAAATACCCTTATATACCATAAAAATCCTCTTTTTGCTCTTATGCCAGAACTATCTATTAAAACAAGTTTTTCTACAAAATTTGAATAATTGACTGCCAGTAAAATAGCAAGCTTACCACCAAATGAATGAGCAACTATATTGATTTTTTTTATATTTAATGCTACTAAGAATTTATATATAATTTCACAATATTCTTCACTACCAATGCTTATTTCTGGTCTGCTACTATTGCCAAAACCTGGAAGATCTACTGAAATTATTCTATAATTGTCCATAAGTGGCTTGTATATTGACATAAGATTATATTTATCAGCACCCCAGCCATGCATAAAAAGAATAATTTTTGAATTATTTTTTTCATTATCTATAAAAGAGATATTAAGACCAGTTATATTAATATTTTTTTCTATAAACATTATATAAACTCAATGTACCTTTTATCCACTACTTTTTCTGTTAAAATAGAAGTTATTGTTATAATAAAACCAGAAGTAAGAGTATCGACAGCAACGCTTATTCTTGAAAAAAGTGGGACAAAAAGATAAAATAGTAGATAACTATTCTCCTCAAAATTTAAATAAGGAAAATTAAGAACCATTGCCACAAGTGACAAATGTCCTATATCATTCAATCCATCGAGTCTGAATGAAAAAAGAATTATCAAGAAGAAAAGTAATATTTGAATCGAGAAGGTAATTATATTCAAATGATATATATATAACAATGTCATTAAAATTACACTGGATACAATGATTGTTCCGGATCTATTTAAAAGCAGAGCAAGAGGAGTTAAAACATTTGCATTGCTCTCATCGATGCCACTATTTTTCTTTAAATGCTCATTTAATGAGATTAATGATGCAGCAGTATTGCCAGTCACAAAAGCAGTCAATGTGGCACCCAGCAGAGAGAGCAATATTTTAAAAACATTCTTTTTAAGAACAACCCTAATAAATATAGAAAAAATGATAATTAAAACTATAGATATCAATATACAATTTATTATTGGTTTTAAGACAACCATATAATTTATATTTTCTGACTTAACTATCTCCTGCAACTCATATGGAAAGAAATTATTTTTTACTATATAAAATATTATAAATATTGCACCAAATGGGAAAATTTCCAATATAGCTTTTACAATTAAATTAAGTATCTGCTCTGTGGAATATACTACCTCAACAAAATATATTGATTTTTTCTGATTTAAAAAAGATGATATTGAAAGAATAAGCGCAACAAAGATCAATGGTAAAATATAAATATTACTATCCGTAAATATTGAAAATATATTTTTGTTTATTGTCTTTAATAAAATATCGCCAAAGGATGGTAATAAAAGTGGTTTTTCTTTTATCTGATATATTCTGAATGAACTTCCTACCTGTAATATATCAAGATTCATAATTCCAATTGAAAGTATAGCAGAAAATATTATAGAAATTAGTAAAACTATTATGAAGATGGATAATATTTTAAGATATATCTTTTCTTTTATTAAATTATAGAAGCCTATAAAAAAATTCAACACTATATAAATAGAAGTTAAATATAGCAATGAATTTATTGATATATCAGAAAGAAATTTTAATAAATTATTAAACCATACCACATCTACTTTTATAAAAATTCCAGCAATTGTTCCTAATACTATGGCAATAGATAATTTTAACCAGATTTTCAATTTTAATACTCCCACTATAAATAGTTTTTTGTTATATATACTTAATTTTTTTTACTTTGTCAAAATATTTTAATATATGCTAATAATATGGATGCGAATTTATTTTTAGGCAGTGAAAAAAGATAGAATTATCCTAAGGGTAAGTTTTGAGTAAGAAAGATAGAATGACCAAATTTTAGAAAGATGGTTAATTTTATAAGAATTTTATCTCTTTCAGGCAAAATTCTAGGTTGAACTTGAGTAAAAAATAGTCGTTATGTTCGTTAAAGACTGGGATATCTGGGGAACCAATCTTAACCACCACAGCCTTAGCTTCCCTTAAAGTTTCTATTTCCTTTTCCCATTCTTCTATTCTTTTTGAAAACGCTTCTTCCCCCTCTACTTCAATCCCAGCAAAATATAATTCCAAAAGTTCCCGTATAAGAATGGCAATACTGAATGAATTAATATGGTCATGAACCAATTTTAACTCATTATACACCTCTTCTGGAATATAGATTCTAATCCTGTGGGTGGCATTTATAAATCTATAATCTTTATCCCTCCTTTTTTCAAAAAGATGCTTTCTTTTTAATACTGGAAGCATAAAGATTATAATTTCCCTTATTAAAGTAGAAAGATCTTTATCTTTCTTATTTTTTAAATTATTAATTTTTTCAAACAGATCTTGATTTAAGACGAAATCGAATTCTTTCATAACTTATACCTCCTCTTAAAAAATTATTTTCTATATATTAATCACAAAATTTTGACAAAAATTCACAATCGCTGAAAATGATTAAAATAATATTACTTATTATTCTTCCAGCAGGGATGCTTGAAATAAGTCCAGCAAAAATACTGGAATAACTTTATTTTTCAGCGATTTAAGAAAAGTGTCAAAATTTTTGAAAAAATCCTTTACAACTTTTAGAAAAAAAATTAAAAAATTTTTCCTAAAAATAAAATTGCACCAGAAAAAATAAAAATGTGGAATTTTAGATTATTATTGACAATTTGAGAAGAGAATAAAAAAGACTTAGATTCCAAGAATAAAGAGATATAAAGCAAAGGTGAATAAGGTGGACACCATCTATCCACATCTATTTCATCAAACATAATAAGTATTTCCTCTATCTTGACAAAAATTTCTATCTTACTGAGTTTCAATTTTTATAAATTCAGTCAATTTTTATTTATTATCAGCATTTATACTCTCTCAAAATAAAAATACCTCACGATATATCTATCTAATTTAAATTTTACTTAAAATAAAATCATCTTTAATTAAATATTAAGAAAAAATATGTCGAAAAAATCAGCATGAAAAAAATTATAATTTTTGTAATTTTATTTATAAATATATTTTTTTATGGATTTGAAGAAGAGGGATACGCCTCATGGTATGGACCAGATTTTCATGGCAAAAAGACTGCCAATGGAGAAATATTCAACACTCATGACTATACAGCAGCTCATAAAAGTCTGCCATTTAATTCAATAGTAAAGGTGATATCTCTTGAAAATAACAAAGAAGTAATCGTTAGAATAAATGATAGAGGTCCATTTGTAAAAAACAGAATAATAGATCTCTCAATGGCTGCAGCATATACCTTAGACTTAATAAAAAAAGGAACAATGAAGGTAAAAATAGTTTTACTCGAAAAAGGTGATAATAAATATCATAAATATACTAACAGAAAATATACAATTCAGATAGCATCATTCAGTAAAGAGGAGTTAGCAATTAATTTTAAAGAAAAACTGAAAGAAAAATCAATAAATGTTACAATAAAAAAGATAAAAATAAATAACAATGATTATTTCAGAATAATAATGGAGAATCTTAACTACTCAGAACTTCAAATATATAAAAGAAAACTTTATGAAAATGGAATAAAAGAATTTAAAATTAATCAAGAATAAAATTAATTCATTTTTAAAATAGATTATTATAAAAAATTTTTCTCTGTTATTTCTTTCCTAATATCTTCTAATTCTCTCACAATCTCTTTTCCAAAATAATACTCAATCTCTTCTTTAACCCCATCAAATAATATTTCTCCTCTCCCAGCACAAATTAAACTGTTATCCAGAATTTCATTAGAAGGCCTTAATATACCATTTTCGAAAGTTATAGGGAATAATATACCTACCATGGGTTTTAATATATGATAATCAATATTATTGTCTAAACAATAAGAATGAATAGCGCAACCTCTTTTATCTTTATTTAGAAAAACACATTTTCCATATAACACTTCAGTTCTTGTATATTTACCACTCGGAAACTCTTTATCTATAATATATTCACTCTTAAACCAGTTTTCAAATTTTACACCTATAATACTCTCAAGTTTATCTTTATGTTCTTTTAATCTTATTACATTATCACTATCAATATCAGCACCATAGGAACAACATATATCATTACAAAAGTCAGACTTTAAACAATTGGTAAAATATTTATATTGAAATATAGAAACATCCACTTTCTCTATGACTGGATTTCCATAAATAGAATTATATTTCTTTTTTAAATTTACTATTTTCCCCATATTTTATAAAATATTAAAATTCTCCTTTTATTTAAGTTTACATAAAAAGGTAAACAGGGGATATCCCCTGTTTACTTAAAAAATATTCTTACATTTCACTTAACTTCTTATAATAAGAATGTTTCTTCTTCTTGTCTTCTATTGCAAGTTTATAAAGGTTTTCAGCAACATCCGGATAGAGCTGTTTTAAAGCCTTATATCTTGTCTCATTCATTAAGAAATCCATCATATCAGTTGTAGGATCTTTTGATTCATAAATAAATGGATTCTTACCCTCTTTTGCTAAATCTGGATTATATCTATAAAGTGGCCAGTATCCAGACTGAACTGCTAATTTTTCTTCTTCAATTGACTTACCCATACCAGTTGCTAAACCGTGATTGATACATGGAGCATAAGCAATTATTAAAGATGGGCCTTTATATGCTTCTGCTTCAAGGAATGCTTTAACTGCCTGATTTGGATTAGCACCCAATGCTATACTTGCTACATAAATATAGCCATAACTCATTGAGATTAATCCTAAATCTTTCTTACCTACTCTTTTCCCTGCCTCAGCAAATCTTGCAATTGCTCCAATTGGGGTAGACTTTGATGCCTGTCCACCAGTATTAGAATAAACCTCTGTATCAAGAACAAGAACATTGACATTTCTATTCATTGCAAGAACATGATCCAATCCACCATATCCAATGTCATAAGCCCATCCATCTCCACCAAAAGCCCATATAGATTTATCAACAATAAAATCCTGTAATTCTATAAGTCTTACAACAACTTTTTTAGTATCACCGGAGACTTTGTTAATCTCTTTTGCAAGAAGTTCTTTAACCATACTTGAATTCTTTAATGCCTCATCATCAACATTATCCCAGATTGAAAGGGTTTTTTGTAAAGCATTCTTTAAGTCTCCAGAAATAGACATTCCAATGGCCTGATTTATAAGGCTCTTAAGCAATTTTCTATTTGCATCAACTGCAAGTCTCATACCAAAGCCATATTCTGCATTGTCCTCAAATAGAGAGTTACCCCACGCAGGTCCTCTACCATCTTTTGTCACACAGTACGGAACAGTTGGGAATGTGCCACCATAAATTGAGGAACATCCAGTAGCATTGGCAATGATCATTCTTTCGCCAAATAACTGAGTTACAAGCTTAACATAAGGAGTCTCACCACATCCCTCACATGCCCCAGAAAATTCAAAAAGAGGCTTTCTAAATTGAGTCCCTTTGTATTGGGTAATCTGTGTGCCATCTGTAATATTATCAGGTAAATTATCAAAGAATGCAACATTATCATTCTCACCGGCTGCTCTTTCTTCTGCAATCTTTCTAAACTCAAGAGCCTTCTTATCACTATCTTTTGCCTTACCAAGACAGGAGTTAACACAGTTACCACAACCAGTACAATCTTCGATATATACTTGGACTTTATACTGTAGATTTTTATCGTTCTTTGTATTAGATTTAATAGTTTTAAAAGTTGATGGTGCATTCTTCAAATCATCTGGATTAATCTGTTTTGATCTTATTGCTGCATGTGGGCATACCAAAGAACACATATTACACTGAATACAATATTCAGAATTCCAGTGAGGAACCTCTGGAGCAATTCCTCTCTTTTCAAGTTTTGTCGTTGCAGTAGGTATAATACCATCAAATGGCATATGAGATACTGGTATCTCATCACCTTTAAGATACATAATTTTTTCAATGATATTCTTTTCGAATTTACCCGCATTATCAGGGATCAATTTTGGTGGAACAAATGATTTCTTAATTTCAGAAACACTTGACGGAACTTTTATCTCTGATAAAGCCTCTTTTGTCTTATCAACTGCATTCCAGTTCATTTGAACAATATTCTGTCCCTTCTTACCATAAGTCTTCTCTATATATTTCTTAATAAGATCAATTGCCTCTTTTTCTGGTAAAACACCAGAGATTATAAAGAATGCAGCCTGCATTACTGTGTTTATTCTTTTACCAAGCCCAACTTCTTCTGCTATCTTTAAGGCATTAATATTATAGAATTTTATCTTTTTATTTATAATTGTCTCCTGCATATCCCTTGTAAGATGATCAAAAACCTCATCATTTGGCCATTCTGAATTCAAAAGAAAGATTCCACCCTCTTTCAACTCTTTCAACATATCGTATCTTCCAATATATGCTGGATTATGACATGCAACAAAATCTGCTCGTGTTATCAAATATTGAGATTGAATCTTACTCTTACCAAATCTTAAATAAGAAATTGTTATACCACCAGATTTCTTTGAATCATAGGAAAAATATCCCTGAGCATTCATATCAGTATAGTCACCAATAATCTTTATAGAATTTTTATTAGCACCTACTGTTCCATCAGAGCCCAATCCCCAGAAAATACATCTTACAATATCTTCTGGCTCTGTAACAATGATATCTTTAACTTTAAGAGATTTTTTGGATAGATCATCTTCAATTCCAACAGTAAAACCATGGAAGCATTCACCATCAAGATGATCATATATAGCCTTAACCATTGAAGGTGTAAACTCTTTTGAAGAGAGTCCATATCTACCGCCAATAACTTTAATATCTGTTTTACCCTTTGCATTTAAAGCAGCAACAACATCAAGATATAAAGGTTCACCTATTGAACCAGGTTCTTTTGTTCTATCAAGAACAGCGATTTTTTTAACTGTCTTTGGAATAGCATTTACAAAATTTTCAATTGAGAATGGTCTATAAAGTCTAACCTTTACAAGTCCTACTTTATATCCTTTTTTATTTAAATAATTGATAGTCTCTTCTATAGTTTCACAACCAGACCCCATTGCGATAATAATCTTATCAGCATTAGGATCACCAACATAATCAAACAATTTATATTTTCTACCAATCTTTTCAGCAACCTTATCCATATATTTTTGAACAATCTCTGGAGCAGAAGCATAAATAAGATTGGTTGTCTCTCTTCCCTGAAAATATACATCAGGATTTTGAGCAGCAGTCTTACAGGTTGGTCTTTCTGGATTAAGAGATCTTTTTCTAAAATCCTCAATATATTTCATATCAACAAGACTTAACATTGTTTCATAATCTATAAGATCCACTTTTTGAATCTCATGAGAAGTTCTGAATCCATCAAAAAAGTTCAAAAAAGGAATTTTTAGTTCAAGAGTAGCAAGATGTGAAACCAATGCTAAGTCCATTACCTCCTGAATAGAATTAGCAGCCATCATTGCCCAACCAGTATTTCTACATCCCATAACATCTGAATGATCACCAAAAATAGAGAGTGATTGAGCAGCCAAAGATCTTGAGGAAACATGAAAAACAGTTGGTAGCATTTCTCCAGCGATCTTATGCATATTTGGTATCATAAGAAGTAAACCCTGACTTGCTGTAAAAGTTGTTGCCAGTGCACCACCAGAAAGAACCCCATGTACAGCACCAGCAGCTCCTGCCTCTGATTGCATCTCAATAACGTCTACAACCTGTCCGAACATGTTTTTTTTACCCTGAGAGGCCCAGGCGTCACAATATTCTCCCATTGTAGAAGATGGTGTAATAGGATAAATTGCAGCTACTTCACTAAAAGCATAAGCAACATGAGCGGCTGCAAAATTTCCATCAATAGTTTGTTTGTTTGTATTAGCCATTTTTTTTCTCCTTTTAAAATAAAAATTTATCGTGTCAAAATTCACCTTAATAAAATATATCGAGAATTTTTACATTACTTACTTGTATTAAAGGTGAGATTTATTACTTTTTCTTAATTTAATTTATTAAACTTAAAAATTCTCGACATATAAAAGGCTTATTCTGTCCTTAATAATTATAAGGTAAAATATTATACTACTAATTTTAAGATTTTTCAAGAAAAATGTTATATTTTTTTAATCTTTATATAAAAAAAATAATTTATTTTTAAAGAAATATAATAGATCTTCCTAAAACAAATTTTTAAAATTACAGAGTTTTCCTAAGAAAGTTTTTTAATGAGATAAAGAAATAGAAATTTCAGGCAAAAAATTAATTTCCATATAAAAATTTAATTAATAATAGGTCTCAAAACCGATAACCTGGTAGCAACTGTTATATATAACCTTGTAAAATGGCCTGATGTTCCCATTGAAGTGGGACAATTCTCTACTCTTCCACCATCTTTTTATATTTATGATAGGGTACTTCTTTTTAAGATATTGATACTCCAAAGACTTTATAATATCTCTGATGATGAAATTGAATACCAAATCAACGATAGATTGAGTTTTATGAGATTTTTGGATTTATCTTTAGCAGATGATGTACCTGACAGCAAAACTATATGGTTATTCAAAAATAAATTAGCGAACTCTGAAGTGGATAAAGAGTTATTTGATATTTTTAATAAGGAATTAGAGAAAAAGGGTTTACTGATAAATGAGGGGACAATAATAGATGCAAGTTTTGTAGAGGTTCCGAAACATAAGGAATAAGAAAATAGGAAAAAATCAAAAGTAAGAGCGAGAGTTGAGCATGTATTTGGCTTTATAGAGAATAGTATGAATGGGTCTTTTATTAGAAGTATAG
>ERZ795060.3617-NODE-3617-length-13983-cov-4.095491_pt1 | contig 13983 bp, 10 predicted proteins | sample MGYA00375144_ERZ795060 | MGnify/ENA primary metagenome ERZ795060 (study PRJEB30189, sample SAMN05720157) | activated sludge metagenome | isolation source: anaerobic digester from wastewater treatment plant | place: Japan | collected 2015-05-15 ... | reverse complement strand
GCACCGGCCCCGACGGCAGCGGCGGCATCACCGCTGCGCCGTGCGGCGTGTGCAGCGCCTGCGTGCAGATCGACGAGGACCGCTACATGGACTACGTCGAGCTCGATGCCGCATCGAATCGCGGCATCGACGAGGCGCGCGACCTGCTGGAGCGCGCCGCCTACAAGCCGGCCGTCGGCCGCTTCAAGGTCTTCATGATCGACGAGGCGCACCAGCTCACCAAGGACGCCTTCAGCGCCTTGCTGAAGACGCTGGAAGAGCCGCCCGAGTACCTGAAGTTCGTGCTGGCGACCACCGATCCCGAGAAGATGCTGCCCACGGTGCTGAGCCGCTGCCTGCAGTTCAACCTGCGCCCGATGGCGCCCGACCTGGTGCGCCAGCATCTGCAGCAGGTGCTGCAGGCCGAGGGCGTGGGCTTCGATGCGGCGTCGTTGCAGTTGTTGTCGCGCGCCGCGCGCGGCTCGATGCGCGATGCGCTGTCGCTGACCGACCAGGCCATCGCCTATGGCGCCGGCCGGCTCGACGAGGCCGGTGTGCGCGCGATGCTCGGCGCGGTCGACCGCAGCCACGCGTGCGCGCTGGTCGAAGCCCTGGCGCAGCGCGATGGCCGGCAGCTGCTCGCGCATGTCGGCCGGCTGCGCGAGCACGGGCTGTCGGCCAGCGGCACGCTGGAGGCGCTGGCCCGGCTGCTGCAGCACATGGCGGTGCAGCAGGCCGTGCCTGGAGCGCTCGATGCGTCGGACCCCGAGCAGGCCGAGGCGATGCCGCTTGCGGCGGCGATGCCCGCGGACGATACGCAGCTGCTGTACAGCATCGTGCTGCATGGCCGCGACGAGCTGCAACTGATGTCGGACGAATACGGCGCCTTGACGATGGTGCTGCTGCGCTTGCTGGCCTTCGGGCCGGCGGCGGCCACGGCGGCAGCGCCACCACCGCCGCCACCGCCGGCAGCGGCGGGCGCGATGCCGCGGGCCGACGGCATCGATCCCGGAGCGCAGGCGCGTGCGGCGGCGGCCGAGGCCATGCCGGTCGCGGCGGCGCGCAGCGCGGGCGGCAACGCTGCGCTGCGTGCAACGCCGCTGCCGTCGGCGACGGTGCCGGCCGCGCCGCCTGCCGAGGACGGCGTTGCGAGCAGCATCGAAGCGCCGTGCGGCGATCGCTGGGCCGAGCTGGTGGCCGCCATGGTGCGCAGCGCGGCCGTGAGTGCGCTGGTGCGCGAGCTGGCGCAGCAGGCCGGGCTCGAGCACATCGACGCCGCCACGCAACCGCCGAGCTGGCACCTGCGCGTCGAACGCGACTCGCTGCGCTCGGATGCGCTGCGCGACAAACTGTGCCAGGCGCTTGCCGCGACGCTCGGCGAGCCGCTGCAGCTGGTGCTGCACGAAGGGGTGCCGCAGGATTCGCCGGCGCGTCGCGACGCGGCCGAGCGCGAACGCCGGCAGCGCCGGGCCGAGGCGGCGATCCGCGACGACCCGCTGGTGCGCGATCTGATGTCGCAATTCAAGGGCGCACGCATCGTGCCCGGCTCGATCAAACCGCTGTAAAGGACAACCCGCCATGATGAAGAACCAGCTCGCCGGCCTGATGAAGCAGGCGCAGGCCATGCAGGAGAACATGAAGCGCGCGCAGGACGAACTGGCCACGACCGAGGTCGAGGGCCAGTCCGGCGCCGGGCTGGTCAAGGTGCTGATGACCTGCAAGCACGACGTCAAGCGCGTGGCGATCGACCCGAGCCTGCTCGCCGACGACAAGGACATGCTCGAGGACCTGGTGGCCGCGGCTTTCAACGATGCGGTGCGCCGTGCCGAAGCCGTGACGCAGGAGAAGATGGGCCGGCTCACGGCCGGCATGCCGCTGCCGCCGGGCATGAAGCTGCCGTTCTGAGCCGCACCCGCCGCCGTCGCGCCGCATGGCCGAGGCCTGCCTCGATGCGCTGATCGACGCGCTGCGCCGCCTGCCCGGTGTCGGCCACAAGTCGGCGCAGCGCATGGCCTACCACCTGCTGCAAAACGACCGCGGCGGCGCGTTGCGTCTGGCGGCTTCGCTGCAGCAGGCGCTGGCGCAGGTGCGGCATTGCGAACGCTGCCACACCTTCACCGAGCATCGGCTGTGCGTGTCGTGCGAAGACGCCGCGCGCGATGCGCGGCTGCTGTGCGTGGTCGAGTCGCCGGCCGACCAGGCTGCACTCGAGCGCAGCGGCAGCTACCGCGGCTTGTATTTCGTGCTGATGGGCCGGCTCAGCCCGCTCGACGGCATCGGCATCGAGGACATCGGCGCGAGGCAGCTGCTGGCGCGCGCTTCGGATGGCGTGGTCGCGGAGGTGATCCTGGCCACGGGGTTCAGCGCCGAAGGCGAGGCCACCGCGCACGCGCTGGGCGAGGCCTTGCGCGCGCGCGGCCTGAAGGTGACGCGGCTGGCGCGCGGCGTGCCCGCGGGCAGCGAACTGGAATACGTGGATCTGGGCACCATCGCCCATGCGCTGCAGGACCGGCGCTGAAGCGGCACGCGCTACAGCTTCGATGCACCGCCCGACGAGGCCAGCCTGGAGCTCGAAGCCTTGGTCTTGCCGGCAGCGGCGTGCGGCGCCGCGGCAGCCACGGGCCGTTTCGATTCGGCGCTGGCCGTGCGCTTTGCCGATTTGTCCGGCTTGCCCTGCGCCGCAGCCGCGGCCGTGCTGCGCTTGCCCGGCCTGACCGCGCCCACCGGCTGGTAGACGACCACCACCTGGCCGCGCTCGAGCCGTGCATCGCTGCGCATGCCGTTCCATTGCGCCACCTGTTCGGCGCTGACGCGATAGCGTGCCGCCACCGCGGCCACCGAGTCACCCTTGTGCGCCTTCACGGCCAGGCGCCGCCCAGGCGGACGGTCGGGCGTGAGCTGCAGGCTGGCGTTGTCGGCGACATGCTCCGACACGTCGCTCGACCGGTGCGTGCTGCGCGGCACGACCAGCGTCGACCCGGCCTTGACCAGCATCCGCGGCGGGATGCGGTTGACGGCGCGAAGATGCTCCTCGCCCATGCCCACCTGGCGCGCCACGTCGGCGGGTTTCATCGTGGCGGGTGCGACCCAGGCGGTCCAGGTCGCCAAGGGCGCCCTGTGCGTGCGCAGATTGCGCAAGAACTGCGTCGCGTTTTCGTAGGGCAGCAGCACCTGCGGCGTGCCGGCGGCGAGGATCACCGGCTTGTTCATCTGCGGATTCAGCGCCTGGAATTCTTCGAGCGGCACGCCGGCCAGGCGTACCGCGACATCGACGTCGATGTCGTTGGTGATCGGCACGCTGAGGAAGTACGGGTGGTTGTGCAGCGGCGGCAGCACGATGGCGAAAGCCCGCGGCTGCAGCACGATGTTCTTTACCGCCTGCAGCTTGGGCAGGTAGTTGCGCGTCTCATCGGGCATGCGCAGGCTTTCGTAGTTGGCCTGCAGGCCTGCCTTCAGGTTGCGCTCGACTGCGCGTTGCACGTTGCCCTGACCCCAGTTGTACGCGGCCAGCGCCAGTTGCCAGTCGTTGAACTGGCCATGCAGCATCTGCAGGTAGTCCAGCGCCGCGCGTGTCGAGGCCAGCACGTCGCGCCGGTCGTCGCGGAACAGGTTCTGCTTCAGGTCGAAGTCCTTGCCGGTGGCCGGCATGAACTGCCACATCCCCGACGCGCGCGCTACCGACATGGCCTGCGGGTTGAATGCGCTTTCGATGAAGGGCAGCAGTGCCAGCTCGGTGGGCATGCCGCGTTTGTCGATTTCCTCGACGACGTGGAACAGGTAGCGGCTGCTGCGCTCGCTCATGCGCTGCACGTAGTCCGGACGCGTGGCGTACCACTCCTGCCACTTCAGCACCAGCGCATTGTCGATGTCGGGCATCGCGAATCCGGCGCGAACCCGCACCCACAGATCGCGTTGCGCGGCGGCGTCGTCGTTCTCGACGATCACCGAAGGGCGCAGCGGGTCGAGCGCGAACAAATAGGGCTGGGCGCCTTCCTGCGCCGCATTCGACGCCGCGGCACGGCGGTTTGGCGGCTTGGCGGCCGTGGTGCCTGCGGCGGCATCGGCCTCGGCCGTTGGCGGTGTCGCGGCGCCCGGCGGCGCGGCACAGCCCGACAGCAGCACCGCCAACGCCGCGAGCCAGGCCAAGCCGCGCGGCAAGGCCTGCAGGCAACGAGTCATCGAACCAGCGGCCGCACCACGGCGACGCACGATGACGCGGGCACGACGGCCGCAGGGTGCGCCACTAGAATCGCCGGCGCTGCCAGGTACTGCGACTCGCGCAGCGGCCAGGCGCCGCAATGTGGCGCGAAGGTGTCGTGTCCTAGGACGTGAGAGGCTGTCGTCGTCATGGTGGTCGAGGCCAAGATTATAGAGTTGGCCGAATGGATGCAAAGCGCTGCCGGCCGCTGCCTGTTGCAATGGGAACAACAGCAGCTGGATCATGCGGTGGCCGATGTCTTCGGCTTTCATGCCTTGCAGCTGGGTCTGCCCGAGCTGTGTTCGCTGCGTGCCAACCGCATGCCGCATCGCTGGCTGGCGGCGGATGCCGCGATTGCTGCGGCGGTGGCGCCGTCGGTCCTCGATGGCGGCATCGATGCTGGAATCGATGCGTCGTGCCGCGCCCTTGGCCGCGATGCCGCCCCGGGGCTGCTGTGCGATTTCGATGCGCTGCCGTTTCCCAACCAGAGCCTGGATCTGGTCGTGCTGCCGCACGCGCTGGAGCTGTCGCGCGACCCGCACCTGACGCTGCGCGAGGTCGAGCGCGTGCTGGTGCCCGACGGGCGCGCGATGATCGTCGGCTTCAATCCGGCCAGCATGTGGGGCCTGCGGCAGCGGCTGGGCCGCGCGCGCGAGGCCCTCGGGCTGGGTGGCCGCGGTGCGCTGTTCTTGCCGCGCTGCGGCGAAATGCTGGGCTATTGGCGGGTGCGCGACTGGCTGCGGCTGCTCAGCTTCGAGATCGAGGGCGGCCGCTTCGGCTGCTTCAGGCCGCCCTACGCTTCGGCGCGCTGGCTCGAGCGCAGCGCCTGGATGGAGCGCATCGGCGAGCGCTGGTGGCCGGTGTTCGGCGCGGTGTACTTTCTGGTGGCGGTCAAGCGCGTGCGCGGCATCAGGCTGGTTGGGCTGGCGCGGCCCGAGGCGCGCAAGGCGCGCAATGCCGCCACGGTGGTGACGCAGCGCCAGCCGCTGCCGCTCGAGGAGTTGTGTGAATGAAGGAAGTGGTGATCTACACCGACGGCGCGTGCAAGGGCAACCCCGGGCCGGGCGGCTGGGGGGCCTGGCTGCGCAGCGGGGCGCATACCAAGGAACTATTCGGCGGTGAACGTCTCACCACGAACAACCGCATGGAGCTGACCGCGCCGATCGAGGCGCTGGCGTCGTTGAAGCAGCCTTGTGACGTCACCATCTACACCGACAGCCAGTACCTGCGCAACGGCATCGGCAGCTGGATCCACGCCTGGAAGGCCCGCGGCTGGAAGACCGCCGATCACAAGCCAGTGAAGAACGTCGATCTGTGGCAGCGGCTGGACGCACTGGCGGGGCAGCACCGCGTGCACTGGCAGTGGGTCAAGGCCCATGCCGGCGACGAGGGCAACGAGCGTGCGGACGCGCTGGCCAACCGCGGCGTGCCGCGCAGTTGAGGCGCCACTGCGCAGCGGCATCGCAGCACGGGTGCGGCGGCGCGATGGCGAGCGGCATGGACGGCGCGCGATGGCGGGAGTCGCTGGCTGGACGCGGTGGTTGAAGGTGATGGCATGAGGGCAGGCGCTTGAGGAAGACGCACACCTGGGTGGCGGTGCTGGGCATCGCCGTGCTGGGCGCCGCTGCGTGGTGGTGGCAGCATCGCGCGCCCGGCGCGGCCACGCCGGCGCAGGCGCGCAGCGACGGCGCCGCCGTGCAAGGAGCGGCGCGCAGCGGCAGCGGTACCGGCAACGCAGCCGCCGGGCCGGTCAGCGTCGAGGTCGGCAGGGTCGAGGCGACGACGCTGCTGGACGAGGTGCAGGCGGTGGGCTCGCTGCGTTCGCGCCAAGGCGTGGTGCTGCGTCCGGAGGTCAGCGGCCGCGTCGCCGCCATCGGCTTTGCCGACGGCCAGCCGGTGCGGCGCGCTCAGCTGCTGGTGCAACTGGACGACACCTTGCAGCAGGCGCAGCTGAAGCAGGCGCAGGCCCAGGCCAGCATCGCGCGCACCAACCTGCAGCGCAACCGCGAACTCGTGGCACAGAACTTCGTCAGCCAGAGCGCGGTCGATCAGAGCGCGGCCGCGCTCCAGGTGGCCGAGGCGCAGGTGGCGCTGGCGCAGGCGCAGGTGGCGCGCATGCGCATCGTCGCGCCCTTCGACGGCGTGGCCGGCATCCGCAGCATCAACCTCGGCGACTATGTGAAGGACGGTGCCGACCTGGTCAGCATCGAGGACCTGTCGCAGGTGCTGGTGGACTTTCGCCTGCCCGAACGCTTCATCGCGCAGGCCCAGGCCGGGCAGGCGGTGCAGGTCACGCTCGATGCCTTGCCCGGCCAGCGTTTCAGCGGGCGCATCGACGCGCTGGACTCGGTGGTCGACGCCAACGGCCGCTCGCTGCTGGTGCGCGCGCGGCTGGACAACCCCGGCGGCGTGCTCAAGGCGGGGCTGTTCGCGCGCGCGCGCATCGTCTTCGCGCAGCGCGAGCACGCGCTGGTCGTGCCCGAGGAAGCGCTGGTGCCGCTGGGCGGCAAGCAGTACCTGTACAAGGTGGTCGATGCCGCCGACGGCAAGGTGTCGCAGCGCATCGAAGCGCGCATCGGCCTGCGCATCCCGGGCAAGGTCGAGGTGCTGGAAGGCCTGTCGGCCGGCGATGTGGTGGTCATCGCAGGCCAACAGCGGTTGGGGCAGGGCGATGGTGTGGCGCTGAAGGTGGTCGAGCTGGGCCCGGACCGTGCCGCGCCGCCGCCGGCCAGCGCCGCGCCGCGTTGAGGGCGAAGGCCCGCCGCCGATGCGCTTGTCCGAAATCTCCATCCGCCGCCCGGTGTTCGCGACCGTGATGTCGCTGCTGATCCTGCTGATCGGTGCGGTGTCCTTCGAGCGGCTGGCGGTGCGCGAATACCCGCGCATCGACGAGCCGGTGGTCACGGTCAGCACGCGGCTGACCGGCGCCTCGTCCGAGGTCATCGAATCGCAGGTGACCAAGCCGCTGGAAGATTCCATCGCCGGCATCGACGGCGTGGACATCATCAGCTCGATCTCGCGCTCCGAGCAAAGCCTGATCACGGTGCGCTTCAAGCTCGAGAAGAACCCCGACGGCGCCGCGGCCGACGTGCGCGACCGGGTGTCGCGCGTGCGCGCGCGGCTGCCCGATGCGGTGGACGAGCCGGTCATCGCCAAGGTCGAGGCCGACGCGGTGCCGACGATCTGGCTGGCCTTCACCAGCGAGACGCTGAGCCCGCTGCAGGTCACCGATGTCATCAACCGCATCGTCAAGCCGCGGCTGCAGACGGTGCCGGGGGTGTCGCAGGTCAATGTCTACGGCGACCGCCAGTTCTCGATGCGCATCTGGCTCGATCCGGACCGGCTGGCGGCCTACCGGTTGACGGTGCAGGACGTGGAAGACGCGATCCGCAAGCACAACCTCGAGGTGCCGGCCGGGCGCATCGAAAGCCGGCAGCGCGAGTTCAGCGTCACCGCGCGCACCGACCTGAACACGGTGGCGCAGTTTGCCGACATCGCGCTGAAGACCGTCAATGCCTATACGGTGCGGCTGCACGACGTCGCGCGCATCGAGCAAGCGGCGGCCAGCGAGCGCAGCAGCGTGCGGCTGAACGGGGTGCCGTCGATCTCCACCGGCATCGTGCGCAACGCCACCGCCAACCCGCTGGAGATCTCGGCCGCGGTGCGCACGCTGCTGCCGCAACTGCAGGCCGAGCTGCCGCCGGGGCTGCAGGTGCGCATCGCCAACGACAACGCGGTGTTCATCGACCGCTCGGTGAAGTCGGTCTACACCACCATCGCCGAGGCCGTGCTGCTGGTGGCGCTGGTGGTGTTCGTCTTCCTGCGCACCGTGCGCGCGTCGGTGATCCCGCTGGTGACCATCCCGGTCAGCCTGATCGGCGCCTTCGGCATCATGGCCGCGGCCGGCTTCAGCATCAATACGCTGACGCTGCTGTCGCTGGTGCTGGCCATCGGCCTGGTGGTCGACGACGCGATCGTGGTGCTGGAGAACATCTTCCGCCACATCGAAGCAGGCCTCGAGCCGTTCCAGGCAGCGCTCAAAGGGGCCAAGGAGATCAGCTTCGCGGTGGTGGCGATGACGCTGACGCTGGCCGCGGTGTATGCGCCGCTGGCCTTCACGCCGGGGCGCACCGGGCGCTTGTTCACCGAGTTCGCGCTGACGCTGGCCGGCGCGGTGATCGTCTCGGGCTTCGTCGCGCTGACGCTCACGCCGATGATGTGCAGCAAGCTGCTGCGCTACGAGCCCTCGCCGAACCGCTTCGACCGCGGCATGGAGCGCGTGCTGGTGGGCCTGGGCAACGGCTACGGCGCGGCGTTGCGCTGGGCGCTGGCGCGGCGCTGGATCGTGCTGCTGGTGATGGCCGGCGCCGCCGGCGGCAGCGCGTGGTTGTTCAAGAGCGCGAAGAGCGAACTCGCGCCGCTGGAGGACCGCGGCGTGGTGCTGGCCACCGTCAATGCGCCCGACGGCGCGACGCTGGACTACACCGCGCGCTACCTGCGCGCGATCGAGGACATCGGCCGCGACTACCCGGAGTTCAACCTCGTGTTCGTGGTCGCCGGCAACCCCACGGTGTCGCAGGGCAGCGCCTCGATGCGCGCGGTCGACTGGGACCAGCGCAAGCGCAGCACGCTGCAGCTGGCGCGCGAGCTGCAGCCGCGCCTGGCGGCGCTGCCCGGCGTGTCGGCCTTCCCGATCACGCCGCCCAGCCTGGGGCAGGGCTTTCGCGAGCGCTCGCTGAACTACGTCATCGTCACCAGCGACAGCTACGACAACCTGGCCCGCGTGTCGCAGCAGTTCCTGGCCGAGATGGCGAAGAACCCCGGCTTCGTGCAGCCCGACACCGACCTGCGGCTGAACAAGCCCGAGATCTTCGTCGAGGTCGACCGCGCGCGCGCCGCGGACATGGGCGTGAGCGTCGACGCCGTGGCGCGCACGGTGGAAACCATGCTCGGCGGGCGCACGGTGACGCGCTACAAGCGCGACGCCGACCAGTACGACGTGATCGTGCAGACGGCCACGCAGGGCCGCACCACGCCCGAGGACATCGAGCGGCTGTTCGTGCGCGGCCGCGGCGACACCATGGTGCCGCTCGGCTCGCTGATCAAGGTGCGCGAGGCGGTCAGCCCGCGCGAGCTGAACCACTTCAACCAGCGCCGCTCGGTGTCGATCACCGCCAATCTGGCGCCGGGCTACGCGCTGGGCGAGGCGCTGCAGTTCATGGACGAAGCCGCCAAGCGCATCCTGCCCAGCGGCTACGCCACCGACCTGAACGGCGTCAGCCGCGAATTCCGTTCGTCGTCGGGCGCACTCGGGCTGGTGTTCGTGCTGGCGCTGATGTTCATCTTCCTGGTGCTGGCGGCGCAGTTCGAGAGCTTCGTCGACCCCTTCGTCATCCTGCTGGCGGTGCCGCTGTCCACGCTGGGGGCGCTGCTCGCGCTGCACCTGGCCGGGGGCACGCTGAACGTGTATTCGCAGATCGGGCTGATCACCCTGGTGGGGCTGATCAGCAAGCACGGCATCCTGATCGTCGAATTCGCCAACCAGCTGCGCGACGAGGGCCGCCCGATCGCCGACGCCGTGGTCGAGGCCTCGAGCCTGCGGCTGCGCCCGATCCTGATGACCACCGGCGCGATGGTGCTGGGCGCACTGCCGCTGGCGCTGGCCAGCGGTGCCGGCGCCGAAAGCCGCCGCCAGATCGGCTGGGTCATCGTCGGCGGCATGAGCGTGGGCACGCTGCTGACCTTGTTCGTGGTGCCGACGATGTACACGCTGCTCGCGCGCCAGCGTGTGCCCGGCGAGATCACCACGCCCGAAGCCCACACCGGTGATGCGCCGGCGGCAGCGCCGACGCTGCCGGCTTGAGCGGCGGCGCACCTGCCGCGTGCGAGCCCGTGTGGGCATCCGAGCATTCACTGCCCCGGCGCGGCCGGTGCTGTCGCAGAATCAAAGCCGGCGCTGTCGTTTGGCAGCGCGGGCAGAATAGCGCTCCCGTGCGACGCGCGAGCCGGCCGCAACTGCTGTCCCCTGTCGTCGATCCAGACCCGAACGCACCACACCGCCATGACGCAAACGCCCCGCAGCGAAAGCCAGAGCAGCCTCGGCCGCCACGCCTACGACCGCGAGGCGTTGCTCGCCTGCGGCCACGGTGACCTGTTTGGCCCGGGCAACGCGCGGCTGCCGCTGCCCAACATGCTGATGTTCGACCGCATCGTGCACATCGACGACCGCGGCGGCGCGCACGGCAAGGGCCGCATCGAAGCCGAACTCGACATCCGCCCCGAGCTGTGGTTCTTCGGCTGCCACTTCGAGACCGACCCGGTCATGCCCGGCTGCCTGGGGCTGGACGCGCTTTGGCAACTGGTGGGCTTCTGGCTGGGCTGGCGCGGCAACCCGGGGCGCGGGCGTGCCCTGGGCGCCGGCGAGATCAAGTTCTTCGGCCAGGTGCTGCCCAAGGTGGCCAAGGTAACCTACCACCTCGACCTGAAGCGCGTCATCGAGCGCAAGCTGGTGATGGGCATCGCCGACGGCCGCGTGCTGGCCGACGGCCGCGAGATCTATTCCGCCACCGATCTCAAGGTGGGCCTGTTCACCTCGACCGAGGACTTCTGACTATGCGGCGCGTGGTCATCACCGGCCAGGGCATCGTCTCGAGCCTGGGCAACAACACCGACGAAGTGGCGGCCAGCCTGCGCGAAGGCCGCTCGGGCATCCGCTTCAACCCGAGTTATGCCGAGCACGGCATGCGCTGCCAGGTCAGCGGCCGCCCGGCGCTGGATCTCGAGGCCACGGTCGACCGCCGCACATTGCGCTTCATGGGCGACGCCGCGGCCTACGCCTGGCTGTCGATGAAGCAGGCGCTCGAGCATTCGGGGCTCGAAGCCGGGCAGGTCTCGCACCCGCGCACCGGGCTGGTGGCCGGCAGCGGCGGCGCGTCCAGCCACAACCAGGTGTGGGCGGCCGACACGCTGCGCGCCAAGGGCATCAAGCGCGTCGGGCCGTTCATGGTCACACGCACCATGGGCAGCACGGTGTCGGCCTGCCTGGCGACCAATTTCGCGATCAAGGGCGTCAACTACTCGATCAGCTCGGCCTGCGCCACCAGCGCGCACTGCATCGGCCATGGCGCGCAGCTGATCGCCTGGGGCCTGCAGGACGTGGTCTTCGCCGGCGGCGGCGAGGAAGAAAGCTGGGAGATGTCGCTGCTGTTCGACGCCATGGGCGCGATGTCCAGCGGCCGCAACGACCGCCCCGAGCAGGCCTCGCGCGCCTTCGACACGGCGCGCGACGGCTTCGTCATCGCCGGCGGCGGCGGCATGCTGGTGCTGGAAGCGCTGGAGCACGCGCAAGCGCGCGGCGCCACCATCCTGGCCGAACTGGTGGGCTTCGGCGCCACCTCCGACGGCCACGACATGGTGGCGCCGTCGGGCGAGGGGGCCGTGCGCTGCATGCAGCAGGCCATCGCCACGGTGCGCACCCCGGTGGACTACATCAACGCGCACGGCACCTCCACGCCGGTAGGCGACATCGCCGAACTGGGTGCGGTGCGCACCGTGTTCGGCGACAAGCCGCCGATGATCAGCTCGACCAAGTCGCTGTCGGGCCACTCGCTGGGTGCGGCCGGCGTGCAGGAGGCGATCTATTCGCTGCTGATGCTGCAGCAGGGTTTCGCCGCGGCTTCGGCCAACATCGACAACCTGGACCCCGCCGCAGCCGGGCTGCCGGTGCTGCTCCAGCGCCACGACGGCGCCCTGGGCACGGTGATGTCGAACAGCTTCGGCTTCGGCGGCACCAACGCGTCGCTGGTGTTCACGCGCTTCGACGGCTGACACCGCCGGCCGCCAGGCCGCACGCCGTCAGGGCGCCGGCTGGGCCGCGCCGGCCTCGCGCAGCAGCTCGCCGATCTGGCGGTCCTTGTCCTTCCACATCTGCTCGACCCAGCGGCCGAGCTTGACCACGTTCGATCGCTGCATCGCGTGCTCGACGCCGACCAGCTCGCCCGGAATCGCGCGCTGCTGCACACGCACGACCACCGCAGCCACGCGGCCGCACAGCAGGTCCCAGAAGGTCGGCAGGCCGCCCGGGTAGACGATGGTCACGTCGACCAGCGCCTGGAACTGCTCGCCCATCGTCGCCAGCGCCACCGACAGCCCGCCGACCTTGGGCCGCAGCAGGTGCCGGTAGGGGCTTTTCTCCTGCGCGATCTTGGCCGGCGTGGCGCGCGTGCCTTCGACGAAGTTCATCACCGAAGTCGGGATGCGCTTGAACTTCTCGCAGGCCTGGCGCGTGGTCTGCAGGTCCTTTTGCAGCGAGCCGCGGCTTTTTCCCCGGCTCATGAACGGGAAGTCCAGCGCCCACCACGCCAGCCCGATCACCGGCACCCAGATCAGCTCGCGTTTCAGGAAGAACTTGAGGAACGGAATGCGGCCGTGAAAGATGCGCTGCAGCACCAGGATGTCGACCCAGCTCTGGTGGTTGCTGGCCACCAGATACCAGCCGCGAACATCGAGACCCTCGAGGCCTTGCACGTCCCAGCGTGCGCCGGGGCGTACCGCCTTGATCAAGGCGTTGTTCACCGCGACCCAGCCCGAAGCCAGCGCCGCCAAAGTGCGCTCGGCGATGCGGCGCACGGCGGGCAGCGGCAGCAGCAGCTTCAGCAGCGCGGGCGGCACCAGGCTCAATGTGAAGAACAGCGTGCTCAGGGCGAGGAGCAGGCCGGCAAGAATGCCGCGAAGGGCTTGCATGGAAGGTGCGGGCAGGGCAGTGGCGGGGGTTGAAGGTCTGGCCGGCGGCGTTCGCCGGCGGCGCGCGGCAGGCGATTTTGCGTCAGTCGGCCGGCGCATCGGCGGCGCATCGGCGGTGGATTGGCGGAGAGGGGGCGACATGGGGGTAATCTTCGCCGTCCAGGGCGTGGTCGTGCCGAGCCGGCACGCACGCTGCAGCAACCGATCGGAGACGATGCATGACCACGCCCGAAGACTGGGATCCGCGCTCGCAGCCGGTGCTAGACGACCAGATCGCCGCCTACGACGCCATGCGCCGGGGCTGCCCGGTGGCCTACAGCGAGTACCTGCACTGGTCGCTGTTCCGGCATGCCGACGTGCTGCGCGTGCTGAACGACCCCTCCACCTTCAGCAGCGTGGTGTCGGGCCACGTGTCGGTGCCCAATGGCATGGACCCGCCGCAGCACACGCTGTACCGCCGCATCATCGAACCGTACTTCGACGCGCCGCGCATGGCGGCGTTTGCACCCGAGTGCCGGCGCATCGCGGCCGAGCTGGCCGCGCGCTTGCCGGCGGGCGGCCCCTGCGAGCTGATGGCGGACTTTGCCGACGAGTTCGCGCTGCGCATCCAGTGCGCCTTCCTTGGCTGGCCCGACGCACTGCGCGCGCCGCTGCGCGCCTGGATCCGCGACAACCACAAGGCCCGGCTGGCGCACGACCGCGCCGCACTGGCCGCGGTGGCCAAGGCCTTCGACCGCCATGTGCGCGAGCAGCTGGACGCGCGGCGCGCCGCCGGTGCCGAAGCACCCGACGACGTCACCACGCAGTTGATGCGCGAGCGCGTGCCTGCAGCGGGCGGCGAGCGCGTGCTCGACGACGAGGAGCTGACCAGCATCCTGCGCAACTGGACCGTCGGCGAGCTGGGCACCATCGCCGCGTGCGTGGGCATCGTCGCCCAGTACCTGGCCGAGCGCGAGGCGCTGCAGCAACGGCTGCACGCCGACAGCGCACTGCTGCCAGCGGCGATCGACGAGATCCTGCGCATCCATGCGCCGCTGATCGCCAACCGCCGCGTGGCGCTGCAC
>ERZ795060.3616-NODE-3616-length-13984-cov-4.589992_pt1 | contig 13984 bp, 13 predicted proteins | sample MGYA00375144_ERZ795060 | MGnify/ENA primary metagenome ERZ795060 (study PRJEB30189, sample SAMN05720157) | activated sludge metagenome | isolation source: anaerobic digester from wastewater treatment plant | place: Japan | collected 2015-05-15 ... | reverse complement strand
GCCTGCGCGAGCCATAGTCATGCGTTCGATGGCGGGGCGCTGTGCTTCGCCCCATCCTGATCCGTGCGTTGGGGCACGGGGCCGGGGCGGGGTGTAGCGGGCTTGGCTTTGGGCCCAGACTTCGGCCGGGAGACGTTCTCGTCATGTTCCGGAACATCAGTGAACTGCTGGTGCGGGCGGCGGACCTGGCCGAGGCCGAGGGCCGGGCCCTGCGATATCACAGCGTGCGCGTCGGCACGGCCCTGGGGCTGGTGCTGGCCGCGGCGCTGCTTTTGGTGGGGTCGCTGGTGGCGATCCTCGCGGGGGCGCACATGGCGCTGCGGCACCGCCTGGGACCCGAGTGGGCCTGGTTGATCTCCGGGGTGGTGGGCCTGGGCTTCGCGGCGCTCTTGCTGTGGCTGGCCAAGGGGATGGTGGCGAGCGACGGGGTGCCCGGCAACACGCCGAGCCGGGCGTCGATGCGCGAGCCGGAGGGCGCCGACGCCGAGGGCTCGACGGAGGGGCACGCGTGAACCAGCGAGAAAAGGCGCAGCGCCTGGCGATCCTCGAGGCCAAGCAGCGCCTGCTCGAGTTCGGCATCCTCGCCGACGAGCGGGCCGAGGCCGAGCGGGCGCGGGCCAGCAAGTGGACGATGATCGCGTCGCTCGCGGGCGGGCTGGGCGCGATCATGACCGGGAGCAAGGTCGCGGGGCTCGTCGGGCGACGCCGGCGCCGAAGGTCGCGCGGCGCCGACAACGACGGGGCCGAGGGCGATCGCGGCGGCGGGCGATCGCGCGGTGCGGCGCTGGGCGGTGCGGCGGTGAGCGCCGCGACCGCGCTGGCGCCGCTGCTTGTCGACGTGCTGCTGTCGCGGCTGGAGAAGCGCTCGCGCCGGTAGGGGGTGCGGGCCGGCGGCCCGTGTCGCGCTGTTGAACAGACCCGGCACGCGGTTGATCAACGGGGGCCGAAGCGTTCGAGCGCCCGGCGGACACTGCCGCCGGAGTCGTCGAGCAGTTCGAGTGCCCGCGCCCGGTCGAGGCCGGTGAGCGTCATGAGCACGCGGGCGCAGCGGTCGCGGAGTTTGTCGTTGGTCGCGCGGAGTTCGATCATCAGGTTCTCGCGCACGCGACCTTCACGGATCATGAGCGTGGTCGAGATCGTGTTGAGCACGAGTTTCGTGGCCGTGCCGGCTTTCATGCGCGTCGAGCCGGTGACGACCTCCGGGCCCGTGGGCACGCACAGCAGGTGATCGACGAAGGCGGGGGCCTCGTGCACGGGCGCGCAGCAGAGCAGCGCCGTGCGGGCGTCGGTCTGCTTCTTGACCCACTCGAGCGCGCCCAATACGTAGGGCGTGGTGCCGCCCGCGGCGATGCCGATGACGCAGTCGTCCCCGCTCAGAGAGAGCGCCCGCAGGTCCGGCACGGCTCCGAGCGGGTCGTCCTCTGCGCCCTCGCTGGACCGGCGCAGGGCGCTGTCTCCCCCGGCGATGATGCCGACGACGCGTTCCGGCGGGGTCGAGAAGGTCGGGGGGCATTCGCTGGCGTCGAGGACGCCCAGGCGCCCGCTCGTGCCCGCGCCGAGGTAGACCAGGCGCCCGCCGCGGAGCCAGCCGGGCTCCGCGTCCTGGATGAGCGCGTCGATGCGGGGCAGCGCCTGCTCGACCGCCGATGCCACGGAGCGATCCTCCTCGTGGATGAGGCGCGTGATCTGGCTCACGGACATCTCGTGCAGGCGCATCGAGCGCGGGTTGCGCTGCTCGGTGAGCACGCGCGAACGGTCGGGGGGGTCGGGCGGCTCGGGCCGGCTGTTGGAGGGGGCGTGGGGCGGCACGGCGATCGGGAGAATAGGGGCGAAACCGGCGGGGCCGTGCCGGCGTGGCGGCGGCTACTTCTTCTCGGGCTTGCCGGTCTCGACGTCCTTGCCGCGGAAGTGCCGCGTCATGTCGCGCATGAACTGCTGGCCCCGTCGCTGCTGCGCGGGGGAGGAGTGCTGTCCCATGCCGTTGCGCAGGAAACTGGTCATCATGGCCAGCGCGCCGACGTCGGGCCCGTCGCCGCGCTTGAACATCTCGGTGTCGCGCTTGGCCTGGCCCTTGGCGTCGGCGATGAGTTCCTCGTCGGTCTTGTTGCTGCTCTGCCCGGCGAGGGCCTCCATCATGCGCACCATCTCGATGTACTTCTGTTCGAGGTAGGCCTCGCGCTGATCCACGGGGGCCTTGGCGTAGTCGATGGCGAACTTGTCCCACACGTCGAGGACGAGTTTGCTCGCGTTCTTCATCATCTGCTCGCGCAGGTTGCCCTCGACCATCGCCGCGAACTGGGCCATGAGCACCGAGTCGTTCGAGCCCATGGTCTTCATGCGCTCGATGAGTTCCTTGAGGAGTTTGAGGCGTTCGTCGATGGGGAGGCTGTTGAAGTCGTCCTGGAGGAGGGTGAACTCGAGGACCTCGTCCATCGGGTCGTCGGCGTAGTCGGGGATGGGCGTCGGACGGAGCGCGAAGAACGCGAGGAGGCTGGCGAGCAGGACGGCCCCGCCCAGCGAGGGCCAGCGGACCCGGCGGCGGCCCCACCACCAGCGCACGCCGTCGACGATCGCCCCCTTGATCGCGCGGTCGGCGCGTGCGTCCCAGCGCTTGCTCCTGCGCCGGCTCGCGGCGGGCGCGGGCTCGGGCGGGAGCATGTCCGGGTCGAGCAGGCTCGGCGGCTTCAGCGTAGAGGGCGTTGACGGGTTCGAGGTCATGGTGATGGGTTGAGTCAGTTGCACCCGGGGAGCGGCCGCCCGCCGAAACGCGTGATGTCGCACAGCAGGCGCTGGACGATGTTTTCACCGACCTGCTCGATATCGAGCGAAGCCAGCGGCGAGGCCCAGTCGGTGTGCCAGTCGCCGAAGAAGAGAGCGTTGCGCTTGGCGCCGGAACGACGCAGCACGTGCCAGTCGCCGTTGTCGAGCAGGACGGGCAGGTCGCGCCACTGCGGCTGCTCATAGGTTTTGGTGACGGCCCTCGCCGGGTCCTCGATCGTGAGCGCCTCCGCTCCGACCATCAGTTCGCCGGCGAAGTACTCGTAACTCACGCCGTCGGCCTCCCAGAGGGGCCGGAACTGCGTCACGGGGTCGTCGCCCTTCACGTCGCTGGGGCACTTGAAGACGTCGGCGACGTTGACGTACGGCGAGGTCGGGTCGTTGGGATCGGCGCGCACGGGCTTGGGCACGCTCAGGTACACCGTCATCACGTCCAGCAGCGAAGGGTCGTTCGTGTTCGGCGGCGCGTTGGGGTCGTGCAGCGGGCGGACGAGCGGGAGCACGTCCTGCGAGTCGTTCATGTACGTCGCGATGCCCTGACCGAACGATCGCAGATTCGCCAGGCACTTGGTGCGCCGGGCCGTTTCGCGCGCCGAGCCGATCGCGGGGAGCGTGATGGCGATGAGCAGGCTGACGATCGCGATCACCGCGAGGAGTTCGATGAGCGTGAAAGCACGCCGAGCCCGCGTTGGCAGCGCCCGGTCGCCCGGCTCCTGGATGCTCGCGGTTGTCGTCGTGCCCGATCGCATGGGAAGTCGATCCACGGGTCTTACCGGCTCGGGCCGGGGAAGGGGAAACGGGACGGGGGAACACGACCGGATGGTCACGCGAGCGTCTTCGTCCACCAAACACAAGCCGGATTCGGTGTGCCGGGCGATTGCCGGGAGGTGGAAAGGTCTCCAGGCTTCCAAAATATCCACCCAACGCGGGAACACCCATAAGAAAGTTCGTGTTTCGGCTCATTGAGGCGGGTGGCCGGGGGCCCCGGAGTAGGTCAGACTGTGTGGTCGGTCCAAGAATCACCCGGATCGGCCACCCATTGGCCGGGTCGGTGCGGCGGACCACAGACCGGGGGGCTGATGACTGTTCGGAGAGGGGAGGGGGCGGAAGCCTTGGGGATGGGCGATTTGGTGACTTTGCACCCGCGGCCGCGCCTCGTCGGCCGCTCATGGAAGGTCGTGGATGCACTTTTCCAACGTGGTTGATGTGAGTGCCGGTTTCCGGCGTCTGGTCCTCGCGGGCGCGGCGTGCGGGGCGGTTGGGTGGTCCGGCGCCTCGGTGCTGGCGGATGGGCCCGATCCGCTCTGGACCGGCACGCGAGCGGCTGCCCATGAGCAGGTCGTCGCCGGTCAACCGACTCGGGCGGACCTCGAGATCGCCCTGGCGAAGGCCATGGGCCTGCGGCGGGCGTGGGTGGTGTCGGCTTCGATCGACGACCAGGGAGCAAGCCGGGTCGTTCGCGTCGACCTGCCGACCGGCGAGGCGGGGAAGGACGGTTTCGGCGCGTTCGAGCGTGCGACGATCCAACTCTCGCCCTTTGACCTGCGAGCGTCGGGGTTCGAGGTGCTGATCGATGACGGCTCGGGAAAGGACGACGCGTCGAGGCTTCGCCCCGCGATGCGGCAATGGCCGATCACGACGTACCGGGGCGGCGTGGCCGAGCAGGCACGCACCGAGGCGACGGCGTCGATTGTCGGCGACGAACTCGTCGTGGCGAGCATCTATCCCGAGGGGCGCGCCGCGTGGCGAGTGCAGTCGCTCGACCACGTGCTGAACGGGCCGGCGGCGGCCCATCCGACCGCCGAGCTCGGTTTGGTGCGGAGCCTCGCAGAGCGACTGGACGCGGCGGGCCTGTTCGTCGTCTACACCGACGCCGACGTGCTGGAAACCGGGCTTACGTGCGGCGTGGATGACACGCTGGCCGCGCCGGGCGGCGGCGCAAGCGGCGCGGGCGACGGCCCCGGGGGCTCGTTCCCCGTCGATCGCGGCCCCGGTTCGTGCAACAAACTCGGCGAGATCGGGTGGGACACGGACTGGGAGTACTTCTCGGCGTTCCTGGCGCAGCCCGACCCCTCTGCCGCGTGCGTCGCCGACATCGAGAGCGTGCTGAACGACGTGGACTTCGCGCTGCAGCGTGACATCGCGGTGTCGACGCGCCTCCGGGGCGTGATCTTGCGCACGACCGCCGCGGATCCCTTCTCGGACACGACCAGCGCCAGCGCGCTCTTGAGCGAGTCGCTGGCGGTGTGGAACACGGTGTCGCAGGCGACGCTCACGCGCGACCTCGAGCACCTGATGACGGGGCGCGATCTGGACGGCGGCACGATCGGGCTGGCGTACGTCGGCGTCATCTGCAACAACACGTACAACTCGGGGCTGTCGCAGACGCTGTTCACGACGACGTTCGCGTCGCGCGTGCTGCTCTCGGCGCACGAGATCGGGCACGAGTGGAACGCGCCGCACGACAACCAGGCGGGCTCTCCGTGCGAGTCGACGCCCGACGGCTTCATCATGAACCCGTTCATCGGGGGTCAGGCGCTGCAGTACTCGCCCTGCTCGATCACGCAGATGAGTCTGCACCGCGACTCGGGGCTGTCGTGCGTGTCGACGCCGACTTCGGCGCCGTTCACCCGGCCGGAGACGGTCTATTCGCAGATCACGCAGTCGGTGAGCATCGACGTGCTGCAGAACGACGTCTCGAACTGCGGCGCGATGACGCTCTCGCTCCCCTCGGGCACGACGGCCGCCGGCAACACGGTGACGATCAACGCCGGCGCCGGGCCGCGCGGCCGGAGCCTCATCACGTTCACTCCGGTCGGGAACTTCAGCGGGCCGGACACCTTCACGTACACGGCGACCAACGGCACGGGCGGCGCGAACCAGACGGTGACGGTGAACGTCGCGCCGGCGCGCACCCCGGAGAACCCGCTGGGCGGCAACCCGGGCCTGCGCGTGAAGTTCTACGACATGACGCCCGGCCTGACCTCGCTCCCCGTCTTCTCGACCCTCACGCCGTACCAGACGTCGTTCGTGTCGAACATCAACGTGCCGACGACCACCGGCAACTTCTCGGCGTCGAACCGCACGGACAACGTCGGCGCGGTCTACGCCGGGTACGTGAGCGTGCCGACGACGGGGCTGTACACCTTCTTCACGACCTCCGACGACGGCTCGCGCCTGTTCATCGGCGACACGCTCGTCGTCGAGAACAACGGCGTGCACGGGTCGCAGGAGCGCTCGGGCGTCATCGGCCTGCAGGCCGGCAAGCACGCCTTCCGGGTCGAGTATTTCGAGGCCACCGGTTCCGCGACGCTCGCGGCCCGGTACCAGGGCCCGGGCATCGCCAAGCAGATCATCCCGAACGCCGCGCTGAGCTACCTCCCGCCGTGCTCGGCGGACTTCGACGGCTCGCAGACGGTGACGGTCGCGGACCTGTTCGGGTTCCTCGACGCGTGGTTTGCGCAGTTCAATACGAGCGGGCCGGCACTGAGCGCCGACTTCAACCACGATTCGACCGTGACGGTCGCGGACCTGTTCGGGTTCCTCGACGCGTGGTTCGCGCAGTCCGGGTTCTCGTGCGGCTGAGTTGAGCGCGGCGCGGGCCGGGATCGATCCCGGGGCGTGCGGCGGACGTAGAATGACTGCTCTTTGACAACCGGGGCCGACGTTGGCGATCGACCGGGCAGGGAATGCCCGGCGTTAGCGCGTCCAGGAGCATGCGGTCCTGGTCAAAAGCATGCACATCAATAGCTGCCAATAACAACAGCTACGCTCTCGCGGCCTAATCAACAGGCTGCACGAACCCTGCCCGATGCCTCATGGGGCGGGGTTCGAATGACATGAGGCTGGCTCACAAGTGGCGCACCCGGGCGCGTGGGCGAGGATCATCCGGGTGCTGGACTTCGGCAAAGCCCGCCGGTTGGCGGTGCCGCGGTCGAGAATAAACAGCCGGACACACGCGTAGAGACGCCGAGCGGACTGATCCGGCACGGGGGTTCGACTCCCCCCGGCTCCATTTCATTCTTCTTTGTCGATGCGTTGTGGTTTTGCGCCGCGGAAGTGTTGCGCTGCAGTGCTTCCTCGCAATGGCGCGCATCCACGCTTCCGCGCGATAGCGCATCAGCGCAATGGCGATGCCGCTTTGTTGCCGATGCGGAGAGGGCGTGCCGCCCTCTCCGCACCTCTCCCCGGCCCGGAGCGCCAGAATCAATGCACCCGTCGCTCGTGGCGCGGGCCCTGAGTGGGGTGCTTATGTCTCGTCCGGCGGTACGTGGCCCCGCGTAAGGGCAGGCGATCATGAGCGGTCTTGGAGTCTGCGGACCGCGGCCGCCCTTCACAAGCCCCGGAAAACCCTTAGACTCGCCCGTAGGTCTGCTGACGCGGAAGAGGTCTCGCGCGGCTCGGGAGTCCGTGCGGGCGCGTGGACGCGTGAGCGGCCGCTACACGAAGAAGGAGCAACGCATGGGTTTCATCAAAGAGTTCCGCGAGTTTGCCCTGAAGGGCAACGTGCTGGACCTGGCGGTGGGCGTGATCATCGGCGGGGCGTTCGGCGGGATCGTCAACTCGCTGATCAACGACATCATCATGCCGGTGGTGGGCAAGGCCGTCGGCAATGTCGATTTCTCGAACCTGTATGTGCCTCTGTCCAATCAGGACCCGAAGTTGCCGCTGAAGGCGGCCCGCGAGGCCGGGGCTGTGCTGGCGTGGGGCAACTTCGTCACGATCCTCATCAACTTCATCATTCTCGCGTTCTGCATCTTCATCGTGGTCAAGATGTTCAACGCGGCCCGGAAGCGCTTCGAGGCGCAAAAGCCCGCGCCGGCGCCCGCCGGGCCGACGCCGACCGAGAAACTCCTGGCCGAGATCCGCGACGAGTTGCGCGCTTCGCGGCGGTGATCTGAGCGGATGACTGAACATCGAGCCCCGGGCGTGATGGAGCGATCGACCGATCGTCTTTCACGCTCGGGGCTCGTTTGGATTGAGAGACCATGCCCCTCGCTGACGCTCGGGGTTCGATGGATCGGGGCCGATGGCGCGAGGTTGGATTTCGCTTGTGGGGTCAGGCGGCCTGGACGCCGCTGGCGGAACGCCGAGGGCGGGCGATGCTCGGCGTCTGCGTACGGGCCGCGGCGGGGTCGCGCCGGTGGCTCGGGGTTCGACGTGCCGATGGCGCAGGGCGTGCGCCGGGCTTGCGCAGGTGATCGACCGGGATCACGATCTGCCAGTCATCGCGCGATCGGGCCACCTTGGCGGTCGCCGACGCCAGCGGGGTGCTGGGGAGCACGACCGAGACCACGCGGCGGCTGGTCGGCAAGTCCAAGGAGGCCGCGACGGCGGGCGGGGCGGTTTCGGCGATCGACCCGGGCGCGGCCGCGGGTGCTTCGCGGGTCGAACGCCAGCGGCGGAGGCTCCACGTCCACACACCCGGGAGCAGCACAAGCCCGACCATGCCCAGCAGTTCGGGGGTGCGCAGGAGCGCGACCCGCTGCGGCGTGAGCAGCGTGCTCATCAGACCCAGGCCCGTCAGGGCGCTGCAGAGCCAGATGGCGGACAGGACAACACGGCGCTTCGGCGTCCACGAACAACTCATCGCCTCGGTGCCTCCATGCAGACCGGGGATCGAACAACCTGATCGCCTTCGCATCACGCGCATCTGGGCCCGGCGATGGCGCTCGCGGGCGTCGGAGGTGGGAGCGTCGAGGCTCGACCTAGCCGCGCGAGTGTGAGAGCGTACGGACCCTTCACTGTTGCTTCAAGTGGAAGTTTCGGCGCGACGGCGAGAGTTCGCGGGGCGATGAACATCACTTTTCCGTTCGATTTCTCAAGTCCGGGCGAAGCCGGAGCCGCGAGCGCCGGCGCGGGTGAGGTGGGGTGGGGTGGGGGGCGTGTGCGCGAGGCCGCGCGGCGCGCCGGGGACTGGTTGCAGAAAGTTCTCACGGTTTCCTGGCCCGGGGCCGATAGTGTACTAGAGTACTAGTACACCAGCCCGCAAGCGCCGCTCCCCGCCGGCACCTCGCCACGACCCATGAAGATCGACCCCGCCAGCGTCACGCCGGTCTACGAGCAGATCGCGGCTCAGATCCGCGGCGGGATCGTTTCGGGCCTGTTCCGCCCGGGTGAACTCATCCCGTCGATCCGCGAACTGGCGCTCGACCTGCGCGTCAACCCCAACACGGTCAAGCGCGCGTACGAGCAGCTCGAGCGCGAGGGGCTCGTGACGCCGCGGCGCGGGTTGGGAATGGAGGTGCGGCCGTCGACGCTGGTGCCGGCGAAGGCGCGGGCGTCGGAGGTGGTCGAGAGCGCGATGAGCGATGCGCTGCGTCTGGCGAAGCGCCACGCGATGACGCGCGCGGATGTGGACGCGATCTTTGAGCGCTCCTGGAGCCGGGAGTTCGGGCGCGGATCCGGAGGGTCTGGAGGAGGCGGAGGCGGAGGCGGGGGTGGGGGGAGCGGGGGGGGCGGGGGCAGACGCGGCGGCGAGCGCGACAAGCACGCCGGTCCATCACGGGAGTCCCACGCATGAGCGACGCAGCCGCCCAGTGGCCATCCGAATCGCCGGTCTCCCGGACCGACACCCGGGTGGAAATGTCCTCGCGCGTGGCGTCTGGGGCGCATGCGCTCGCGTGCGCGGGTGAGCAGGCGCCGCACGCGGACGCGATCTCGACGCACAACTTGAGCGTGCGCTTCGGCCAGCGCTGGGCGCTGCGGAACGTCTCCATCCGGCTGACGCGCGGCACGACGCTGGGGCTCATCGGGCTCAACGGCGCGGGCAAGAGCACGTGGATCCGCGCAGCGCTGGGGCTGCTGGCGCCCTGCGACGGCTCGGCGGCGATCCTGGGGCATGACCTGCGGACTCGGCGCGTCGAGGCGATGCGGAGCGTCGGCTATGTGCCCGATCGGCCGACGGTCTATCCGTGGATGCGGGTGGAGCAGGCGGTGCGGTTCGCGGCGAGTTTCTGGCGGACGTGGAACAACGACCTGGCGCTGCGACTGCTCAACCAGTACCGGCTCGATCCGCGGCAGAAGTGCGGGAAACTGAGCAAGGGACAGGGGGCGAAGTTGTCGCTGTTGCTCGCGCTCGCGCACGAGCCCGAGGTGCTCGTGCTTGACGAGCCGACCGACGGGCTGGACCCTGTGGCGCGGGACGAGTTCCTGGAAGAGGTGCTCGCGGCGTCGATGCGCGGGCGCGAGGCCGCGCCGGGAAGCGCCGACGACTCACCGGCGCGGCGGAGCGTGCTCATCTCCAGTCATGCGCTGGGCGAACTGCAGAACCTGACGGACGAGATCGCGGTGCTGCACGAGGGGCGATTGCTGTTGCAGGCGCCGACGGAGGAACTGCTGGCGACCACACGGCGCGTGCGGGCGGTGGTCGAGAGCGACCGGGCGCTGGGGCTGCCGGCGTCGGTGCCGGGGATGGTCTGTCAGCGGGTGCGCGGGCGCGAGTGGCTGCTGACGGTGCGGCTGGATCGTTCGGATCCGGCGGAGGGTGAGCGATCGCTGGTTCGGGCGCTCGAGCGGTTGCCGGGCGTGTCGGGGATCGGGGTGGAGCGCGTCACGCTCGACGAACTGTTCAAGGACCTGATCCGGGGCGAGCAGTCGCGACAAGGCGCGCCGGGCGGAGGAGGGGGCCCCGGGGCCGTCGACCGCGGCGGGACGGTTTCCGGCGCCGGAGCGAAGGAGGTGGCGTGATGTTCGTGCGGATGCTGGCCAAGGACCTGCGTCAGACGATGTGGCCGCTGTTGCTGGCGGCGAGCGTGCTCTTGGCGCCGCTGCTGATCGGCGCGATCGCGGCGGGCACGGACGGGCGGCCCTGGCCCAGCGCCAGAGAACTGCGGCGCGATGCGAGCGAACTGCTGATCGCCGGGACGGCGGCGACGGTGGTCGCGGCGTCGGCGATCAGCGGGGTCGCGTTCGCGAAGGAGCGGCGAGAGCGCACGATCGAGATGCTCTACACACTCCCCGTGTCGCGCCCGGCGGTGGTCGCGAGCAAGTGGCTGGTCGTCATGATCGTCACCGGCGCGCCGATCGCGCTGGGGCTGGTGTTGTCGCGGCTGGTCGCCGGGTCCGACGGCGACGCGGTCTACACCGACCAGCAGGCGATGCGCCCGGTGTACGCGCTCGCGGCGTGCTGGTGGATGCTCCTGGGGCTCGGGTGGTGCTTGTCGTCTGTGCTTCGGAGCGAGGTGCTCTCGGCGGCGGTTCCATTCCTGCTCACCGTCGCGCTGGTCGGGCTCCTGGCGATCTGGCATGCCAACGAACGGCTGGCGGACTACAACGCCGAGCGCCCCGAACGGCTGTTCATCGCCCGGCTGGTCTGGTCGGCGGCGTCGATCGGCACCGCGGGATTTCTGGCTGGAACACTGCTCGCCCTGTTCCGGCGACGCCCATAACCCGAGGTCCGGCGCCGAACAGCCCGTGCGAGCGGCGCGGATGCGAATCGTGCCGGCGATCCGTGGGTGCGGGGGAGGTTGTCGCCGCACGATGCCGCTCCGCCCGCCGATCTATCCTCGCTCGGCCCGCGTAGATTGCGATTGCGGGCCGGGCAGGAAGGAACCGCGGCGTGTCCAGGGCTGACCAGCGCAAACCCGTTTTTCTGATCATCTCCCAGGTGTACGTGCCGGACCCGGCGAGCGTGGGGCAGCACGTGGCGGATGCGGCGGCCGAGTTGGCGCGCCGGGGTTGGCATGTGGTCGTTTACGCCGCGGCCAACGGGTACGACGACCCGAGCAAGAAGTACCCGCGCCGCGAGGTGTTGAACGGCGTGGACGTGCGTCGGCTCCCGTTCTCGAGTTTCGGGAAGAGTTCGATCGCGGTGCGCCTGCTGGCGCAGTGGCTGTTCCTCAAGCAGGCGATGCACCGGGCGCTGTTCCTGCGGAACGTGCGCGGGATCATGGTCTCGACGAGCCCGCCGTTCTGCGGCTTCGCGGGCGCGCTGCTGTCGCGCTTGAAAGGTGCGCCGGTCAAGTACTGGCTCATGGATCTGAACCCGGATCAGATGATCGCGATGGGGAAGATCCAGGAAGGCTCGCTACCAGCGCGGGTCTTCGATTTCATCAACCGCATGATCCTGCGTCGTGCGACCGACGTGGTGATGCTCGACCGGTTCATGCTCGGGCGCGTGCAGAAGAAACTGGACGTGAAGGACAAGACGCACATCATGCCCCCCTGGCCGCACGAGGCCGAGGTCGTGCGCCTCGCGCACGAGGAGAACCCGTTCCGCAAGGCGCACGGGCTCCAGGGCAAGTTTGTCGTCATGTACTCGGGGAATCACTCGCCGGCGAACCCGATCGACACGGTGCTGGACGCGGCGGAGAAGTTCCGGGACGACGAGCGCGTCGTGTTCATGTTCATCGGCGGAGGCGGGGGCAAGAAACAGGTCGAGGAGCGCCTGGCGCGCCAGCGCTCGGACGGGGGCAAGGTCAACATCCGCTCACTGCCCTACCAGCCGCTGGACCAGATCAAGTACTCACTCTCGGCTGCGGATGCGCACATCGTGTCGATCGGCAACGACGTGGTCGGGATCGTGCACCCGTGCAAGGTCTACGGCGCGATGGCCGTGTCGCGTCCGATCCTGCTGCTGGGTCCCTCGCCCTGCCACGTGTCGGACCTGATCGAGCAGCACTCGATCGGGTGGCACATCGCGCACGGCGACGCGGCGGGGGCGGAGCGGGTCATCCGCGAGATGCTCGCGACGCCGCCGGAGACGCTCAGGGCGATGGGCGATCGTGCGGGCGAGGTGATCGCGACGAGCCTGAGCAAGGCTTCGCTCATGAAGCGGTTCTGCGACGTCCTGGAGCGCGGGACGAGCAAGTAAGCCTCGGGTCGAGGTGCGGGCGATGAAGGCGGCGGGATGGGGACGGGCGCGAACCGGGACGGCGCGGGGTGGATGTGCGCACGCTGTCGGTCTTGTGCGCACAGGATGACACAACCGCGGCCGGCGCCTCGCGGCGCGGGCCGACGTATCGGGACCGGTGTGCATAACTCAGCACGCTTGTGCGCACAATATAACAAGTGTTGACACGTCGTGCGCGCCGTGTTATCCCGTGGCTCAACTTCGGCGCCCCCGGGGCCGGAGATAGGAGCGCGGGTGATCGTTATGCCGGCGGTGAAACATCCATGCTGGCGCGGCTCGCCGCGGGCGACATCGGTCATCGTCGCGTGCGCGGGCGGCGCCGCGCTCGCCGGCTGTTCCGTCGACGATCGCGGGTTCGTGGACGTTCGGACGTACGAGTCGCGGAGCGCGCGGGTGGTGGAGTTGCGGGCGTGGGGCCTGAGCGTTTCGACTCAGGCGTTGGACCGCGGCGTGGTGCTGGGACACTCGCGCCGGCTCTACGTGTATCCCAAGGGCGACGCGTCGGGTGCATGCGTCGGCACAACCGGCGGGCTCACGCTCCAGGCGATTGCGCCGACGGAAGAAGATCGGCTTCGACTGGTGACAGACTTGCGGGCACGCCCGAGCGATGAAGAGAGTGCGGCGGGGGCGAGCGAACCTGTCGCGCCCGCCGTGGCGTGCTGGACTTCGCGAACGGGGCTGGCGCTGCGATTGTCCGGCGGTGGGGGAGTCGCGCCGGGCCTGGCGCTCGGGCTGGGGTTTGAACAACGCGGCGTGATCGACATCGACCCGGCGCAGGACGGCGTGCTGCTCCTGCTCCTGTCGCCGGGCGCGAGCGACCCGAACGCCCTCGGTTGGGCGCGGGCGCACTTCAGGGGGAGCGGCACAAATGAGGGAGGTTCAACATGTCCAGAGTCATCCAACGAAAGCACGCCGACGGATCCGGGCCGCCGGGAAGCGGCGGGCGATGCGCCGCCGTGAGTGTCCGGTGCGAGCAAGGAGGGCCCGGTCGGCGTGCCACGTGTCGCGCGGCGGCGCGCGCGGCGTTGCTGAGTGCGCTGTGCGCCGGCCTGGGCGCCTGCGGCGGGAACGCGACGCACCTGCTGTACGTGCACCAGGCGAACCTCGGCGTGGATGTGAGCACGACCGCCGAAGGCACGGGCAAACTCGCGATCGGTTACGACCGTGAGACGTTCGCCATTGTGCCGCGCGTCGACGGCGGCACCACGACCGACGCAAACGGGCAGCAGAAGACGGAGCCGGGCGAGGCGATGTCGCTGGTGTCGGTCGCGTCGGCGTACATCAAGGGACTCGACCACATCCGATTCGGGCACCTGCTCGCGACGGGCAAGGTGGCCGAGGACATCGCGAAGA
>ERZ795060.3604-NODE-3604-length-14016-cov-4.290165_pt1 | contig 14016 bp, 7 predicted proteins | sample MGYA00375144_ERZ795060 | MGnify/ENA primary metagenome ERZ795060 (study PRJEB30189, sample SAMN05720157) | activated sludge metagenome | isolation source: anaerobic digester from wastewater treatment plant | place: Japan | collected 2015-05-15 ... | reverse complement strand
CCATCTGGTCGTACCAGACTTACGAGGTGATGAATCTTAACTACAACAGGCTGATCACCTGGGACGAAAATATGAATGTGGTGCCCGACCTGGCCAAAGAGTGGGCTGTCTCCGACGATGGCCTGACCTGGACCTTCACTCTTCAAGAAGGGGTCAAGTGGCATGACGGGGAACCGTTTACCGCGGAAGATGTCAAGTTTACCTTTGAGTATATCCGCGACAATGAGCTCGGTTACTTTTTAGACTATGTCGCGGCCATGGAAGATATCCAGGCTCCCGATGAGCAAACCGTGGTCATCACCCTCACTGATCCTCTGGCCTGGATGCCCAATATCCTTGTGCCTATACTGCCGAAACACATCTGGGAAAATGTTGATCCCGAAGAGGCCAATTCGGACTATGAAAACGCCGAACCGATCGGGACCGGTCCATTCCAGGTGGTTGAGCATGTCACCGGTGAATACACCAGGATGGTAGCTAACAAAGACTATTTTAAAGGCAGCCCTAAAATTGACGAGGTCATCTTTCAGACCTTCGCCAATGCCGACGTGATGGTCGAGGCGCTCAAGCGCGGCGATATCGATGTGATCACCAATTGCCCGGGTGCGCAGTTCAAGGCGCTGCAGGAAGAAGCGCCCCCCGATATTACCCTGCTTGATGCAATGACCTCTTCTTTTACCGAGCTGTCCATCAACGTCTGGGACGATCCCGCCTCCGGCGGCAATCCGCTGCTGCGCGACCAGAAAGTGCGTGCCGCCATGGAGCATGCCATTGATCGGAATAAAATAATCGAGGTGGCTTATTTCGGATACGGTGAAACCGGCTCGACCCTGGTGCCTTCGATCTATGATTTCTGGCATCTCAAGCTGGAGCCGGACCAGTTCCGCAGTTTCGACCTGGAAAAATCAAAACAGATCCTGGAAGAGGCCGGGTATAAAGCCGGCAGCGACGGCATCAGGGTGAGCGCAGACGGAACACCGCTGGCCTTTACTGTGCTGGTCCGCTCGGAATCACCCGACAGCCAGAAAGCGGCCAGGTTGATCAAAGAGTGGTTTAAAGAGGTCGGTATTGATCTTGAGGTGCAAGTAATTGATGAAGGGACGCTCACCGACAAGATCTATGAAGGTGACTTTGATCTCTTCATCTGGGGCTGGTTTGTGGATGTGGATCCCTCCTCCATCCTGAAAATCATGACTACGGATGAGATCATGTCCTGGAGTGACTGCTTCTACTCCAATCCGGAGTACGACGAGCTCTTCATACAGCAGCAGTTTACACTCGATCCCGCCGAAAGACAGCAGCTTATCTTTGAACTACAGCGGATAGTGTATGAGGATGCTCCCTACATCATCCTCTCGTACGATCCCGAGCTGCAGGCCTACCGCACAGACCGCTTTAAGGGTTGGGTCCAGAACCCCGCCGGCGGCCCGGTAGTCTTTACTAATACCATTGAAACTTACGAGAAACTGGAACCGATCAATTAATCCTCAAACCCTCAACGTTTCAAAAGCGTCCTCTGGGCGGGGGCCCGGTGATGATTAAACCGGCCCCCGTGCCCCCGGGGGCCGGGATGGAGGTTGGATCAACTTGAAGATGCGCGGATTTATACTGAACAAGTTGGGGCAAACCGTGCTAATTATTTTTGTCGTGCTGGTCATTAATTTTTTTCTTTTCCGGATCATGCCGGGGAACCCAGTACGGATACTCATCCGCAATCCCAAAATCTCGGCCGAGGCGCTGCAGCGGGTTACAGAGCAGTTCGGACTGGATCAGAGCAAGTTTGTCCAGTTTGGTTATTACCTGCGCGATCTGTGCCTGGGCGACCTGGGTCATTCTTTTGTTTACCGCCGACCGGTTCTCGATGTGATTATGGAGAAGCTGCCACCGACCCTGTTGCTCACGGGCACGGCAACCGTTCTCTCGATTATCCTGGGTATTCTCCTGGGAGTGATCTTTGCCTGGAAAAGGGGCAGTAAACTCGATGTGGCCGGGCTTTCCCTATCGCTGGTACTCTACTCGATGCCCTCTTTCTGGGTCGGCATCTTGATGGTGATGCTTTTTGCGGTCTACTGGAAGATTTTTCCCCTGTTCGGAATGAGCGTCCCCGGGACCAGCTTTGCCTCCATCTGGGGCCGCCTGGCTGATTTGTTAAAACACATGTTTTTACCCACGGTTACTTTTACGCTCATTCTCATCGGTGAATATGTTTTGATCATGCGCAACTCGCTCCTCGAAGTGATGAGCGAGGATTATATGCTTACGGCTAAAGCCAAGGGCGTCTCCGGCAGGAACCTGCTGCGCCGGCATGCTTTACCTAATGCCATGCTGCCCATGGTCACGCTAATCGCCATGAACCTGGGATTTATCGTCGGCGGGGCCATTCAGGTCGAAACCGTATTTTCATGGCCGGGGTTGGGCCGGTTGATGTACACGGCGCTAATGGGGCGGGATTACCCTCTTCTGCAAGGGATATTTCTCTTTGTGACCGTATGCGTAGTCGGCGCCAACTTCTGCGCCGATCTCCTCTACCGCTACCTTGACCCCCGGGTCAAAACCTGATGGAGGGGCTGGTTATGCTGCAGATTGTCAACAGAAAAGATCGCTTCATCCTGCTTAAGAAAAACCTGGCTTCATTCTGGGGAATCTACCGCCGGAACACCATGGGGATTGCCGGGCTGGTCATTCTGGTATGCTTCGCCCTCATGGCGCTGATTGGGCCTTACTTCGTGACCTATACCAGCGCCGCCGAAGGGATTGAAAAGGTCCTGCAACCGCCGAGCGCCGAGCACTGGCTGGGCACCGACGATCTGGGCAGAGATGTCTTTGCCGGCGTAGTGATCGGCTCCAGGATTTCGCTGGTGGTCGGCCTGGCGGCTACAGTGATCTCCATGGTGATCGGCGCGGTGATCGGCATTGTCTCAGGATATTACGGCAAAACCCTGGATGCGCTCCTGATGCGCTTGACGGATATTTTTCTCGTCATTCCCTGGCTCCCCCTGATGCTGGTGATGGCCGCCCTGCTCGGCCCGAGCCTGGGGAACATCATCCTGGTGATTGGGATTACCGGCTGGGCAGGGACAGCCCGGATCATCCGCTCGCAAACACTGAGCATCAAGGAGAGACCGTATGTGGAGAGAGCGCGGGCTATCGGCTCGGGCGATCTGCACATCATGCTCCATCATATTTTACCCAATGTCTTTCCCTTGATTTTCGCCAATACAATCCTGGTCGCGGCGGTAGCCATTCTCTCCGAGACGACACTGAGCTTCCTGGGGATGGGCGATCCGACCTCGATAAGCTGGGGCATGATGCTCCATTTCGCCTTTGAAATGGGTGCTGTCGCTTTTGGGGCCTGGTGGTGGCTCATTCCGCCGGGTATCTGCGTAGTTCTGGTCGTGTTGGGATTCACTTTTATCGGGTATGCCCTCGACGAAGTGTTGAACCCGAAACTAAGGAGGCGTTAGCATGGCCTTGCTCGAAGTCAACGATTTAACCACCTATTACAAGCTCAAAGAAGGTACGGTCAAGGCCTGCGAGGGAGTTTCGCTGCACGTGGATAAAGGTGAAGCATTGGGGCTGGTCGGAGAATCAGCTTCCGGCAAGACGACAGTGGCGCTCTCCTTGATGAAACTTATCCCTGAGAATGCCTCGATTATCGGAGGCAGCATTAAACTAGACGGCAAAGAGCTCGTTACGGCTACTGAAGAAGAGATGCAGAAAATTCGCTGGAAAGAAATCTCCATTATATTCCAGGGGGCGATGAACGCTCTGAACCCGGTGCATACCGTGGGCGATCAGATTGCCGAGGTTTTGAAAATTCATGAGAAGCTGACCGATAAGGAGGCCCGGCAGCGGACCAGGGACCTGTTTGAAAAGGTCGAGATTGACCCGGACCGGGTCCGGGAATATCCCCATGAATTCAGCGGCGGGATGCGGCAGCGGGCCATGATTGCCATGGCCATCGCCTGCAATCCAAAGCTAGTTATCGGCGATGAGCCCACCACCGCCCTTGATGTGATGGTGCAGGCGCAGGTATTGCAACTGCTGCATCACCTGCGGCAGGAAATCGACATGGGGCTGATCCTGATCACGCACGATCTCTCCGTGGTGGGTGAAACCTGTGACAAGGTGGCGGTGATGTATGCAGGCCGGATTGTTGAACTGGGGCCGACTGAAACAGTGTTTACCCGGCCGGCTCATCCTTACACGCGGGCGCTGCTGGCCGCCTTCCCCGATATCGAAGGGGAGCGCACCATGGCTTCATCGATCCCCGGCAATCCGCCGAACCTGCTCTATCCACCGCCGGGATGCCGCTTCCACGAGCGCTGTTCCGAAGTGATACCGGTGTGCCGCGAGGAACAGCCTCCCACGATTACCATTAACGATCAGCATTACGCGTCGTGCCATCTTCTAAGCAGGCGGGTGAAATCATGACAGCCTTAGTCGACGTAGATCAACTGGAAGTTCATTTTACCGCCCGCGCCGGGTTGCTCCGCTCTATGTTTGGCAGGGAGACACCGGTGGTCCGGGCTGTAGATGGGGTCAGCTTCACCCTCGGCAAGGGGGAGATCTTATGCCTGGCCGGGGAGTCCGGAAGCGGGAAAACCACTACAGGGAAAGCGATCTTAAGGCTGGTGGAGCCCACCGCGGGAAAAGTGTATTACGCCGGTGAAGATGTCCGGGCGTATAACCGCTCCAAACTGCGCTCCTTTCGCCAGGAAGCCCAGATTATCTTTCAGGATCCGTATGAATCGCTGAACCCGCGCCAAACGGTTTTTAACATTGTGGCCGAGCCGCTGGAAGTGAACAATCTTTGCCATAGCCTGGCGGAAAAAGAAGAAAGGGTTGCCCGGGCGCTGATCGATGCAGGGCTGCACAATCCGCAGGAGCTATTTTTACGTTATCCCCACGAGCTGAGCGGCGGCCAGCGCCAGCGATTGGCCATTGCCGGGTCGCTGGTGCTCGATCCAAAATTTATCGTGGCCGATGAACCGGTCTCCATGCTCGACCTCTCCATCAGGGCGGGCATCCTCAAGCTGATGGTCGATCTGCGCGATCAAAAAGGGATCAGTTACCTGTTCATCACCCATGACCTCTCCCTGGCCTGGCTGGTCTCGGATCGCATCGCGATCATGTATCTCGGGAAAATCGTCGAACTGGGCAGTGCCGATACGGTGATCAAAGATCCGCTGCACCCCTATACCAGGGCGCTGGTTTCCGTAATACCGGCACCGCGGCGCAAAGTGATCACGCGCCAATCGCTTTTGAAAGGAGAAACGCCAGACCCGGTAAATGTCCCGCCGGGCTGCCGCTTTCATCCCCGGTGTCCCGTTGCGCTGCCGCGCTGCCGGGAGGAAGTGCCTCCGTACCGGGAGGTCCGGCCAGGCCATTTCGCCGCCTGCCACCTGATCAACGGCTAAGCCACATGGCTTTCCGCGAGACCCGAGGAGGTTATTATGCAACAACTAACAGTACTGCTTTTATCCCTGGATCGCTGGCTGCACGGTTTAATTTATGCCGCCGCGGCGCTCTCACGGGGTTACGAAATCTTTTGGGTGAACCCGGACCGGGTCGAAGAAGAGATCGCCGCCCTGGAGCTTCTCAGCCGGAGGCTGCCTCTGTCCCTGGTCGATGCCACCGGCAGCGCCGCCTTCAGTGAAGCGCTCTGCAGCGCCCCGGGGCGGGAGCGTTTGCCGGTAAACTTCAGCCTGCCGCCTATCAGCGATCCGGAGCTGCTGGCGGAGCGTTTTGGCCCGGTGCGCGGTATGGTTACCGCCCCGTCAAAAGATCCGTCACGCTGCCTCAAGGCGGCCGTAGTGGCGGTCCGCACCGGTTACTTCTTTTTACCTGAAGAAATGCTTGACGCGGCATCCCGGCTGCCCGGCGGGCTGCCCCTGGTCCGGCTGGGCTGTGCAAGCAACTGCAGCCATGCGGATGACGCCCGCTTCGGGCCGATTTTTGATCTCCCCGACGATGCGGCGCTGGCTGCTTTCATGCAACAACTGGAAGCGCCGCCTGATTACCTGCTCTTGTATAACTCCGGTGATATTCACGAATGTTCTGCTGCATCCCGCTCCATGGGGGATTACCGGGTCAGGGGGTTAAGCCTGCTCGCGCCCCTGTGCGCCTCTTACCGCCGCGTTTTCCCTTATGATGTTGGGGCGGCCCGGCCCGACCCGCGGGCCGTCGAAGCAGAATTGAACAGTTTCGTCTCCCGGACCGGGCTGCAACTGAAATACCAGGCCATCCTGGCTTCACCCGGAGCCATCCCCTTGATCTACGACCGCCGCCTGACCATCGGCAGCCGCAGCGAAGAGGCGGTCCGCGAGATTCATCTGCGCTTAAATGACGATCTCTTCTTTGATCTGGCCGAAGGGCGCCTGTTCCAGTCGACTCCGGGCGGCCTCTCGCAGCAGATCATTTCGACCAAGCATTATCACCGCCTTGCCGGAGCCGGCGCGGGAGAAAAAGAGGTCCTGGTGGTGACCACGCCTCATGTGGAAGGCGGGATCATCTTCACCGCTGACGAGCCCTTAATCGAATGCCAGTTAAAACCGCTTTTAGAGGAGGCGGGATACGGGGTCAAGATCCTCTCCGGCGAGAAAGCCCATGGGGATGCCATCGCCGCCGCGCTGCCGCAGGCTGATTTCTTTCTCTACACCGGGCATGGCGGCCCGGAATCGCTGCATACCCACGGGCGTTTTCTGACGCGCCGCGAGCTGCCGCCTCTACCCCCGCTGGTAGCCTTTGCCTCGGCCTGCTCCACGGTGGCAGTAGATCCGCACTGGTATTCCACCAGCGACGGCCTGGACTGGGACTGCATTCCCGTTTCCGCCCCGGAGGTAATCGGGCTGGCCATGGTGGAAAAGGGGGCAGTCTGTTACGTGGGCGGCATGACCCTGGAAGACCTGCAATACAGCACCCCGGCTTACGGCATTTTCATGGAGGCGCTGCTGGTCAAGGGCTGCAGCACCGGCGAAGCCGTGCGCGCAGTGCGCCACTTTGTCAGCCTCTACGCCTCCATGTTGCAGCAGAAATCTCCCGAGAGCTATTACTGTTACCAGCAGGGTACGGCCGCCGCCATCCACCAGTTGCTCCTGCTGGGCGATCCAGCCCTGGTCCCCTGCCCGCGGCAGGGGCCCGCAAAGGATGCCTTGCCGCAAGAGTGCGAAACGGACACAGCGCGCAGCCGCCTGAAGGTGGCCGTCCCGGAAGAGCGCTGGCGCCGCTCCAGGGGGGCGGTCAACCCGCTGCCGCCGTCAAAATACTATTACCGCAGTCGAGCCATCGAGGTGCTCTCCCCCTTTGGCGAAGACGTGGTTAGCTGGGGCGACTGCTACCGTATCGCCCCCGACGCCGAAGGGATTACCGAAACGGCGCTGCTGTCGGGCTTTTTGCACCTGCATCTTGATCTTCCGCCGGGACGCTACCCGCTGCGCCTTGACCTGGTGGAGGTAAAAGCAGCCGGTGCAGAGTGCCTGCTCTGCGGCCGGGAAACAGAACCTCCGGCTAATTTAAAGGAGGCTTTTCAAGATTTCCGCCTGCCCCACCTGCTCCTTCCCCCGGCCCGGATCAATATGGCTGCGGGGTGGGCCTTTGCCGTAGAAGAACGGGGTTTTGATCAGGGCTTGCGGATCCACTGGCTGGCGCCGGCGCTGGTCATTGACGAAGCGACCCGCACCGCGGTGCGGGCGGCGGAATTTCTGTTTGAGTTAAAGACCGCGGCGGGGCAAAGGGTAAGCGGCCAGGTTCTCCCCCCCGGCGGCGCAGGCGATTCCGGCAAAGCCTATCTCATCAGCGCCGCCGTAGCCGCGGAGAGCGGGGCGGAGGGCGGCGGTGCGGTCAAAGCGGAACGGCCTGAAACGCCTCTAAACGTTGTTTTCCAGGGCCTGACCCGCCCGGGAGGATCATTTTCCTTTACCTGCGCCGCCGCCGCCAACCAACTTGCCGTTGCAGAGCAGTTCCCCCTTTTCGAACTGGTTGGGCCGTACCGGACCTTCCAAAAAGAGCGCCTCCCGCTGCCGCTGCCACAGCCCGAAATCCGGCTCCGCGCGGCCAGCCAGGGGAAAATTTCCGGGAAAGTGCTCGACGTGAAGAGCGGCGCCGCCCTGCCGGGGGCGCTGATCAGGGTCTGGCGCGGCCTGGAAGACCCGGTAAGGGATCCCTTGATCGAAGCGTTCGCCGGTGAGGCGTACAGCGACGCCGCCGGCGCTTTCTCCTTTGATTTGCCCGCGGGGAAATATCTTCTTTTTGCCGTAGCGCGGCGGGAGGGAGTGGCCTATAAATCTAAATCCGTTACGCTCGAGATTTTTGCCGAAGAAGAGCAGCATCTGCTGCTGCCCCTGGACATCGCCGCGGTCGTCAGCGGCCACATCAAATATGGCGCCGCTCCGCCGCTGCTGCATCCAGTGATTGTCACGTTGATGCGCTACCCGGAAAAAGACGGGGGAGAGACAGTGGTATCAACGCCGGTGCGGCCCGACGGCTCCTTCTCTTGCCTGGTCGGCTTTCAGGATCGTTTCTATGTCTGGATTGAAGAGGAAGGGTGGCAGGCGATCAAAGATAACAACCAGGGACGCGGCTACAAAATCCCGCCGGGCGAGGAGCTGCGCCTGGAGTACACTTTGCTTCCGGAGCAGGAACAGCAGTAGGGGCCCGGGCTTCCGCTTTGCGCCGCTCTCATGGCCATAATCTTTGGAGGTGATTCTGGCAGTGACCGCAGTACTCGATCTCCTGTTATTATCCATCAATGACTGGCGGCGCAGCCTGTCGCTTGCTTCAGCCGCCCTGGCAAAGCCGGACAGTGAAATCTTCTTTGTTGATCCGAATAAAATCGACAGTGAACTGTTTGCGTTGAAGCTGCTCGCTGCGAGGCTGCCGCTGCGGGTTACCGACGCCACCGGTGACGACGCCTTCAGCGAAGCGCTGCGGGCAGCCCCGGAGTTAAACTTGCAACAGGCAGCCGCAAGCATAGAGGCCGACCCGGTGCGGCTGGGCCAGCACTTCGGGCCGCCGCGGGGCCTGGTCTGCGCGCCCGCGGACGATCCGGTCCGCTGTCTCAAGGGAGCGGTCCTGGCCGTCCGCTTAGGTTACTACTTTATCCCCTGCGGCGGCACGGAGAGCCATTCATCCGGTTGGTGCGAACTTTTTACCGCTTCGGGGTTGGCCTTTCATTTGCCGCTAATCTGGCTCGGCCCGGCGGAGCGGCCGCCAGAGCTTTCCGCCGCTGCCGGGCTTCACGATTTTACGGCCCTGCCCGATGATCCGGCCCTGGCCCGTTTTATGCTCCGGCAAGGCCTGGAAATAGACTATCTGCTTATCTATAACTCCGCTGACCTGGAGCAGGGGAGCGGCGCGCCGCGCTCTCCCGGCGAGGCCTGGGTGAAAGGGTTGAGCCTGCTGGCGCCGCTCTGCGCCTCTTACCGCCATGTTTTTCCCTATGATGCGGCGGCGGCCAGGCCGGAGCCGGCGGAAATAGAAAAGGGGTTGAACCGCTTTGTATCCAGGGCCGGCCTTCGCCCGCGCTACATGGCCCTTCTGGCTTCACCGGGAGCGATCCCTTTGCTCTATGAGCCGCGGCGGACCATCGGCAGCACCAGCGAAGAGATGGCCCGGGAGATCCACCTGCGCCTGAATGACGATATTTTCTTTGACACGGCCGAAGGCCGCCTTTTCCAGTCAAGCCCCGGGGGGCTCTCCACGCAAATACTGACCACCAAGTATTATCACCGCCTGCCCGGAGCCCGGCAAGAAACCAGAAAGGTGCTGGTGGCGGCCAGCCCTGCCGTTGAATACAAAATTATCTTTAACTCCGACGATCCGCTGCTGGAAACCCAGTTTACGCCGCTATTGGAGCAGTGCGGCTACCGGGTCACCCTCCTTCAGGGCCAGGAGGCCAGGGCGGATCGCATTGCCGCCGCATTAAAGCAGAGCGATTTCTTCCTCTACGCCGGTCACGGCACCACCGAGGCGCTGATGACTTGCGGCCACTTTCTCACACGCAACGATCTGCCGCTGCTCCCTCCGCTGGTGGCCTATGCTTCGGCCTGCACCACCGTGGGGATGGATCCTTACTGGGTTTCGGCCTCCGACGGCCTCGACTGGGAGGGTATACCGGTGCCTTACCGCGACCAATTCGGCCTGGCCATGGTTGAACAGGGGGCCGTCTGCTATGCCGGGGGCATCACCTCCATGGACCTGCAATTTGCCACCTCCATCTACCCGATCTTCTTTGAAGGTTTGCTGGTAAAGGGACTGAGCGTGGGCGAGGCCCTGCAGGAAACCCGCCATTTTGTGAGCCTGTATGCCTCCCTCTTGCAGCAGAAAGCTCCCGAACGTTACGGCTGCTACAAGTGGTGGATCGCCGCCACCCTGCAGCAGCAGATTTTGCTGGGCGATCCCGCCCTGGTGCCCGTACCGCGGCAGGGTAACGCGGGTACGGCGCTGCCGCGCCAGGTCGAACCGGAGGGGGACCGCTACCGGGTGACCGTATCCATCCCGGAGAACAGGTGGCGGCACTCGCGCAAACCGGTTCACCCCGGGGAGGCCACCCGGTCCTATTACCGGACCCGCCACGTAGAGGTGATTTCGCCCTACGGCGAGGATGTGGTCAGTTGGGGCGATTTCTACCGCCTGGCCCCCGGCGCGGATAATATGGCCGAGAACGCGGTGATGGCGAGCTACCTCCATCTTTATCTCGATCTGCCCCTGGCCTTGATGCCCCTGCGGCTGAAGCTGGCCGGGGTAAAAGAGGCCGGTTATACCTGCCTCCTTTGCGGCCGGGAGGCGGAGCCGCCCCGCGAGATCGCGGCCCTCTTCCAGGACTTCCGCATTCCCTTTTTAATGATGCCGGCGGTGCGCTTCGATTACCGCGAAGGATGGGCCTTTGCCGTTGAAGAGCGCAGCGACTGCCACCGGGTGCACTGGTTAGTCCCGCTCCTGGTGATCGACGAAGCTACCCGCGCCGCGGTAAGGGCCGGCGAGTTAACCTTTGAGCTGCATACCGCGGCGGCGCTCACTTTCAGCGGCAAGGTACAGGCCCCCGGCGCAGCCACAGGGAGCTCTTTTCTGGTCAGCGCCGGAACCGCGCGCCCATCCGCGGGCGGCAAAAAGGAGGAGACAGGGGAGACAGGGGAGACGCTTGCGGTGGCGGTACAGGCGGTGACCCGTCCCGGCGGCTCCTTTAAAATCAAGTGTGCCGCTGTGGCCGATGCGGCCAGCGTGGACGCCCAATTTCCCCTCTATGAAATCCTGGAGCCTTACCGGGCTTTTCAAAAAGAGCTTTGGCCTCTCTCCCTCCCGGAGCCGGTGCTGCTCTCCCCCCGGGAGGCCCTTCCCGGCCAGATCTGCGGCAAGGTGCTCGACGCAGTCACCGCGGCGCCCCTGCCGGGCGCCCTGGTCAGGGCCTGGCGCGGCGAGACCGATCCCTCAGGCGACCTGATGACTGAAGGCTTCGCCGGGGAGGCTTCTGCCGCCGCTGACGGCAGTTTTGAGCTGGCCTTGCCCGCGGGTCAATACCAGCTCTACGCGGTGGCCCGGGCAGGGGGAGTGGACTACAAAAGCCAATGCTTTACCGTGGAGAGCACCGCCGGTGACAGGCTTTACCTGATTTTGCCCCTGGAGGCTGGGGCCCGGGTGTGCGGCCGGGTCTACTTTGCCGGGGCGGCGCCCCTTTACCCGGTCAAGATCAGCCTCAAAAGATATCGCGGCGGCGCTCCCGGGGAGACATTGGCGGCGGTGCATGCCGGCCGTGACGGCAGTTTCGCCGCCCTGGTGGCGGCGCGGGAGCGCTTCTGCGTGGTGATCGAGGAAGAAGGCTGGAGAACGGTAGAGGATAGCAGTTTGGGCCACGGGTTTAAGCTGCAACCCGGGGAAGAGCTGCGCTTAAGCTATACCCTGGAGCCGCGGGAAGGGTAGGACTCTCACCGCTACCGCGGCGCTGCGGATCAAGAACCAGCCGGTCGGCAAGACGGCCTGCCGGCCTTGACCAAAGCCGGATTGCCGGTGATGCCGTTTTGAAGGAGGTTGTTTCATGAGCCTTGGATTGGAGCAAATCAACCGGATCATCGCTGCCGAAAAAGAAGCCCTGATCGGCCTGGGCCGCGAGATCCACAGCCATCCCGAACTGGGTGACCAGGAATTCTATGCTGTCCGGATTATTTGTGATTACCTTGCGGCCAAAGGTTTTGCGGTGGAGAAAGAAATCGCCGGGCAGAAGACCGCTTTTCTAGCCACCCGGCATAGCGGCACCGGCCGGGAGGGGTGCCGGATTGCCTTCTGCGCCGAATATGACGCTCTCCCGGAAATCGGGCATGCTTGCGGCCATAACCTCATTGCCACCGCCTCCGTGGCCGCAGCCGTGGCCCTAAGCGGGACCACGCCCGGGGTCCCCTTCACGGTTTTGGTGATCGGCACCCCCAACGAAGAGGGCCGCGGGGGGAAAATTGACCTGATCAAAGCCGGTGTTTTCGATCAGGTGGACCTGGCCATGATGTTCCATCCCGACCATCTAACCCGTGTTGATTATATTAGCCAGGCCTGCCGCACCTTCACCTTTACCTTTCACGGTCAAAACGCCCATGCCGCCGGCAACCCGTGGGACGGCCGCAATGCGCTTGACGGCGTCATCCTTACCTTTAACGGGATTAATGCCCTGCGGCAGCACCTGTGCGATGATGTGCGCATTCACGGGATCATCACCGACGGCGGGCAGGCGAGCAATGTCATACCCCATCGCGCCTGCACGGAGTTCTGTATCCGCTCCATAGACAACCGCTACCTTGAGGAGGTAGTGGAAAAGGCCCTCAACTGTGCCCGCGGCGCCGCGCTGGCTACGGGCACCGAGCTGACCATTGCCGAAACCGAATACCCCTATGAGGCCATGTTAACCAACCGGGTCATGGGCGAACTGTTCTGGGAGAGCCTGCATGAAGCCAGCGATTCGGCCTGGACCGAGCAAGAGGTGGGTTTGGGTTCGACTGATATGGGGAATGTCAGCCAGGTGGTGCCTTCCATTCAGCCACTGGTAGCCATTACCGATGAAAATGTGGAGGTGCATACCGCTGAATTTGCCCGGCTCTGCGACACCCCGCAGGCTTACGAGACGGCGCTGACGGTGGGAAAAGCGATGGCCCTGACCGGGTTCAAGGTCCTGCAAGATCCGGCCTTACTGAACAGAATCAAGGAAGAATTTGCGGCGAGAGCCGGCTCAATCCGGCAAAAGGGGTGATTGGGCCATGCATGGCCTGTGTCAACGGATTAAAAAGGTGCTCACGGCAGCGGAGATCGCCTCCCTGGCCGGTGACCTGGTGGCTCTCCCCAGCTACCCTGGAATCGCGGAGCAGGAAACCGCGGTGGCCGCTTATATTGACCGCTTCTTTAAGCGGGAAGGGATTCCTTCAGAGCTGATCCCGGTCAAAGAGGGCCGCTGCAATGTCCTGGCCAGGCTGCCCGGCAGCGGCGGCGGCTGCACCCTTTTGCTGAACAGCCATCTCGATACGGTCCCCCCGTATGATCTGGGCGAACCTTGCCGTCCGCGCCAAAAAGAGGGGAAGCTTTACGGGCGGGGTGCGGTCGATACCAAGGGGATTCTGGCCTGTATGATCTCTGCCGTAGCGGCGCTGCGCCGGGCCGGCATCGCCCTAAAAGGAGACCTCATTTTTGCGGGAGTAATCGACGAGGAAGGAGGCAGCGCCGGCAGCATTGATCTGGTCAAGAAAGGGCTGCAGGCGGACGGCGCGGTAATCGGCGAGCCCACCGGGTTTGATCTTTGCCTCGGGCAAAGGGGCCTGGAATGGCTCGAGTTCTGCTTTAAGGGCGCGGACACGCACGGGGGCAACCAGGCCGGTGCGCCCAATGCCATCCGGATGGCGGGGTTGTTTATCGCCAGGTGCGAACAGGAACTGGTGCCCGTGCTTAAACAGAGGAGGCACCCCCTTCTCGGGAGCGCCTCCATGAATTACGGCTTTATCCACGGCGGTTCCCAGCCGAGCACCGTGGCCGGGGAATGCCTCCTGC
>ERZ795060.3602-NODE-3602-length-14016-cov-8.185588_pt1 | contig 14016 bp, 15 predicted proteins | sample MGYA00375144_ERZ795060 | MGnify/ENA primary metagenome ERZ795060 (study PRJEB30189, sample SAMN05720157) | activated sludge metagenome | isolation source: anaerobic digester from wastewater treatment plant | place: Japan | collected 2015-05-15 ... | reverse complement strand
TCATTATTGGCTTCGGCTTGCATGACGGCTGCATACGCTTCGGCAGATTCGCGCAGCTTGTTTATTTGTTCGCCTAAAGCCTGATAAAGCGGGTCTTGTGCTGAAATTGCGGTTGCGTTTTCACCAAACGATTCATAGAGTTCTTTTTGAGCGTTTATTAAGTTTTGGTAAACAGCATAGATTTCCGGTGCGGTTTTAACAAACTCCAAAACTTCAACACCTTTGCTTCGTGTTGTATGAAGGCGATTTCGCGATAGTATATCTAAATAATTTTGCCTTTGTTTTGGATCTGTAATATCTGCGCTACCTACGTTTAGATAAATATTTCCGGCGCGTATGGTTTTTTCCAACGCCTCTGACGCTTTATTTACCGCATCGGATAACCCTTGCCTTGCCGCTTTTGCCGCCTCAAGCGAAATGTTTTTATATATCTGCTCTTGGTCTGACAGCTTCGCGTTTATTAAATCAACCTTTTCAGCTTGGTCGCCTAACAGCTTGTTGATTTGGTCTTGAATGTTTTTTACAGTATTAAGCTGCGTCGTATCAAATGTGCCACCAGAAGCAGCATAAAGTTCTTTGTATTGCTCAACAAGTTCCTCGATAGAGTCCTTTGTTTGTTTGACAGAACTTATATATTCTTTTGATTGCGCTATGCTCTCGGCTATTTTCTTTTGACGAGCCGCTTCGATAGCATTGGCAACGGCAACGATGGCGGTTACGGCGGTAATTGCGGCACCAATACCCGAAATGGCGGCGGCAACACCACCACTTGCGGCTTGCATTTTGTTTTGCGCCGCGGTTACAGCTTCAATGTTTTGTTTTGCGCCCGTAAATGCCGTCTTAATGTTTTGTCCGAGTTTTACTATTCCAACAGCCAAGTTTGAAATACTTTCGGTTAGTTTTTCAGCCTTGATAAGTGTTATAATTCCAAACGTAGCCCCCAATACGGTGTTTAACCCACCGATGTTTCGGGTGATTTTTATTATTCCCGTCAACACATCTGTAACGCCTTTGACAATCTCTAACGCCCCTGCTTGTCCAGCTTCATACAATAACGCTTTAACAGAGGTTTTAAGCGCCGTCACTTTCTTTTCAAGGGTTTCCATTGTTTTGGCATTTTCTGCCATCGAGTAGCCCTCGGCGTTAATCAGGCTGTTGGTGACCTCCTGCACTCGGTTGTAGTTATTCATTAAGGCAATAAAGTAGTTCCGACGGTGCATTCCGGCAGCGGCTTGTGCGGCGGCTCTTTCCTCAATCGTTGTTCCGATTTCGGCTGTTTCATTGAGCGATTCGAGGGTTGTCCGATATTCGCCCGAAGCGTCATTCAGTTCGTTAAGGGTGTCAACCAATTCGGTGTTAGCAGCGATAAACGAAGTCCGGGCGGTTTCATCCCACTTTTGCCAAGCCGATGCAAGGTTGTCAAGAATTTTATTTATCGGCAACAGTGTACCTTTTGCTCTGTCGGCGTACACATCAATGCCGAGGCTCTCAAATGTATTTAGCGATGATGCTCTTTGTATGTAAGAAATGATGGACTTATAGGCATTACCGATGTTTGCCCCGCTTGCTCCCGTGGCTTCGGACAGCACAGTGATTATGCCTATCATATCGTCAAGGTCTTGCCCAGATGCTCTCGCCGTTCCTGCCACCTTTTGCAAGGCTTCAATAATTGTGGCACTGTCAACGGCAAAGTTATCGGCGGTAATATTAATCTTGTCGATAAGTAAGCCAAGATTGTTGAGAGCGTATTCTTCCGACCACCCCAACTGCTTCATAATCGCAATCAGCCCGGATGTGGCTTGGTTCGCATCAAGTTCGGCGGTGTTCAGTGCGACAAGAGCCTGTTTCATCAGCTCAAGACTTTCTGTGCTATCATACCCCGCTTGTGCAAAACGCTTTGTTATGCTAACGGCATCCTCGAAAGTGGCACCATAGGCAATCGCTATGTTGTAAATATCCTGTGTGTACTTGTGCGTATCCAGTTGTGCTTCGTTAAGGATTCTGGTAATTTCGACAACAGCGTATTCGGTGTCTTTTATGACTTCGTAAACCTGTCCCGGAATTCGGAACAGAGTATTGGTGATGCGGAAAGCGGCAGTCCAATAAATCTTATCAACAACTTTCTGTAAAAAGCTCTCGCCCTTTTTACGCGCCTTATCAAATGATTCGCCTGTTTTTTCTGCGGCTTTTCCAACTTCATTAAAGTTCTGCGTTATTGTACCACCGACAGATTGCCAAACCTTTTCATATTCCTGTGTGCCTTCAACAGCTTCGCCAACGTTTTTATCAATCAGACGATAGGTTTCGACAATCTTATTGCCGCTGCCGTCAATGACGGTAGCAGTAGCCTTAAAAGCATCGCCCATCTCGTCGAAGCCATACTTAAACTGCGACACCTTGCCTTTTTGCGCCAACAGCTCTTGTAGGGATTTAACAGCTTCGTCAACGCTCTTATAAGACATTTCGGGGAGTTTTAATACGCTCTCGCCACTTTTATCGGTTAGCACACCGTTCCATTTTCTTTTTATCTCTTTAGCGGTTTCCTCTGTTTCTTTATTGAGGTCGGCAAACTGCTTATATATTTTCGATACATCAAAATCTAATGACGCTATGTGTTTTGCTTCAAAATTGTTATTTTCAGCCATTTGCTAACTCTCCTTTGTTTGAACCGGTGAACTACCGCCACTACTTGCGCTTTTATAAGCATTTTTAAACTCCCCAAAATGCCCTTATGTCGTTCAAGTCGTTTGCGTCAAATGTTTTTCTGTCGTTGGGATTCTTCGCTTTTTCTTCGTCGCTAATCCGAACGCCTTTTCCGCCATTGTCGCCATCTCTATCTTTGTCTTTCGGCTCATACGACACGCCATGATGTTCGCAAAGCCTATGATGCAGTCCGTCCCTCAACACCACGATGTCTGGGTAGTTCATCGCCCTAACTTCATCGAGCGTGTACCCATAATGATAACAAATCAAACTGTATAAATCTCTTTTGTTCGCCTGTGCTTTTTCCGCATTGGATTTGACGTATTCCTCAATAGCCTTTCGCTTTTCTTCGTCCGTTTTACCTTCAAGGCTATAAAAAAATTTTTCAATTTCCTTGCTTGGCTTTGAATCCAATGCGGTCACATAAAACCCGACAGTTCACAAATATAAATAAGCAGTCTTGCAATATCTTCTTTGCTCAACAGCAGTTCTTTTTCAAGTTCGTAATACCGAATCGGTCTTGTCGTACCCGCTATGTCAACCGTAACAAGTTTTTCAAGCCATTTAGCAAGCTTTTTACCCATCGGGTATCTTTCGTACCGCCTGTAATCTTTGAAAAACCACTCACAAAATTTTATTTTAATCGTTTTGAATAATGGGTATTTATTCGGGTTTCCATTCTCGTCAATATCGCTAAATAACCGAACAAGGAGGAGCGAGGTCTGCACTCGCCCCTCCGCCTTTGCCATTCGTTGTGCTTCGGTCATTAACGTGTAAAACGGAATGGTTTCCGTGCCATCAACAGGCTTAACTCTGAAAGTCAAACCGTTAGCCTTGAATATTCCGCGCTTATCTTCAACTCGGTAGGTTGACAATATTTCGTCGATGTGTTTTTTTAATTCGTCCCTTACTTCGTCTTTTTCGCTCATGCTCTTTTACCTTTCAACGAATAGCTTTTATGTGAACCTCCCACGACTGAAGTCGTAGGCTTCTTCCTGTTTCTTCGTCCTCGCAACCTACTAACTCCACAGGCGTAACTTCGGATAGTTCCTACCCTAGTTATATTAATTTATCGAGGGTGCGGGCAATTTTTTTCAATCGGTTTTACCCTATCGGTTCAATCTTGAGGTCGTGTGCCTTGTGGCCCGAACGAGGCTTCTTCGCATTAAGGCTAAAAGTCCACGCACCACCCGGCTGATTGCTCTGGTTCGGCAGAGTTACATTCGCAACTGATACTCTGTCGATGGTGCTAACAGTGCGGTACCGCTGACCTTCGTCTGCACTACATACGTCACCGATAATCACAACTTGGAACACAGGCAGGGTAGGAGTTTCGGGTGCTTGAATCTGAACAACATTAGACCCCTGATATATAACATCAACAATAACTTCTTTGCCTGCGTCGGCAGATGCAAATGTCACGGTCTTGGCGGTAGTATCAAACTTGAACTGTCCGGCAGACGGGTCTGATGTGGTAGGGGTAAACACAGTACCATCGTGGTCGCTGACAAAAATCTGCGGTACATCGTCAACAGAGATGGGCGGTGTGTCGGTGAGGTCGAGCGCGTCAGTTCCGATATTATGCTTCACAATCGTTTCCATGCTGTTGTCGGCATCAGAGCCGGTTAGGTATGTGTAACCGTGGAGCATGGCATCGAGTTTGGGACTGTAAGTATTGAGGGTAATGTCGTATCCGACCACTTCGTTGGTAACATAGGTGTGCGCAGGGTGTGTATCGTTGCCGTCATTCATGTCAACCGTGGTGATTGCTTTGGTCTTACGAATCGTATCAACAACACCCGCCTCAACATACTGTTTCGACTTGTCGGGTACTCCGTTGGTATAAGGTATGAGTATAAATGTACCCGCCTTTTTATAAATAAGTTCCTGCGAAAGAGTGGTATTTGCCATTTGCTTTCTCCTTTTTTGTTAGGATTTAATTTTTCCAAAAATTGTATTGTAAACACCAAATTCCTCGCCCCTCGAATACAGCGTGGATTGAGAAATGGTGATTGCGCCTAAATTTCTTAAAGGTTTTATTTCGTGCGTGTTGCCTATCGGCACATGGTTCAAGAGGTTGTGTATCTGCTCGGATATCTTGTCGGCTTTCTCGCACATCGGGGGGGTGTTCGCTACAAGCACATCAATCTGGTACACGCTGTTCATGATGATTCTGTTTCCTGTGGCTTCGGACGGTCTGTCATAAATCATAATGTAAATCTGTGAACTGTCAAAGTCCTGTGGCAAGTCCTTTTGATTCAGCACATTCTTTGCGCTTATGCCCATCGTGTTTTTCAGGTAGGGGTCGTTTATTATGATTTTGCATATTTCTTTTTTGTCGTGTGCCGGTGTCCACATTTGATTTTATCGCCCCCCCGTGTTGTAGAAAAACTTGTGCATCTCGTTTTCTAAAAACTCTTTGACAACTCGCTGAAATTCGCTGTCAACCTTTGTGTATTGGTTGCGGATGTATCTCTGTTCCATTCTTGATATTCCGTTTGTGGGCTGAATCGGAGGGAATTTTTCCTCAAGGCTTCTCCCCTCCATCCTTCCGCTCGAAACAGCTTTTTGACCGAGTATGTTAATGTATTCTCCTGCGGGTCTACCGACAATCTCCGTTGTTTTACGAACTGGATTCCACCAATGGCTGCTCATGTAGTCTTGCAAGTATGGATTTGTTGTGTCCATTGCCGAACCAGTGCCATAGCTTCGCATTATTGCTAACGCCCCATAAACAATCTGTGCTTTGATAACCCCTTCTGCATACTGTGCATATTCTTTGTCAATCGACTTCTTTTCGGGGTCTTTCATTCCTTGTGTCGAATCTGCGTACATTTCGTCAATCAGGGCATCTGCAAGCTGAATGATTTTTTCCAAAAGTGCCTTCATGCAAGCATCAACGTCAAATCTTAATACCATTACTGCACCAGCCGCAACGCGTACTGCGCTATTCCGTAAACATCTCCCGCCGGATTTGTTTCTATCAGCGAAGTTTCGATGCCCTCAACCTCATAGGTAATATCGGTCAACGCGCCACCTACAAAGCCTTTTTTGACAACCCTATCACCCTTTGACAAACCGTACCGAGCAGGAATTATCATGGTACACAGCGATTGGTCGAATTTTCCGTCTGTTGTAATCCTTGACATTTTAGGCGTTATGTTGAAACACGCATACACGTTTGTTGCGAAGTCGACATAGGTTTCTTCTTTGCCCCACCACACACCATCGTTTTTATCGTCAACCTCGGCACCCCATCCGCTAAACTCAATGTTTTCAGGCGGCGTTTCGGGTTCTTCGTCCTCGGCATCACTACTCACCGACTTCCGTTTAAGGCTCACAACGTCTGTGGTTTTCGTACAGTAAATATCCATCAGGTGCTTGGGGAATGTCGGTTCAACAATCTTTGCGAGAATTAAATATTTGTTGTCGGGGTCAATGTCCCGAACTATGTAAGCGCCCTCTACAACAAAAGAGTCTGTGTCTGTGGCTATGTCAAGCGCCAAACTTCCTCTGAGCAAGTACGCCCTATCAACAAGATTGAGTGTCGTCCTCGTTGCGGTGATAGCACCCATCTTTGCCCGTCTTGTGAGTGCCACGTTGCCGATTTTCTGCTCAATCGTGACTGCCTCCCCAAGAGTTCGCACAACCGAGTATAAATCCGAATTATTCATGGTTCACCGCCTTACTTATGTCACCACAAAGCCAAAGAAAAGTTCTTCCTCCGTGTCGGTAAGCATTATAATTATTTCGTTCAATCTTTCGACAAGCGAAATATATAACGCTTCATCGGAGCTGTTGGTCTGTGCATACTCGATTTTGATATTCGGTGTCTGCTTAACCTTGACCGCTCCGTTGGTGTATGCCCCGTAGCAGTGCAACGCAGTCTGTATCACGACGGCGGTTTCTAAATCCGCAAGTTTATCTTCTCCGAATGTTGCCCATTTTGGCAACCGCTTTTTGATTTTCTTCTCGGCAAGTGGGGCGTTTTCCGCATAATCAATGTTGGCATCGGGTAGTGCGGCGACATCAAGTTTTAACATCGCCCGCACCCTGTCGTAAAAATTAGGTATGTCTGAATATCCGTTGTATGCCATCTTTGCCCCCATTCTTTGCTCTCGTTTTACGATAAATAATCTTTGATAATTAGGAATATCGTTGCTGCCGCAAAAACTATCCCCCACCAATTTTCCGAAAGCCATTCAAGTATATCGACCCTTCCGCGCTCTTTCTGCTTCTTGATATCGTCGCCTTGCTCGTTTATTTTTTCATTCATCCGTGATAACTCACCCTGAACCGCGACAAGCGTTTTCTCGAGGCTATTCATCGTTGCCGGAAGGTCTTTGAAATTCTCAAACATTGTAAACACTTTTGTGACATCCGCCTTTATTTCCGAAATGTCCTGTGTGTTTCTTTCTACTTTTGCATCAATTTTTTCAAGCGCCACTTCGGTTGCGTATCTAACTTCCATCGGCTTGTCGCTCCGTTTCAGCTATTTGGGGGAAGTGGGCTACCCGACTTATTTGATAAATCCAAGTAACCCACCACCTTGTATATCTTAATTCACTTTGTTGTGCGATTTTTGCGTTATGCGGAAACGATGGTGCCGACACATTGCATGAACTTGCCATAACCCGAAATCTCGGAAACGGTCGCAAGCTCTTTCTGGTTGAGGATAGTCTTTGCGGTTTCCTGTATGCGTGAGCCGTTCGCTACATAGCGGTTAAGGGCATAGTCCTTGTTGAACAGAAGTATCTGGTTCTTATTGGTTGCCGTCTTTGGAACGTCACCGTGCAGGAGCTTGATTTGCATATCGCCAATCTGCGGAATGGTTATAGATACTCTGCCGCTCGCACCAAACGCCTTATCTCTGTCATATGTCAATCCCGCAAGACTCTTGAAGAACTTGTCGGGGGCGATAGCGGTCGTGGGAGGCAGCTTATACTTGAAATAGTAATCAACGCAAGCCTCAACAAACTCGGCGGCGGTAACAGTGTCTGCTGTCTCGGTGGCAGATTCAAGAACTTCTGCGGGGTTATTGTTGCCATCGCCATAAAGCAAGACATTAATGGCATCCTCAAGGTTCTGCTGTGCAACATCGTTCGCTATTGCGGTTATGAGCTTGCTCATGAGGTCAACGCGCCAGAACATGAGTGCTTCATATGTAGCCTCAACCGCGCGACCTTTTTTGAACAGGCTGATTGCGCCCTGTCCTGTCGTCAACTTCGCAAGCGGGAGGTCGGCACCTTCCTCGACGCGGAGTTTCTTGACGTTGGGCTGATTTGCGGGGGAAAGGAGGTCGAGTGTTGCGTTCTTTACGACGGTAGACGGTACGCCTATTTCGCCGCTCACAACATACTGCATAATGTCGGTTGCCAAGAGAGATTCGCGGAGCTTCGATTCCCAATAAGCGGGGAAAAGGAACTCGTCTGCCCCCTGCTTGAACATGTCCTTGATGAGGCTGTTTCCGAATATGCCCGCGTCAATCATTGCCATCTTAACGGGCGTCATGTTTTTATATCTGTCATCTTTCGCTCTGCGGTCTGCTATCTCATCAGCGTATTTTGCGCTAAGCACCTCGTCAAACGATGTACCCGTTTTAAGTACGTCCTGCGCTATCTCATCGGTTATAATAATCTTGTTAGGCATTGTTGTTTTCTCCTTGTTGTTTTTATTCGTGTGCGGTTCGGCTTAAAGCTGGATGATTGCGGTTTTACCCGTGGTGTCAACAGAAAACGCCCTTGCCCTACTTATCAAGTCGGTCGTTGCGTTTGTGGCGGCAATTTGAACGCCACCCGAACCGTCAACACATACCGCTTTTCCGGCAACAGGAATCGCCGCCGTCACGGAAGTGATGGGGACACCCTCAACAAATCCGGTGAGTTTGAGAGAAGCAAGAAGCACATCAGAGTTGTTATCCGCTTTCCTGATTTTCTCGACTATTCCGAAAACGGGGTCGCCCGCCGTGCCATATCCGACAAGACCATCACCGTCTATTGCGTAGGCTTTTCCTTCCTCCGCCTCGAGTGCCGTAGCGATTGTAGCGGCAAGGGTGGGCTTAACCCGAAAAGTGCCGCAGTCCTTAATACCGTTATAACCTAATCCATAAACTGCCATGTTGTGTTTATCTCCTTATTATGTTTTGTTTTGCTTAAAATGCAAGGCTTTTGCCCGTAAGTGGGTCTATGTTTTTTTCGTCCTCGGTCTTGGCTGTGATTCTGACACCGGCTTTCAATGCGACTTTGGCGTTCTCGAACCACTCGTCAGAAATGTCCCGAATTTCGTCGTACTCCATATTGGAAAGACGTTTGCGCCACTTTACCTCATCGAACTTAGCATTGGCTCTTACGCCGTTCTTGATCGCGTTCTCAATTGCTTCCTGACGAATGGCTTCAAACCTGTCCGACAGTTTTTTATAGTCTGCTTTCTTGGCTTCCAGTTCCGCCTTAACATTGGCAAAACTCTGTTCAGGCACAAAACCCTCACGCGCCCTTTCAACAATCCTGTCTACAAGGTCATTAACGCTCGTAAACGCCTTGAAATCTTCCTCGCTTATCCCAAATTCCGCGAGTCTTACATCGTAAATCAGCACGTCTTTTACATCGTCCTCGCTTTCCGTAATTTTGATTTTGTCCTTTATCTTGTCAAGAATCTTCTTGTCAAAACTCACATTGTTGAATATTATTCCGTTCGCACAAGCGGCGAGTTTTACGGACTCTTGAATTTCATCGCACAGGCCATAACCCTTTGCCTCTTTTGCGGTAAGCCATGTTTCAGCATCAACAAGTTCATTAAGTTTTTCTCTTGAGTCGTTGAACCGTTTCATGTAAATATCGCGCAACTGGCCGTCAACTTTTTCAAGCAAATCGGCAGTACGCCTTAAATCTTCGGAGTTGCCCCAAGCAAATGACGACGCGGGGTGAAGCATCATAAAGGCATTTTCTTTCATCACAACTTTATCGGCGGCACAGGCAATAACCGACGCCATACTTGCCGCAAGACCTTCGACAATCGAAACGGTTTTACAGTTTTTCTTAGATTTAAAGTTGTCAATCACTCCGATTATTGCAAGCCCCGCAAATACACTTCCGCCCTCGCTATTTACCCTGATTTCAAGCGTATCAATGTCACCCATATCCTCGAGCGCCTGTTTTATGCTTGTTGGAGTGTTGTCGTCGTCGTACCACTTGGTATCTGTAATTTGACCGAATATGTAAAGTTCTCCGGTTTTACCATTTGATTCTACCGACATATACTTATTGATTGTTTTTTTCACGATACCCTCCAGAATCTTTTTTCCATTTAAACCCCGCCGCCGTTTTCTGATGTCCGTTTATGCAAGCAGATATGTTTTTAGGGTTAGTTCCAACCTTTAGAGCCGCTTCTTTGATGCTTGGGTATGTACCAATGTGCTCCCCATCAAGAGTTAATTGGGAAACCGTTACCTCTCCATTGTATTTGTGAAATGGTTGGATTTTTTCGCATTCGAGGTTTAATGTCCATTGATATCCGCCCGCAACGTGGCATATACCGGAAATACAATCCGATATGCACTTTCTGTCTATTCCTGTGGCGCGTTGCGCGGCGCGTAATGATTCATATATAACCGCGACCATTTTGCCACCTTGACTCAACCGGTCTACCCGTTATCCCCACATATCTTTTGCCGTTCGGGCATATATGACAATATACCGTGTAATTTTCACTCATCTGGATTTGTTGTTTTGCTGCCCTCAACAGGCTTGTCCGAAACGCCCGACCCCTGCTTGAGGTATTCGTATGAGCCATCCGGTGGTTGCTTGCCCTCTGCCTTTTCTACGTTCGCAACATTCCGCGCCGCTTCGTCAATGTCAATATAGCCGTACTCTTGCATTCTGCGGTAGGCTTCGATTTTTTTAATGTGGGCTTCATATTTGTCAAGTTGCTTCTCCCAATCAATTGGGTTGTGAGTTACCTTGCAGGAAATATTATATCCCTTAACACGCGCCCAAAGGTTCATGATGTTTTCAATCATTCGCTTGGACGAACGGCGCATTGACTCGATTTTCCCGACAAGAATTTCCATTTCGACTGTGCCGAGCGCGTAACTTCCCTTGCCTTGACCGCGCCCCATAATTATCGGGGGTATTGCAAACGCCTGTGGTATCTCGATGTTGGTAATCTCTGTAAACGACCTGACATCAACACCAAGCGAAGAATTTCCGCCGAGAATTTCACGCTTAACGCTGTCCCAAGAAACAAAGTCGCTCTTGTGACTCGCTTGCGAACACTTCAACCCAACCTCTGCGAAGAAAGCCTTTTGCGCTTCTCTGAGTTTTTCACGGTCATGCTTAACCGCTTCGGGCAGTCCTGAAATGAACTTCTCATTGTCAATCGTAATATTGTATCTCGGATAACCGATGCGCTCTAACACCGCACCCGAATCACGCATGAGTTTGAGGTAATGTGCCACCGCATAGACGGCGGCTTCAAACTGCAATACGCCATCGGGTCTGCCCGGTTTAGGGTCGTTTGGAATGTAAAAGAAATTGCCATTACACAAGTCAACTTTGGGGGCGCCGACCTTATCCGTCTTTTGGTATATCCTGTACCGCTTTAATTTTTCGTCCCACTCAAACTTGTCAATCGTGTCAACATCAACCACGACAACATCCTCAACGTCATCGGCATACTTGCTTACAACAACCTCGGCAGCCATGCCCCCCGACACCACCGCACCATAGTGGAACTGGTCGATCATGCCATCAAGTCCCGAAGCGTTGTTTGCCCCCATCCGAGCGCAGAAATCGGTTGATTCTGCATCAAAATCCTTTGTCAACTTACCCGTTGCCTTATCAAACCACTCGATTTTAATTCCCTGATTCGCAAGTCGCAGATAGGTGTTGAGCGCCGCCTTGCCATCGGGGGTTTTTTCGACAATAAATCTTATCGCTTTTCTTGTGTCGGTGATTTCATTAAGTGCGCCAAGCAGGTCGGCAATTCTCGGCAAACTCGTTGATACATCTTTAGATTCTACAACGCTGACTTGTTCGCCGTGGTAGATTTCTTTTTTGTCATCGTTGCCGGAACGCCCATTCAACTTCCTCGCCACACCATGCCCCTCGCCATTATATTTAGAGTACAATTATACAATAATTAGCTATCATACACATTATACTACATTTATTTGATTTTGTCAAGTGGTTTACACAAAATCGTTGCATTTTTTGCACACTTACACGCTTTTTGAATAAATTTGTGAAATAAATACACGAATTGCGAACCACCTATTGACAAGCATTTCATGACATGGTACAATGTTGTTAAAAGGAGTTGCACCGTTTGGGAAAGGAGGTCGCACATAAAGATGCAAAAAAAATGGTATATAATTCTAAATTTAACTTGGGGATGTATCATGACTGCTATCGGGTTTGTTGCATCGACGGTGATTATGGCACTCGGATATAAACCTAAACAGCACAAGTTAGCGCACTACTTTTTGATTCCGGGCAAATGGGGCGGCATCACCCTCGGCACAACCATCATAGTTTGCAACGAAACTCAATACCTTCTCGACCATGAGTTCGGTCACACCCTGCAAAATGCGTTGTTCGGTATTTTTATGCCATTCATCGGAATTGCGAGCTTTGTCAGAGCAACCATGCGGCGAATACAACAAAAAAAGGGCAAGCTCCTACCGCCGTATGACTCTGTTTGGTTTGAGAGACAAGCTACCGAATGGGGAACAAATTACACAGAAGAGCGATACTCTGCCGATTGAGTTAACCAACAGCTCGCCTACCATGCGTAGAAGGATTGAAAGGAGAAATAAAATGATACAAGACGGTTTGATGGAAAACAGGGTTATCATATTGACAATCGAAACACTGGAGAGGCTTCAAGGATTTAAGGGGCATGACGGAACATTGGACTTGTATTTGTTTTACTACAAAATGGCAAAAAAACAAAAAACAAATCAAGTTTATTGCACGAACAGCTATGTTGCTAACGGTCTGTTTTGGTCTGTTGACAAAGTTATCAAGGTCAAAAAAACCCTGATTGACATGGGGTTAATCGAAATGATAAAAGAATTTGACCCCGCGACAAAAAAAATTAAAGGACATTACGTTAAAGTAAACTACATATTTTCGAGCCATAACAGCAAAAGCCAGAGCATGGAAAAGCCAGAGTATGGAAAAGCCAGAGTATGGAAAAGCCAAAGTATGGAAAATACCGACACAAATGCTTTAAGTAATATAAATATAAATGCTTTAAGTAACATAGATATAAATGCTTTAAGTAATATAGATATAAATACTTATACAGATAAACGCTTCAACAGCGAAGCTGCCGAATACAACGAACAACTATCCGATGGTTCACCTGAACAAGAAAGTAAACAATCTAAGCATCCCAACATATACAAAGATGTCATTGATTACTTAAACAAAAAAACGGGCAAGCGTTACAGGCACACCACCGGAGCAACCCAAAGACTTATAAGAGCAAGGCAGAAAGAAGGCTTCGTGTTGCAAGACTTTTATGCTGTTATTGATGTCAAGTGTTCACAATGGCTCAATGACAAGAATATGTCAAAGTATTTAAGACCCGAAACATTGTTCGGCGGAAAATTTGAAAGTTACCTCAATGAATGCTGTGGCAAAGAAATTGGAGAGAACACTGTCGATGTTGCCGACTCCGACTATGACGAGAACGGCGTGAGGATAAGGAGTCGTTGATTCACAAAACTATTGCGTTGAAGCAATTTCAGTATCAAGTTCATTGTGTTCATGGCAAACCTCACAAAATTCATGTTAGTTAATTGTTCAACTACACAAAAATACTCAAAATAGGCGTGAAATTCAAAATACTTATTGACAACTCGCAAAATGTGTAGTAATATATATGCGTAGACACACCGCGCCACCCCGCCAAGAGAAACGCGGCACGTCTGTGTAAATCGCCGTTCCAGTTCTTACACTTAATTGTATGCCGGAACTTTTGTTTTTTATTCATCGTGTGAAAAAATTTACATAAAAAGTAAAAGTGGATAGACAAGCGTGTTCATCACCGCAACAGGCATTTTAGTATAACACGGGCAAACGACGAGTGTCAATGAAATTAAAGGAAATTCAAAAAAGAAAGGTGGGCAAAAAATTGTTTTTTGGTAAGAAAATAAAATCAAGAATGATTATGCTCGGAAAGACGCAGACGGATTTAATTGCGGCGCTCCATGACCGAGGGTATGCGGTAACGGCATCGGCGCTGTCACAGTGGTTGTCCGGCACACGAAAACCGCGAAACCCCGCAATCCTCGCAGAGATTGACATGATT
>ERZ795060.3598-NODE-3598-length-14040-cov-4.335931_pt1 | contig 14040 bp, 13 predicted proteins | sample MGYA00375144_ERZ795060 | MGnify/ENA primary metagenome ERZ795060 (study PRJEB30189, sample SAMN05720157) | activated sludge metagenome | isolation source: anaerobic digester from wastewater treatment plant | place: Japan | collected 2015-05-15 ... | reverse complement strand
CCGCCCTTCCAAAACCGGTTTCCGGCTGGGATCTGATCTCATATACTGCCCGCAGGTTTGCCAGGAGTCCTAATACAAAGGCATGAAACACAGCCTCGGGTAGTTTTGCGAGATCATGAATACTGACAAGACTGAGGATGAGATTTTGCAAGGTATCTTCAAGAACCGCTTGTGATCTGCTCTCCAGGAAGAATGAGACAAATGATTTCATTCCGGCAGTGGTATCTCCATTCCCAAAAATATTGTTGACGAACTGCTGATATGCTGTGGATATTTCAAGATTTGGTATGCTCAGTGCATAGGTAAGAAGTGTTGGGTTATAGTCTGCAAACCTGGGGTCTTCAGCTCGAAGATATCCTGAAAAATACAGAAAACTCCAGATATGTGCAGGGTTTTTCCCGATGTCCCGAAACGTGATTGTCTCCGTGATCGGATACCGGATTATTTCTCCTGAGAGGAGCTGTTCAAGATCCTGTTTGATCCCAATCCCCCCTTTGCCCAGTTCCTCATAAACCAGGGTATTGGAAGCGGTATTCAGCCAGTACGGTGCAGGAGGAGCAGGGTACTGGGAGATATACATAGATACTGACCAGGGGTTGTAGATCGTCTGTGAACCAAACCGATACCCGTCATACCAATCCCGGACAATGTCTGCCTGATCAAGCCGCCCGAAATCTCTGAGTATCTGCAGAACTTCCTCCTCTGTAAAGCCAAACAGTGTTGAAAGGGTGTTTGGCAGGAGGGAGGTGGAGACAAAAAGATTATTCAGTCCTGAAAATATTGATTCTTTGGCAACCCTGAGTATTCCGGTAATGACGGCACGATAGAGGGCATGGGCATTCTCATGCTTTAATCCTCCGCCCAGCCATGAACGGAGGAAATCAGCGATTTTGTCGTAATACCCGTTCTGCCAGCCCTCGATCATGGGGGTGTCATACTCATCAATGAGGACGATAACTGGTTTTTTGTGAAAGGTATAGAGCCAGGTGATGAGATTTTTCAGACTTGCCTTAAGCGTTGCATCATCTGGTGTGCCGGTATACAATGCATCAAACCCTCTCTGGTAAATCGGGGGGAGGTCAGGACGGAGGTATGGAAGCGGTATGAGGAGCTCAGCAATCTTCTCAATCAACCGGTTTCGCATCTCATTCCATGTCGTTCCCTTCACATCCTTCAGGCTGATGAATATGACCGGATACTGCCCCTGGTGTTGCATGCAGTCAGGATATGAGGCTATTGCAAGGTTTTGAAAGAGGTACCTGCGATCTTCGTCAGAACGTTCAAAAAAGTACCGGAGCATGGTCATATTCAGGGTTTTTCCAAACCGGCGGGGCCGGGGGAGGAGGACGACTTTGTTTCCTTCAATGACCTCCCGAATGAGGAGTGATTTGTCAACAAAGTATCCTCCTTCATCGATCAGTTCCTGAAAATCGTCAACTCCAATCCTGAATACCGGCATACTGTATCTCTTTGTGATATGAGGTTAAATATCAGTCTCAATGATTCCCGATAAGAGAGAAAAACCCCTCTGAATGTTTGAAGGGGTATATAGTAATTATAAATTACATTTTTTGGAAGGGGGGTTTTCGCTATTCTCTCCAAGATATCGGAATGACAACGCTCACATAATCATCCTCACGTGAACCATATATCAAATCAGAAGAGAGTATGATCTATGCATCAGATTCGGACTACTCAGTATACCGCATATCGTATTATCATTCTTCTCGGTATTGTCGCCCTTTGTGGTGATATCATATATGAAGGGGCACGAAGTATCAGTGGTCCGTACCTGCTGACCCTTGGTGCATCTGCGGTTCTTGTCGGGACGATAACCGGTGCTGGTGAATTTTTGGGATATGCAGTCCGACTTATTTCTGGTACAGTTGCTGACTCCACACGGCAGTACTGGGTCATGACGGCTCTTGGGTACGGGATGCTTCTTACGATCCCACTCCTTGCGTTTTCGGGATCATGGGAGATAGCAGCCCTTCTCTTTATTCTCGAACGGATTGGAAAGGGAATCCGATCACCACCAAAAGATACGATTCTCTCACATGTAACCGCTCCGGTCGGGAGAGGAATGGGGTTTGGGATTCATGAACTGCTGGATCAGATCGGTGCAGTGGCAGGGCCGATCATCCTGGCATTGGCACTTGCCGGCACAGGTGATTATAAAGAAGGATTTCTCATCCTGTTCATCCCGTTCATACTTCTTATCGGGCTTGTACTGGTTGCATGGAGACTGCTTCCTGACCCGGTATCTTTTGAGGCATCACATAAAGCAACCAGGCAGGAGATGAAAGGAATCGGTCGTGAATTCATTCTTTTCTCAATCTTTACCCTGCTCTGTACTGCAGGTTTTCTCTCGTTCCCGCTCATATCCTTTCACGCGTTACAGACCGGTCTGATGGCTGCCTATGAGATTCCGCTCCTGTATGCCGGCGCTATGCTCGTCGATGCAGCGGTTGCACCTGTAGTCGGACGACTGTATGATCAAAAAGGGATAATTCTCCTGCTTCCTATCCCGCTTATCGGCATCATCCTCCCATTCCTTGGATTTGGGATAAGCAGGGAGATGATCTTTCTTGCAGCACTCTTGTTTGGGATATCCATGGGAATCCAGGAGACGGTGCTCCGGGCTGCGATTGCTGACCGGATCCATATATCAAAACGGGGGACAGCGTTTGGGATTTTTAATACCGTCTATGGCGCCGGGTTTTTCATTGGCGGGGCAGCTGTCGGATGGATGTATGAGATGTATGCAGATCTGGCTCCGGTTGTTCCGGCAGGAGTGTCATTGGGTGCTGTCATGGTATTTCTGCTGGTATGGGGAAAAAATCACTCACTCAACCAGGGCTGACAGGACAGGGATGAAACACCGGATTCCCAATCAGATACGAACACTTTTTCGAATCCAGGACAGATGGTTATTTCACCACCCGTTCCTAATATTAAACCACTTTTAAATATTCTTTACCTGCTCATCGGGAATACATCATTTCAGGAAATACAACAAAAGGATAGGTATACTCTAATCACATGCAGGACAAAACTCATGAATTCCCAATCCCGTGACAAAAAGATACCATTAAACGCAGATACCCATTCCATTACCAATCCAGACACCGATCTCTGTCAGGAGACTCCTGATGGTATCATCATCACCGTTGAGGTATCTGCAGGAAGTAAAAAGGAGGTATTTCCTGATGGATACAATCCCTGGCGAAAGGCATTTAAAATTTCAGTAAAAGCCCCACCTGTAGAAGGGAAAGCAAATAAGGCAATAATAGAACTCATTGCTGCCCGGTTTTCACTCCCAGCCCAGGCAGTCACCATTCTGTCAGGTCAGACATCATCTGTCAAGCGGGTAAGAATTCAGGGCATCTCGCGTCAGCACCTGATTGACCTCACAGATGACCGGTAAATACCAGAAAAATGTGTCCCGCACCCCAATTCTTATATACTTTCTGGTAGATGAATCACCGATAAATATGATTCACACCATACTACAAAGGAGGGTCCCGAGTGCATGATCAGGACACAACGAAGTATCGAATTCACCTGGTGGTCCAGGCTGACGGGGTGGTTGACCGATCGGATGTAGTCGGGGCAATATTTGGTCAGATAGAAGGACTGCTTGGGTCTGAACTCGAACTTCGTGAGCTCCAGAGACAGGGGAAACTGGGACGGATTGATGTCAAGATCCAGAGCAAAATGGGAAAATCATATGGTGAGATTACCATTCCCACCTCGGTTGACCGGGCAGAGACTGCCATTCTTGCGGCATCTATGGAGACTATCAACCGGGTCGGTCCCTGTACCTCTGAAATTCATGTTCAGTCAATAGAAGATGTGAGGATAACCAAACGGACACAGATTATCGAGCGGGCCAAGGCACTCCTCCTTGAGTTTGAGGAACCGGGTATTGATCCTGATTCCCTCATTGATGCCGTGCGTGAAAGCCAGCGAATAGAGAAGATTGCAACCATCGGGCCGGATAATGTCCCGGCAGGACCGAACGTTCTCGTATCCGATGCAATCATTGTCGTTGAGGGACGGGCGGATGTCATCAACCTGCTTCGAGCCGGGATTAAGAATGCCGTGGCGGTCGAGGGCACAAGCATTCCAAAGACCATCATTGACCTGTGCCGGAAGAAGACCGCAACCGCATTCTTTGACGGAGACCGGGGAGGGGATCTTATCCTGCGTGAACTCCTAGAAATCACCGATGTGGATTTTGTCGCGTATCCGCCCCGGGGTGAGTCTGTTGAAGATCTCAGCAGAAAGGAGATCATCAAGGCACTTCGAAACAAAGTCCCCATTGAATATGTTCTTGAGGACCGGGTCAGTGAGTACCTCTTATCTCAAAAATCCGAACCGATCGTGCGCTCATACCCTGGACAAGAGGGAGAAGAAGTGCTGTCATCCACATCTGAGCCGGTCAATGGAACTGATGATGAACCGGTTTTTGAAAATGGATCAACACCTGCCGAAGATGAGATCATCTCCTGTGAGTGCCCGGACGAGAGAGATCCTGCCGTGCGGGAGACTGATGATGCGGAGGAGGAGACACGTCCACGGACGGTATTTTCCCATATCCGGGAGGTAAAAAACCGGGGCACTGCCCGTCTCATCGGACCTGGCGGAGAGGTAAAGAATGAACTTTCTGCCGGAGAAATTGAAGAAAAACTTGGGTTAATTGATGATGACCTGGAAGGCGTTGTTATCGACCAGGAAGTCACCCAGCAGCTGCTTGATCAGTTCACCATGCTTGGAATCAGATATCTTGCCGCTCCCTCGTTTACCGGGATTGTGCGAATGCCGGCAACAATCCGCCTCATTCCTTTCAGATAAGGAATTCAGGCTATTTTTTTATATTTTTCAGACCTATCTCATAATGGAGATCCAGTGTGCATAAAGAAGAACTGATTACCCTCCATACCATGCTCACGAATATCCGCGAATATCTGCAGGAGCAGAATCCTGAGGCTGATTTCTCTGAGTATGATGCCCTGGAAATCACCCCGACGCAGACCCACAGGAGTAAGGTCGAGCATAAATATGCGATTTTTGTCCTCGGGAATGCCATTGCAAAGGCGATGAGAGAGGTTGATAATCCATCAGCCCAACGGATGGCTGACCGGATGCATGAACTTGCAGAACGGACCCTGAAAGAGATCGAAATGGAAGGGTAATCCCTTCAACACGTTTGATCCTGACTGATCAGGTACTCGGCCAGGAGCCGGGGGATAGGTGCCTCCATGCAATGCCAGTTCGGCGTTCCATTTACCTCAAGGACTACATATGAGCCATTGCAGGCGAGAAGATCGACACCGCCATAATCAACCCCGACAACCTGTGCAGCTCTGACTGCGATATCTGCCATCTGTGGCGGGATTTCAATCGCACATCCACAGCCCCCCTGATGGATATTATGGGTCAGGTGCTCAGAAACCCGCATGATTGCTCCTACGGCCTTGTCTCCAATGACAAAAACCCGATAGTCACGATCATTAGGCACGTACTCCTGCAGGTAATACGGCGGATCACCCAGCTCATCCTCATGCTCGACCAGATGAATGCCGACCCCGTCAAATCCATAGACTGGTTTTGATACCGCTTTTTTGTGCTTTTTAATAAATTCTCCAGCCAAGGCCCGTGATTCGGTAAAGAACGTGGCAGGAGTCGGAACCGCGTTCTGCATCAGAAGAGCCGAGGTCATCACCTTACTTGCACAGGTGACAATCCCTTCCGGAGAGTTTATTATCCGGTTTTTTAAGGACAGGGCCTGGAGTGACTCAAAATTGTGACCATTCTGTCTGATTCCGCACGCCCAGATGGTTGTACCGGTGAGGTCATCAGAGAAGGGATCGATGGCTTCTAAAAACCTGACCTGGTATGGGTATCCTATCCGGTCAAGTTCGTCCATGACCATCCGGGTAGAATTGTCAGACGGAATGTCGGTCGGCTTTGGAATAATGGTAATCATAACACACCAAAAAAAGGTTTATGCAAAAGGTCTGCTGTATTTTTTCCAGATCTCTTCCCGAAACACCGGCCCGCTGTTATAGGTGCAGAAGGGGATAAGGGTTCCATCCGGTGTTGCATAATGGATACAGCACTGACTGACCCGCTCTACATCATAATTATAGTTATCCATGAAATGCATCATCCCAATAAAAAGGGCATTCCAGTGAAACTCACGAAGGGAGTCAAAGTTATGAGTGATGAGTGCCTTTCCAAGGGTTGTCCAGAGTTCACGACCGCCCTCTTCACTCTTCTTTACGGAAGCATAGAGCTCCTTTATCCCATTGATAGCAACCATCTTTCTGCTGATAGGACCGGCGGATGCCAGCTGGGTGGTAAGCCGCTCAATTGAGTCAAAAAACGCATCAACATCGATCATACGGTTGATCGGGACGATCTTTTTGTCCCTGACAAAGACATAGGTCGCTGCTCCGCAATGCTGATGAGCGGTAAACCGGAGCTGGGGTTTGCCGGTATATGCCTCGATAAAGTCGCTGATGGGCACAACACAGGGAACCGGGTAAAAGTCCTCCTTCTCGACCATACCCTCTGTCTGCTCCTCAATACGGTTCAGGAGTTCAGGGATGGTGATCCGCTGCTGCTCAATATCCTCCGGTGATGCTGCTCCGGTAAATGAGACCGGCTGAAAGTTCACTCCCCGGATAACATCAATATTTTCTGCTGCAAACCGAACGATGTCCCCGATTTCATGATCATTCTGACCTTTTATGATCGTTGGGACCAGTACCACACCCTGTTTTGCTTTTCGAAGGTTTTCTATGGCTTTCAGATCATGGGCCAGTTTAAAGTTGGTCTCCTTGCTGACTCCGTCAAAGTGCAGATATACCGTGGATAGTCCGGCCTCTCTGAGCCGGACCGGGTACTCCGGATCCTGGGCGATGATGAGCCCGTTTGTTGCCAGCTGAACCTGCATAAACCCTAGATTTTTTGCAAGCCTGATAATGTCACAGAGATCCTCACGAAGCGTCGGCTCACCGCCTGCAAACTGGACGGCCGGAGCAGGGGTGGGTTTTTCAGAGCGAAGAAGGGTCAGCATGTCCCTGATCTGATCATATGTCGGTTCATAGATGTATCCGCATGCACGGGCATTGGCAAAACAGAAGGAACAGTTCAGGTTACACCGGTTTGTCAGATCGATATTTGCAAGGAGCGTGGTTGATGTATGATTATTACAAATCCCGCAATCATAAGGGCAATTGCTTATTTCTTTGACAACCTGGGGATTTGCAAGGCCAGACCCTTTCACCCCGAACGCTTCATATCTGCGCCATGCCTCAATGTCATCCCAGTACAGGTATGAAAAATGACCATGTTCAGGACAGGTCCTGTTGATGTACACCTTTCCATCTTTTTCAGTAATCTCTGCATCGAGTACTTTTTTGCATATCGGACAGAGACTTTTCGTTTTTTTGAGGAGTATACTATCACCACCAGCGGGTATTCCCATACCGGGTATCACTTCTGCTCATATGTATGCGAAAACCTAACCTTATAGGTATGCCGGATTCAGCAACAATACTCAGCAATGGACTCATTCTTCTCGGTTCTGCAATATGGGTAATGCTCCCCGCATATCTTCCCAATAATTTTGCAACTCTGACCGGTGGTGGCATGCCCATCGATATGAGGAGGACCTGGTCCGACGGGAGGCGTATTCTGGGCGATGGAAAGACCATACGGGGGTTTGTTGGCGGGGTTACAGCAGGTATTCTCATAGGACTCCTTCAGATGTATGCGGAGATATCCGGCCTGGTGCCCTGGTTTCCTTCCCATACACTGACTGCGGTTATCCTTCTTGCCGTGGGGTCACTCCTGGGAGATCTGATAAAAAGCTTTTTCAAACGACGGCAGGGGATAGAACGTGGCGGGGAGTGGTTTTTGGTGGATCAGCTGGATTTCGTTATCGGAGCTCTGCTCCTTACCCTGCTGCTCGATTCGGCATGGGTAGTTCAGACCATAACACTTCCGCTCCTGATTACCATCCTGATACTGACACCCCTCCTGCACCGCACCGTGAATATTATCGGGTATAAACTGGGATTGAAGAAGGTACCATGGTAACCACAACACTGCGTGAGATGCTGATTACTGCTGATGCGATACGATTTGGAGATTTTACCCTTGCGTCAGGGAAAAAGAGCACGGTCTATATTGATATTAAAAAGGCGATAACAAGCCCGGCCATCCTGAAAAAGATCGCATCAGAGGTTCTTTCACGAAATCAACAATTTGATGCCGTTGCAGGAGTTGCAGTCGGCGGAGTTCCCCTTGCCGTCTCAGTCTCCCTTGCCGCCGATAAACCCTATGTGATCATCAGAAAAGAACAGAAGGGACATGGTCTTGCCAGTCTTATCATTGGGGAGGTCTCAGGAAAACGCATCCTTCTTGTCGAAGATGTGACAACCTCCGGCGGGTCGGCAGTGTTTGGTATTGAGCAGCTCCGCTCTGCCGGTGGTCTTGTGAAGGATGTGATCGCTGTTGTTGACCGGAACGAAGGGGCAGAAAAAACGTTACGCGATCTGAATGTCACCCTGACCCCCCTGGTCAGAATGCAGGATCTTATAACCGGATAGCATCGGCGACAGGCATGCCATTAAATCTGTATGATAGAATGATATTCTATGAACCGGCATGAGGGTACCATTCTCATCCTACTTGTCGCCGGTATCCCGGGTAGCATCCTCATCGGATATATCTTTCATGAAAACGTATCAGGCCAGATACCAGATAACACATCTGCGGGACGGGAGGTATCCCTCTCTCAGCAGGGTTTTATTCAGCCGTCACTCCTGGTACCGCTCTCTCATTCCTCATTTCTTGTCAGTGATCTCAATAACAAGGCCCTGCTGCTCGTTCAGGAGAACGGAACGATTCAGAGGATTATCACGCGTGAGGTAGCGCAGCCATACGGGTACTGGGATATTGCCGGAATCGCACAGGATAGTCAAGGGAATATCTACCTGTCTGACAGGAGCACCCACCGTATTTTAAAACTGAGTGGGACAGGATCGCTTAGTACCAGCTGGGGAGGATTTGGGGAGGGGGAGGGACAATTTGATTCCCCTTCAGGAATAGGTATTGTCAATGGTTCAGGAAAAGAACTTGTATATGTCTGTGATACCGGAAATGCGCGAATTGAGGTCTTTACCCAGCAGGGCATATACCAGTACAGCTTTCAGATTCCCTCTGATGAGCAGAAAAATATCCGGATTGTCCGGCCAAAAGAACAGAAGACTTCCGTGGACATTCAAAAATTCAAAGTCATCCCTCAAAAAGGTGCGAATCCTGCATTTGTTAAGCGGACATTTACCATTCAGTCCTCAGGCTCTGCCCTTGATATGATCTTTTCTGTGAACCGGTCAGTGTATCTTGGTGCTCAAAAGATCTCGTTCCAGTCATCGGACATATCAACCCGAAATCCTGAAGAGTGGGTCCCGGTGGTCTCTGCGATTCTTGCAGATCCAACGACCCAGGATACCATACAGAGCACATTGGCAGAGATACGCCGAAATGCCAATATAAAAAAGATTTGTGAGAGCGCAAAACTGGAGTGTATTGCCCATTTCATTCAGCAGATTCCTTTGACCGAGCAAACAGAAAACCGGTACCCAGTCGAGATTTTACATGATAAGATGGGGAATACCTATGACAAGGCCTTGTTTTTATATGGACTGCTCAAAGAGGCTGGTTATGATGTAGTATACCTTGCATACCCGGGTCTGTCTCATGCTGCTGTTGGAATCCGCCTGACGGATCCGGTAAACAGTAAGGCACTTGCAACATACACAGACAGTAATGGCAGCATATATTTGTATATTAACCCGGACGGACCAGGATTTATCGGTGGAATTGCTCAGAAATACCGCAAGATCGATCCATTCGTAATCCACCTGGATACAGAGAATGGTACCGGCATCTGCGCAGATCATATGTACTCAACCTATGTTGTAGAGAGCATCTTTTCGCTCTCTGACAAGTATCAGTTCCTTCTAAATAAAGAAAAGGAAGAGAAGGGGGATGATGCACGTAAGATTCGGGACAGGTATCAGAAGATTAAAGGAGTTCTTGATTTTATTGAGAAAAATCCATGGAATACTGAACTTGCATACATGAGGATAAAGAATGCAAAGGTGAATGAAATTCGTGTGTAACCATGATGGGTATTTCCCACCATCCTCTTCTCTGTTTCCTGTCACAAACACGGGTTTGTAATGAAGAGGTAATGATAGGTTTAATGGGGTATACCGCATATTGGTACGAGAATATACGTATAAGATCCGATATCTATGACATCATTTACCAGAGGGGGCTGTTTTTTGCTTCTCCTCCTGATTATTTCTTACATACCCGGATGCAAAAAAGCGCTTCTTTGCAGAAGGGGGATCGGGATCTTTCTCCATTCATATAAGAGAGTGCCACTCCCAGGCACGTTCTGAATTTTTTATTAATTTGCTATACATTGACCGGAGTATCAGGAATGAGTTCACATACAAACATCTTGGTTGTCGGAAGCGGAGGGAGAGAACATGCGATAGCAGTGGCATTATCCAAAAACCCACAGACCAGAATCTTTGCTGTTATGAACAGGATGAATCCGGGTATTGCGGAATGTGCGTACAAGGTGCTCATTGCGCCGGAAACCAATCCCGAAATTATAAAACAATTCTGCCTGGAACATGAGATTCGGTTTGCATGTATTGGCCCTGAAGCTCCGCTTGAAGCAGGGGTTGTTGATGTCCTCATCAAGGAAGGGGTACAATGTGTCGGTCCCTCAAAACTGGCTGCCCGGATTGAGACTGACAAAGCGTTCTGCAGAAATCTGATGAAGAAATATCATATACCCGGTCTTCCCGAATACCATATCTTTCAATCCGGTACTGATGCTGAATCATTCCTGAAATCTGCCACGAAAGAATATGCAATAAAACCATCCGGTCTGACCGGGGGAAAGGGCGTCAGGATCATGGGAGAACACCTGACCCATGATGAGGCATGCAGATATGTCCATGAGCTTACGGGTACTGTGGTTATTGAGGAGCGGTTGACCGGCGAAGAATTCACCCTTCAGGCCTTCGTTGACGGAACCCACCTTATCCCGATGCCTCTTGTTCAGGATCACAAACGGGCGTATGAAGGAGATGTCGGCCCGAATACCGGTGGGATGGGATCATACACCCTTCCTGACCACCGGTTTCCTTTTGTGACTCAAGAGGATTATGACAAAGCGTTCGCTATTATGAAACAGACCGTCGCCTCTCTTGCCGCTGAAGGAACCCCGTATGTGGGTATTCTGTACGGTCAGTTCATGAATACGGCACACGGCCCGATGGTCATCGAGTTCAATGCCAGGTTTGGGGATCCGGAGGCGATGAACGTTCTGTCATTGCTCATCAGTGATTTTACCACCATTGTTCAGGCAATTACTACCGGGAGACTTGATACCACCACGGTAACCTTTGCGAATAAAGCAACCGTCTGTAAATATCTGGTGCCGGAGGGATATCCGGATAATCCGATATCCGGAGGGAAACTGATTGCCCGGCAAAACCACAGAGCACTGTGTTATTATGCCAGTGTGATCCGGGATGGAGAGTTCCTCATTACCCAGAGTTCACGGACTATGGCATTTGTAGGTATCGGCGATACACTTGAAGAGGCTGAGCAGATTGCAGAAGAGGCAGCATCTGCTGTTTCCGGCCCGGTCAGACATCGTCGGGACATCGGGACCAGGGCTGTCCTTGAGAAGAGAATCTCGCACATGAAGGAGATCAGATGAAGAAAGATTTCATATCAATTCTTGATATCTCCCGGGAGGAACTGGCAAATCTTCTCGCACATGCCAGAAAATTAAAGGAAGAACGAAGAGTCGGGATACATACACCGGTTCTTGCTCATAAAACCCTGGGGATGATCTTTGAGAAATCATCCACAAGAACGAGGATATCTTTTGAGACCGGTATGTTTGAGCTGGGTGGTCATGCCCTGTTTCTTAATCCAAAAGATATGCAGCTTGGCCGGGGAGAAGCGATTCGTGACACAGCACGGGTCATGTCACGGTTTGTATCAGCGATTATGATACGGGCCAACCGTCACGAGGAGGTCTTGGAGCTGGCCGCCCATGCTGACATTCCGGTGATCAACGGCCTTTCCGATCGGGAACATCCCTGTCAGATTCTGGCCGATATCATGACCATTGAGGAACGACTCTATCGAACCGAAGGGGTTAAGGTAGCCTGGATTGGTGATGGGAATAATGTCTGTACCTCGCTCATTCTGAGTACCATTCTTACCGGCATGGAGGTAGTAGTGGCATCTCCTTCAGAATTTGCTCCAAATGAAGAGATCGTGGCAGAGGCAATCCGGATGGGAGCACAGGTGAGGATAGTGACCGATCCACGAGAAGCAGCTGACGGGGCAGATGTGGTCATGACCGATACGTGGATATCCATGGGGCAGGAAGATGAGATCGACCGGAGAAGAAAGATTTTCATGCCATATCAGGTGAACACAGAACTGATGGCCTGCGCAAAACCCGGAGCGATTGTGATGCATTGTCTCCCGGCACACCGGAACTGGGAGATTACCGATGATGTCATCGATAGTAAAGCAAGTGCGGTATGGGATCAGGCAGAAAACAGGCTGCATGCCCAGAAGGCTCTCCTGGTCAGATTACTGGCCTGAATTTTTACTGGAATTATTGATGTATCCGTATGTGACGTCCGATGGTAAAACCGGGGCTTGATGGATTGTAGTACTACACCGAAGTGGGTTTTTGGTTTAAAGGAAAACCTATGACCCATACCACTTTTGTGGTTCTCATTATTTCATCCGACCTTGACTCACGCCGAGATCTCGCGCTTAAATATTAAAACGGTTGCGATAACGCCAAACACAATATTCAGATAAAACATAATCAGCCTCCACAGAATGATAAACACTCCAAGGACGGCTGTTGGAACAAACAGGGCATACAAAGATGTTGCCGAGATCTCTGCAATGCCTGAAGCTCCCGGCGTTAAGGGTATCATACTGATGAGTGCAATAATGATCTGACTTAATATCGACTCAGATATTGCCGGAGGAAGACCAAGCCCCATAAGAATTACCGATGCAACGATAAATTCTGAAAACCAGAAGAGGATGGAGAATAGTGACCCCTGAATAATTCCTTTCTTCCCATGACTGGTAAATGCGGTGATACCGGAACAGAAATTATCAAATTCAACATCGGTGCTTGCGATGATCCGGCGGATCCCTGGCGTCTTCATCTTTGCTTCGATCCAGTGCAGAAGACGCATGACTTTCTCTTTTGCTGATTCAGGCCGTTTTGCAGCAAAAAACAGAATCGCAACAAACAGGATGAGCAGGGCAAGTGAGAAGAATATAATAAACACGATTCCTTCACCCATGTCCCAGATCACCTTCCCCATGACAAGAAGGCTGAAGACCGTAAGAGCAACAAGGATAACCGCATCAAGGACCCGTTCCATAATGACAACCGCAGTAGCGTCACCAACTGGCATATCGGCTTTATAGAGTTCGTGGATCCGGACCGGTTCTCCACCGGCCTGACCGGGCGTGATTGCACCGATCAGCAGATTCGCAACCACCATATTGTAACAATGGCTGTATCTGACCTGATATCCGAGTGATGCAGCCATGACCTTGATTCGGGCTGCCCAGAGTGAGAACGAGATAAAGCGGAGCCCGATTGCCATGAATAAAAACCAGATGTTGATATGGGTGAGATATTGAAGCGTATCCTCGTTAAAGGTGGATGCAAGAAGGAAGACAAGGATCCCCATGGAGAATGCAAGGGAGAGATAAAACCACCTTTTCTGTTTTTTATCCATGATATCTCTCCTTTGGGAAAATTTCAGCAGATATTACTTTTTGTACTATATCTTCTTTCGTATCTCTCATTCTGGAAGAAGAGAGAGTCGATTTAGAACCTCTTCGGCTGCTTCAATACCGCCATCCAGGTACAGA
>ERZ795060.3596-NODE-3596-length-14052-cov-4.240837_pt1 | contig 14052 bp, 13 predicted proteins | sample MGYA00375144_ERZ795060 | MGnify/ENA primary metagenome ERZ795060 (study PRJEB30189, sample SAMN05720157) | activated sludge metagenome | isolation source: anaerobic digester from wastewater treatment plant | place: Japan | collected 2015-05-15 ... | reverse complement strand
CGCCCCCCCCGCCCCCCCCGCCCCCCGCTTCGCCCGGGCCCGCTCCGCACACGCCGCCAACCCGTCGATCGTCATCATCGATCCTCCCTCGCGCTCGGCGCTTGGCCGTCGGGCTCGCCCGAAGCCGGCGACGTCGGCGCGGCCCGATCCGGCCCGGTTCGATCCGGCTCGTTTCGATTCGGCTCGTTTCGATTCGGCTCGGCCCGATCCGGCCCGCCGGGCGCGGCGTCCCTGCGCTTCGCCGGCACCACATACACGCCCGGGCTGAACAGCGCGCCCTTGACGCCCTTGGTCCCGCCGGAGCCGGCGAGGTTGCGGTGGTCGCGGAACCGCGCGCCGGGCGCGATCGACTCGCGCTGCACGCTCGCCCCGGCGCTGAGGCTCGGCGCGTGCTCGTCGACGAACCCCTCGCCCGCGCCGGGCACCGCGTCGGGCTCCTCCTGCCCCCACCACACCCGCTGCACCGGCACACTCCCGGGCGCGCTCAGCAGCACAAAGTCCTTCTCGTTCGCAAAGCCGATGCCCGACCTCGCCGCTCGCGCCGAAAGAACCCACGCGCCGCCGAAGCCCGCCTCCGCCGGAGAAGCCGACGCGGGCGCGGCCTTGGAGTCGCCCACGTACGCGGCGTTCTTCCACGCCGCCTCGTGCCCATTGAACACCACCACGCTCTGCCCGGGCGCCAGTTCCAGCGAGGGGAACTCGAACCGGAACTGGTTGTTCCCGGCGGTCGAGTCCGTGAGCGTGTAGCCCGCGAGATTGATCGGCGTCGGGTGAGGGTTCACCAGTTCGACGAACTCGTCGCCGTTGACGCTCCGCTCGCCGTCGCGGTTGGCGTCCCCCGCCAGGCCGCTGGGGACGGCGAAGAGCACCTCGACGATGAGCGGGTGGGGCGCGCCGACGGCCGCGGGTCCGAAGTCGACGCTCGCGACCGGCGCAGCGCCCGCCGCGGCGTTCATCGCCGTCGTGGAAGATGCGCCGCCGCTCGCCGGCCGCGGGGCCGGGGTCTTGGCGGCGCTGGCCGGGGCCGGGCCCGCGGGGCCGGAGGCCGAATCCGACGCGGGTGAATCATCGCCGTCGGGCGGCACCGCCGCGGCGGGCGCCGAGATCGCCATCGCCGCGACAGCAAACAACCGCGCCGAGCGCGTGCCGACTCGCGACGCCTTCGCACCGCCGACGCCCCGTCGATGCTCGAACTGGTTACAGGAACTCCGCACGGGCTCGCCTCCGGTTGACGTCGCGCGACGTCGGTCAACCATCCGCTTCCGTGCGGCGACTCGGCGCGACCTGCGCCGCGATCACTTGGACTTCTTGTCGGGCTTCACGCCGCTGTCGATGCGGCTCTTGCGCAGTTCCCGGGCGTACAGGCGCCCGGAGAGGTACTCAAGGTCGTAGTAACGCGTCGACTTCTCCGAGAGTTTCAGCAAGACCGACGACCCATCGTCGAGGGGCGCATCGGGGATCGAGAACCGCACCTGGTTCCCGAACGTGCCCTCCTGCTCGACCTTGTAGTGCAGGTTCGAGTTGTTGGCGAAGACGCCGGTCGAATAGACCTGCGTCGAGCCGTCGGCCTTCACGCCGAGGTACTCGACGCGCAGCGTCTGGCCGGTCTTGTTGGTGACCTCGACGCCCGGGGGCGTGCTGCACCCGCCGAGCACCCCCGCGACAAGCAGTCCCGCGCCGAGGCGGCGCGACAGAGCCCTGTGGATCTTCATGACCAGATGATACCCGAACCCGCGCCGGCCCGCGCCGCCCGAAGCCGCCCGGATATGGCGCCCCGCGCCACCACGCCCGACCTTCGCCGCCTCACGCCCGGAACAACGGAAGCCGCCGGATCAGACCTCGGCGAACTTCGCCGTAAAGTGCCGCAGCACCGGCGGGGCCTCCACGATCCGCATCCCGCGCAGGTTCGCGCGCGCCGCGAAGACCTCGGCGCACGCCTCCGCGACGTAGTCGAAGTGGCTCTGCGTGTAGACCCGCCGCGGGATCGCCAGGCGCACCAGTTCCATCGGCGCCTTCTGCTCCGGCCCCGCCATCACGCTCCCGATCTCGCACGAACGGATGCCCGCGGCCCGGTACAGCGCGCACACGAGCGACTGGCCCGGGAACTGCGCCGGCGGGATGTGCGGCGCAAAGTGCGCCGCGTCGACGTAGATCGCGTGCCCCCCCGGCGGCTCGATGATCTGGATCCCCGCATCGAGCAGTTTCTGCCCCAGGTATTCCACGCTCCGGATGCGGTAGCCGAGGTAGTCCGGATCGGTGACCTCCGTCAGCCCCTGCGCCATCGCCTCCAGGTCGCGCCCCGCCAGCCCGCCGTACGTCACGAACCCCTCGGTCAGGATGAGCAGGTTGCACGCCTCGCGGAAGAGCGCCTCGTCGCGCATGAGCAGCAGCCCGACGATATTCACCAGCCCGTCCTTCTTCGCCGAGATCGTCGCGCCGTCGGCCAGGTCGAACATCTCGCGCACGATCTCGGTCACCGGCCGGTCGCCCATCCCCGGCTCGCGCTGGCGGATGAACCACGCGTTCTCCGCGAAGCGGCACGCGTCGAGGAACAGCGGCAGGCCGTGCCGGTCGCACACGCGCCGCACCGCCTGGATGTTCGCCAGGCTCACCGGCTGGCCCCCGCTGGTGTTGTTGGTCACGGTGAGCATCACCACCGGGATCTGATCACGACCGACGCGCCGGATGAGCGCCTCGAGCGCGTCGACGTCCATGTTGCCCTTGAAGGGGTGCCGGTTGCGCGGGTCCGCCGCCTCCGGGATCGCCAGGTTCACAGCCTGGGCGCCGGTGTGCTCGACGTTGGCGCGCGTCGTGTCGAAGTGGGCGTTGTTGGGGATGACCTTCCCCTTGCCGCCGATGAGCCCGAACAGGATGCGCTCGCTGGCCCGCCCCTGGTGCGTCGGCAGGAACCGCTCGAACCCCGTCACCTCGCTGAGCACTTTCTGCAGGCGGTAGTACGACTCGCTCCCGGCGTACGACTCGTCGCCGCGCATGATCCCCGCCCACTGCTCGCTGCTCATGGCGCTCGCGCCCGAGTCGGTGAGGAGGTCGATGAGCACGTCGCTGGCGCGGATGAGGAACGGGTTGAAGTGCGCGCGCCGGAGGATCTCGTCGCGCTCCCGCGCCGTCGTCATGCGGATCGGCTCGACCGACTTGATGCGGAACGGCTCGATGATCGTCTTCATGGGTGGTCCCGCCTGCGGCGCGCCGCCGCCGCCGACCCCTCCCCATCCCGGAACGGCTCATCCACGCGGGTTTCGCGGCGATCCCATCATAGGGACAATGGATGGAAACATCCTCTATGTCGCGACCGCCCGATAAGCCCCCGCCGCCCGCGGTTCGGGGCGGTTGCGCCGGATGCGCCGCCCCGGGCCCGCCCGCACAGGGATCGCTCGGTTGACGCACCCGGACCCGACCCCGGCACGGGTCGATCTCGGACCCGGGGCCGGCGCGCCGTCCGCGCTCGACCCCCGTCGCCGGAGGTCTGCGCAGTGGACAAATCCAGTCTCATCGGCCTCGTGATCGGGCTGGGCTGCCTGGGCTTCGTGCTCTTCGAGGTGTCCCACGGGCACTTCGAGATGTTCTTCTCGATGGAAGGCCTGCTCATGGTCGGCGGCGGCTCGGTCTCCGTCACCTTCATGGCCATGCCCATGGAGAAGATGAAGCAGGTGCCGGGCTACGTCAAGCGCTTCCTCTTCAACAAGTCCATGCCGACCATCGAGGTCATCAAGCTCATGCAGCAGATGTCCGAGAAGGCCCGGCGCGACGGCATCCTCTCCCTCGAATCCGACATCGCCAAGATCCCCGAGCCCTTCCTCGCCGCGGGCCTCAAGATGGCCGTCGACGGCAACGCGCCGGAGGTCATCGAGTCGACCCTGCGCCTCGAGCTGGCGGCGATGGCCGACCGGCACAAGGCCGGCAAGAAGTTCTTCGACCTCATCAAGCTCTACGGCCCCGGGTACGGGCTGGTCGGCACCCTCGTCGGACAGGTCGGCATGTTCGGTCAGCTCGCTACCGCCGACATCGGCAAGCTCGGCGGCGCCCTCGCCGTCGCCGTCGTCGCCACCATGTACGGCGCCATCGTCGCCAACGCCATCGCCGGCCCGATCGGCGACAAGCTCGGCCTGCGCTCGGCGGAGGAGATGCTCAACCGCGAGATGATGCTCCAGGGCATCCTCTCCATCCAGGCCGGCGAGAACCCGCGCTCCACCCTCGACAAGATGCTCGCCTTCATCCCCGGCCCGATGCGCACCAAGTTCGCCGCCTGACCCGCGACCCCCCCCTCCCCCCTCCCCGACGCTCTCCCCGCTTCCCCCGCTCCGCCCGAGGCCCGCCCATGGCTGAAGAACACAAGGACGAGCACGGCGAGCACGGGGGCGGCCACTCCGGCGGGCACGGCGGTGGCCATGGCGGCGGACACGGGGGCGGTCACGGCGGCGGCGAGCACGAAGAGTCCGGCGCGCCCGAGTGGCTCATCTCCTTCGCCGACAACGTCGCGCTCCTCATGGGCTTCTTCGTCATCCTCCTGGCCATGAACATGGCCAAGCAGACCGCCGGCGGCATCGGCGGCGAGGAGAAGATGGGCGGCTCTCCCAACGACCGCATGATCGATTTCGTCATCGAGATGCGCAAGGCCTTCAACCACCCCATCGACATCAACTCGACCAATCCCGAGGAACAGATCTTCGTCAAGCGCATGCGCGAGCGCCAGATCACCGGCGAGACCCGCACCCCCGGACCCGAGGGCGACAAGAAGAACAACCAGGCCATCGAAGTCGGCGATTACTTCAACCTCACCGGCTCGGTCGCCTTCCTCGAGAACGACGCCAACATCAGCCCCGAGGGACGCGACACCCTCGCCGCCATCGCCGAGCAGAAACGAGGCTCACGCTGGATGATCGAGGTCCGCGGGCACGTCTCCGCCTCCGAGGCCGCCCTCGGCGACAACCGCGGCATGGACCTCGCCTACACCCGCTCCCTCAACGCCGCCAGGGAACTCGTCGCCCAGGGGCTCCGCTGGGAGCAGCTCCGCGTCGTGGCCTGCGGCGACAACGAACGCAAGATCGGCGTCGCCCGCACCCAGGAAGACCGCCGCGCCAACCAGCGCGTCGAGATCGTCGTCACCCAGGAACTCATCGACGGCGACCCCTACGCCCAGGGCGCGAACGACTGACACCCAAACCCCGGGGCCGCCCGGAACGTATCGACAGTCATACGCCGGCGCGACCACCGGAGCACTCCGCTCAACGCCCGCCGGCATTCCGGCGGGAGGGCACACCGTGACCGGCGCACTGCACACCGACCTCTCCGGCGAACTCCTCGCCCACATGCAGGCCATCAAGGCCAAGGCCCTCGAGTACGGCCTCTCCTTCTTCGAGGTCGTCTTCGAGGTCCTCCCCTTCGACACCATGAACCAGATCGCGGCCTACGGCGGGTTCCCCACCCGCTACCCGCACTGGAAGTGGGGCATGGAGTACGACTCCCTCTCCAAGCGCGACGCCTACGGCCTCGGACGCATCTACGAGATGGTCATCAACAACGACCCCGTCTACGCCTACCTCCAGGAGTCCAACAGCGTCACCGACCAGAAACTCGTCATGGCCCACGTCTACGGGCACGCCGACTTCTTCAAGAACAACTTCTGGTTCAGCAAGACCAACCGCAAGATGATGGACGAGATGGCCAACCACGCCACCCGCGTCCGCCGCCACATCGAACGCCACGGGCACGAGACCGTCGAGCGGTTCATCGACGCGTGCCTCTCCCTCGAACACCTCATCGACCCGCACTCCATGTTCATGACGCGTGAAGGCGGCGGCGCTCCCGCCTCGCGCTCCGCCCACCGCCACGGCGATTCGGACAACACCCCGCCCGCCGAAGACGACGCGCCCGGCGGCGACAAGTTCGCCGCCAAGGACTACATGGACCCCTTCATCAACCCGCGCGAGGTCCTCGCCCGCCAGAAGAAAGAACGCGAGGACCAGGCACGCGAAGCCCGCACCAAGTTCCCCAAGAAGCCCACGCGCGACGTCCTCCTGTTTCTCCTCCGCAACGCCCCCCTCGAGGACTGGCAGCAGGACATCCTCGGCATCATCCGCGACGAGGCCTACTACTTCGCGCCCCAGGCCATGACCAAGGTCATGAACGAGGGCTGGGCCGTCTACTGGCACAGCAAACTCATGACCCAGCACTTCTGCCAGGCCTCCGAGATCGTCCACTACTGCGACCAGCACTCCGGCGTCCTCGCCATGGCCCCCGGCGGCTTCAACCCCTACAAGATCGGCTACGAACTCTTCATGGACATCGAGCGCCGCTGGAACCGCGGCCAGCACGGCCCGCGCTGGGAGAGCCTCGAAGGCATCGGCGCCCGCGAGGCCTTCAACGACCACAGCAAGATGGGCCGCGAAAAGATCTTCGAGGTCCGGCGCATCTACAACGACGTCCAGTTCATCGACGAGTTCCTCACCCCCGAGTTCGTCGAACGCCACAAGATGTACCACTACAAGCGCGACCCGCAGACCGGCGAGGCCCGCATCGTCTCGCGCGACTTCGGCCGCATCAAGCAGACACTCCTCTACCGCCTCACCAACATGGGCCAGCCCTTCATCTACGTCGTCGACGCCAACTACCTCAACCGCGGCGAACTCTACCTCGCGCACCAGTTCAACGGGCTCGAGGTCGACGTGAGCAAGGCGCGCGAAGTCCTCTCGGCCCTCCGCACCGTCTGGGGCCGCCCCGTGCACCTGCACGTCCACGTCGACGACGCCAACTACCTCTTCACCTGCGAGAACCCCGGCGAACAGGTGCGCAAACAGCGCATCGCCGACGACACGCCGCGCCCGGCGCACATCATCGAGTAAGTCGCTCGCGCATCACGCACGCGTCTCGCACGCCTGCCCCCCGTACCTTCTCCGCGATCCGCACCACCGACCTCGGCCTTGCGAGGTTGGTGCTGCCCTTGTGCGTTCGCCTCTCTCCCGCGTGCGGGAGAGATGTCGGGCGCAGCCCGACAGAGAGGGCGCCTTGAGTTTCGGACTCTTGTGCCACCGACCTCGACTTTGCGAGGTCGGTGCAGCCGTTGCTTCGCCACTCCGCCACTCCGCCACTTCGCCACTTCGCCACTCCGCCACTCCGCCACTCCGCCACTTCGCCACTTCGTCGCCTATTCACTCCGCCCCTGCCCGGATCAGCGCCGCCGCGCTCGGCGACAAGTCTCCCAGCGGCATCACCTCGCCGCACTCCGGGCACTTGACCGCGTCGTTCTCGACCGGCAGGCCGATGAGCCCGTAGCGGCACTTGGCGCACCGCGTGCGTTCGAGTTCACGCCGCAGGTCCCGACGCCGGAACTCGTCCGTCACCCGCAGAAGCACCACGAACGGCGCGCACGCTGAAATCAGAAGCAGGAAGAAACTCCCCACCAACGCCCACAACGATCGGCCCGAGTCGCGGAGCAGGTGATCCGCGGCGTCCACCATCATCAGAAACCACACCGCGCCGATGACCAGCACGAAGAGCGCGATGGGTAGGAACGCCAGGATGCGGAGCAACTGCGCGCCGGGCGTCTGCGCCCGCCGCGCCCGCTTCAGCAGCCGCTCGCACGTCGCGTCGTCGAACCCGTCGAACTCGCGGAACGCCCGGTAGTGCTTTCTCAGCGGGATGCGCATGGAGTAGCCCAAGCCCCCACGGACCACAGCCCTCCGCCGCGCCCCTTACTCCCCCTCGCCGCGACGCTTCCGCTCTTCCGCCTCTTTCTGCTGCGCCGCCTTGCGGGCCTCGGTTTCAGCCACTTCCTTCTCGATCTCCTCGATCGACCGCCCCGTCGCCGGGTCCTGCCCCGGCAGGCGCGCCCGCTCGATCGCCTCGCGCCGCTGGTCGGGGCGCCCCTTCGTCCGGTCGATCGAGAACCACATCACCGCGACGATCGCCACCGGCAAGAGGAGCCAGACCGTCAGCCCGACGCGCCCGAGCCTGAACGTGCGCCCGCCCCCGCCCCGTTCCGCCGGGCGCTCCGTTCCCGCTCCACCGGAGTTCTGCGTGTGTGAGCCGCTCACTTGGCCGCCGCGAAGCGCTTGTTGACCTCGTTCCAGTTCACCACATTCCAGAACGCGCCGACATAGTCCGCGCGCCGGTTCTGGTAGTGCAGGTAGTACGCGTGCTCCCACACGTCCAGACCAAGGATCGGCGTCCCCGAGCACCCCGCGACCCCCTCGCCCATGAGCGGGTTGTCCTGGTTCGCCGTCGAGCAGATCGTCACCTGGCCGTTCTTCACCACCAGCCACGCCCACCCCGACCCGAACCGCCCCATCGCCGCCTTCGCGAACTCCTCCTTGAAGTGACCCATGTCGCCGTACGACAGTTTGATCGCCGCGGCCAGTTCCGTTGACGGCGCACCCACCAGCGCCGGAGGGGCCAGCAACTGCCAGAACATCGAGTGGTTCACGTGCCCGCCCGCGTTGTTGCGCACCGCGGTGCGCTTGTCGTCCGGCACGTCCTTGAGGTTCCGGATCACCTCGACCGGGTCCATCTCCGCGAACTTCGTCCCCTCCAACGCCTTGTTCGCATTGTCCACGTACGCCTTGTGGTGCTTGCCGTGATGGATTTCCATCGTCCTGGCATCAATGTGCGGCTCGAGCGCGTTGAACGCGTACGGGAGGGCGGGCAGGGTGAACGGCATGAGCAGTACCTCCGAGTTGGGGACACACGCCGGCCGGGGCCTTACGCCGACCCGAGGGCCTGGAGCGCACACAGTGCATCATTGACCCGTCTCCCACCGGTTGACCAACAGGGAACGGATTTGTGTTATGTCAGGGTCGCGCGCCGAGTTATTCCACCGGATTCCCCCACGCAGAAATGGTTGCGAAATCCTCAATGATCAAGTATCTTGGTGCTCCCTCGTGAGGGTCGGCCTGGCCAGACCTGAACAGAGCGTGAATACGCCGTCGGATTCCGCCGCGAGGGGCGGTTTGAGCATCCGTCCATGCCCGGCTGTGCGAAACAACCGCCGGGCAGAGCCAAAGGAGTTTCTTTCAGGGTTGATGCGGGTCAGAAGCCGATCTGTTGGCCCCCGCGCTTCCCGCGTGGGCCCATCGGCGAGGTTTCGATCGTCAAGTCTTCAGAACTTACGAACAAAAACCGAACTATTCGACCGGCATCAAACCGACGAAGAGCGCAGACATCGATGACCGGCCATGGAATCCGGGATGAGGCGAGAAGCCTCCCCGAAATGCCCGCGGCTTTCGGTGAAACGGTGGTGAGACAAGAACGCTTTCAGGGACGGAAGCGTATAAGGCGTTGATGTGCAAGGCCGGCCTCGGCCCGACGGAGCGGGGATCGCTCCAGGGCGGTGAGTGTCGGCAGAGACAAGGTGCGGCCGCGGACGGGAAGTGCGTCCGACGGTGGCTTGACCGGTGTGACGGCTCGCCCCGCAAGGGACGGGCCGCGATCGCCGGCCTTGGACCCGGGACCTTGAAGTCTTCGGGTAGTCTTTGAGCCGGTTGACCGGCAGTAGGTGGGCATCGTGGTGAACATGAACATCGGTCCAAGTCCGCTCGAGCAGCACCGCCGCAAGGCGCGCGTTCAGTTCGCCCCGGCGAGCGAGACGTCGCTGCGCGCGGGCACGACCGGGCGCGCCAAGAAGTCGCTCTCCAAGGAGGACGAGCGCCTCCTCGCGACCCTGCTCAACCCCAACAACCCGCAGGACTACATCGACTCCCCCGTCTTCCGCGAGAAGGGCGCCGAGGAGTCGATCTACTCCCAGGGCGGCGACATCCAGAAGCCCGACACCTCCTGGTACCACCCGGTGATGGACGACCTGTCCCCCGGCAAGCACCGGACGGTCAAGAGCAGCCAGCAGGTCATCCTGACCGGCGCGCAGGAGCGCGTGCTGTTCCACCAGTTCAACTACGCGCGCTTCCGCGTGTCGGAGATCCAGAACGAGGTGTGGACCAGCGACGCGCGCAAGCCCACGCCCGACCAGGCCGAGGAGATCCTGCGCTGGTACCGCAAGAGCGAACTCATCCGCGAGCAGATCGCGGAGACCAACCTCGCGCTGGTGCTGGCGATGGCCAAGCGCACCCGCATGAGCGAAGTGGACTTCGCCGACCTCGTCAGCGAAGGGAACATGGCCCTGCTCCGCGCCGTCGACAAGTTCGACGCCGGGCGCGGGTACAAGTTCTCCACCTACGCCTGCCGCGCCATCCTCAAGGCCTTCAGCCGCCAGGGCATGAAACTCAGCAAGTACCGCCAGCGCTTCCCCACCGACTTCGACCCCAAACTCGAGCGCTCGAACTTCCTCGAGACCAAGCGGGCCGACTTCGAGAAGGACGCCGCGGAAGAGGTCAAGCGCATCGTCCTGGAGAACCGGGCCGACCTGACCGACGTCGAGCGCACCGTCATCGAGCACCGCTTCGGGCTCGAGTCCGGTGAGAACGAGAAGCCCATGACCCTCGAGCAGGTCGGGCAGATCATCGGCGTCACCAAGGAACGCGTCCGCCAGATCCAGAACAAGGCCATGGAGAAGATCAAGATCGAACTCGAGGCCAAGTTCCTGGGCGTCAAGAAGGACGAGCCCGAGGACGAGGGCGCCGCGGCCCCCGGCCAGCCGGGTCAGCCGGGCGCGATGCTCGGCTCCGGCCCCACGCCGCCCGAAGATCCGAGCGAACTGCTCGCCCTGAACTGATCGGCGGGAGCGCCGCCGCGAAAGTCCGCCCACGACACGATCCCGACCGGGGCCCCATGGGCCCCGGTTTTTCTTTGGGCGGCGCGCGTCGCGCGAGCGCGCTGCGCCCTCCCCCCCGCGCGTAACCTCTCCCCATGGCCCTCGACACGAACCCGCCCGTGCCCGACAACGCGCCCGACGCCGACCCGGCCAAGGCGCGCACGGCCGTCTTCCTCAACGGGCGCTTTCTCGACGACCTCGCCTCGGCACGCGTCTCCGCTTTCGACGCCGGCTTCCAGCACGCCGTCGGCCTCTTCGAGACCATGGTCGGCGGGCACGCGCCCGCCACCGGCGAGCCCTGGGTCCACCGCCTCGACGAGCACCTCGAACGCCTGCACCGTTCCGGCACACACCTGGGCCTCGTTCAGTCGCTCCACCTGGGCGCGCTGCAGGAGGCCGTCATGGCGACGCTCGAGCGTTCCAAACTCCCCCGCGCACGCATCCGCCTCACCATCACCGGGGGCGACCTCAACCTCCTCTCCCAGGCCGCGGCCCGCGCCGCCCTCGGTGACGACGCCGCCCCCCAATCGGCGGCCTCCGGCAACCCGCCCGCGCACCACGACCCCACGCTCCTCATCGTCGCCCAGCCCGCGACCACCTACCCGCGCGCCATGTTCGAGCGCGGCGTCACCGCGCGCTTCGCCGACACGCGCCTCTCGCCCTTCGACCCCCTCGCCGGGCACAAGACCCTCAACTACTGGTGGCGCCTGCGCGAACTCCAGATCGCCTCGCTCGCCGGTGCCGCGGAGTCGATCGTCCTCGGCGTCACCAACCACGTCCTGAGCGGTTGCGTCAGCAACATCTTCCTCGTCAAGAACGGCGAGGTCGTCACACCCATCGCGCAGGGCGAAGAGGGCCGCGACTCCAACACGCCCGACGCCGGGCAGGATGTCGGCGAACTCGGCGCGACGGGCGCGAGCGAGCGCCGCGCCGGCGCGAAGGACCCGCGCGGCCCGGCGCTCCCCAGCCCCGTCCTCCCCGGCATCGTCCGCCAGTGGGCGATCGATCAGTGCGAAGTCCGCGGCCTGAAGGTCCGTCGCGAGATGATCGCGCCCGCCGAACTCCTGGACGCCGACGAGGTCTTCCTCACCAACTCCTCCTGGGGCGTGCTCCCCGTCACGCGCGTCGAACGCCGCGCGATCGGCGGTGCGCGGGGCGACAGCGCGCCGTCGCCCGGCGCGATCTCGCGCGAACTCCTCGGCGCATGGCGCGACGAGACCTATCTCAACTGATCCGATTCAGGCAGGAAAGCCGGGCGAAACCGCCCGCGCTCAGCCGGTCTTGCGCCCCACGAGCATGCCGATGATCGCCGGAACGATCACGATGCCGGCGAAGATGCCGATCCACATCATGAGGTTCGAAGCGACCAGGCCGACGACGGGATTCGGACCCCCGCCGATGAGCCCGAAGATCACGCCCGCGACCGTGAAGGCCAGCACGAGCACCGCGCCGAACGCGAGGCCGCCCGCGATGCCCGACCACGTGCCGTCGTACGGCTCCGCCGCGGCCATGACGACCGCGCCGCTCCCGGCGGCGGCGAGCGAGACATCCGAAACCGCCGGCGTCGACTCGAAGAGGCCCGAAGCGCTCTGCGTGCCGCTCTCGCCCGGCGCGCCCTCGGCGCCCGGCTCGCTGTACACATCTTGAAGCAGGTCCGCGCCCAGCGACGTGTCGTCGCCCTCGCGCGTCAGGTCGAGCAGGCCCGAGCCCGAGCCGACGTTCTCGAGCGTCAGTTCGCCCGCGCCCGCGGTCTCGGTGACGCGCGTCACCGCCGACGGGTCGCCCTCTTCCGTGCTCTCGGTGTCGAAGATCGCGATGCCCGAGCGGTCCTTGGGCTCATCCATCTGGATGCCCGAGCCACTCTTGCCCAGCCCCAGCCCGCTCCCCATGTTGCTCGTCGAGTCTTCGAGCGACAACCCGATGCCCGAGCCGCTTACGCCCGACTCGGCGAGCGGGATGAGGCCGGAGTCCTCGCCGCCGTGCGGCTCGGCCAGCATGTCCACCTGGTCCTTCTTGAACACCAGGCGGTCGCGGTCGCGGAACTCCTGGAGTTTGCCGCTGGAGACCAGGTCCTTGACCTGATCCTGAGACATCTTGAGGCGCTCGGCCGCCTCGTCCAGCGAATAGAACATCTTGGCCATCGGGCAACTCCGGGAAGATCGCCGTCAACCGGTCGACACCGGTTGGGCGCTGGGAACACGGATCGGGTCTTCAAACCCGGGAGGGGGAGCGTATCGGCAACCGGCCTCCGGTTCAATCGGATACGCCGGTCGCGGGCCCGCTGTTGCTCTCTGGTCAGGACAATCCCCGTCCCAGATCCCTTCAGCCGCTCGACTTGTGGGTCTGGCGACGCTGGCCCCACAGGACCTGCACCGTGGGCCGCCGACCGAAGATCGCGACCTCCGACCCCACCGCCAGCACGCCGGCACCGGGGGTCTGGCCGGAAAGGAATCCCCAGTCCACGCCGAAGAGGTTGCCGAAATCCATCTCCACCTGCACCCCCGTGAGCGGGTGGATGCTCCAGACCGGGTGGAGGCACTCGTGGATCATCACCCCGCCCGTCGAACCCGCCGCCGTCGCTGCGCCGTTCGCCCCACCCGGCCCGCCCCCTCGCTGCGCCGCGACACCCGGGGAAAACACCCACCGGGTTTCCTTCAGGGCGTGGGACAGGCTCTCGGCATCGGCACGGACGGAGGGCTTGGTGCCTTCGAGGCTCAGGCGGTAAGTGCCCGGCGATCCGTCCGGGCGCGCCACCTGACCCGGCCCCGGCACGACCATCCGGGGCTGAAACTGGAGTTCATAGGAAACGCGCAGCGTCCGCGGGCCGTGCGCGATCTGCGGGTTCAGGCGTTGCACCTCGGCGATTTCGCCCAGGCGCTTGCGCGCAATCATCGCCAGGAGCGGGCGGCTGACGAATCGTTTGACGACCACGACGCCGCGCCGATCTCCTTGTCGCACATGCACTTGCAGCGAAAGGTCCGCCCCGGCACGCTGCGTGGGAATCCCGACCCCCATCACACGGAGTTCGGAGAGAGTCTGCCCCACCAGGCTGACCACGCCCAGGTCGGACCCGACCGGCGCGGACAGGTGTGGGTGGGGCGCATCGATCTCGACCTCATCGGCCAGCCCGCCGGGAAGGAGCGTCCGCAGCGCGCCCGCCGGCGCGAGGTACGACGCGATCGCAACGTGACTGAGGCGGCCGGTGAGGATCGGTCTGGCCATGAACCCTCTAGCAAATCACGCGCGGCGCGCGGGATCAACCCCCGCCGCGTCCCGCGACCCCTGCCGCCCCCCCCCCCCCCCCCCCCCCCCCCCCCCCCCTTCCCCCCCCCCCC
>ERZ795060.3592-NODE-3592-length-14056-cov-5.809585_pt1 | contig 14056 bp, 13 predicted proteins | sample MGYA00375144_ERZ795060 | MGnify/ENA primary metagenome ERZ795060 (study PRJEB30189, sample SAMN05720157) | activated sludge metagenome | isolation source: anaerobic digester from wastewater treatment plant | place: Japan | collected 2015-05-15 ... | reverse complement strand
CGGATCAATTATTCCAAAGAATTCTTTTAAAATATATTCTTGAAGTATAGCAACATCAAGATTTTCTTCAGGTTTAGATGATTTTTTAAACTTTAATACATCAAAAATAAGAGTATAATTTTTCGTAATAAGAGATATTTGACCTGTTTTTTGAACTTGATGCGAATTCCAAACAACTATATCAAATTTTGACTTAATAAAATCAATCAAATCATCTTCAGTTTTTCCATTCAAATCCATTAAAAGCCTATTATATGGCAAAATTTTCATTTGATTGGCTGGAAATGCTACTGCAAGAAAATAATTATGCCCCCCACTAAGATTTTTACCCTTATTAATTTCTTCAGCTACCCTAAAAGCTGATGCCGCTCGATGATGACCATCGGCAATATAAAATGCGTCAATTTTAAGGAAAAGTTCCGTCAATCTTCCGTTTTTTATTCGCCATAAACTATGATAGACGTCATTTTCTGCTTTAAAATCGATAAACGGTGGGTTTTTTTGAATATAAGATGAAATAATTTCGTCAATTTCTTTATTTTCTTTATAGGTTAAAAGGACTGGACCTGAATGAGAGTGTATTTTAAGTATATGCTTTGTTCTGTCATCTTCTTTGTCTTTTCTTGTTTTTTCATGTTTTTTTATTCGATTTTCTTTATAATCATTGGTAGATGCGAGTGCAGCTACACCAATCTGAATATGTTCTTTCATTTTAAGTCTATAAATGTAATAAAAATCTTCTTTATCCTTTATGAAAGGAATATTTTCTTTTAAAAAATTGAAGTTCTCCAGTGCTTTTTGATATACCTGCTCTGAATATGGATTTATGGAATCTGGCATTTCCAATTCAGGTCTTGACACTTTAATAAATGACAAGGGATTTTTTTTTGCTATTTTTCTGCATTCGTCAAGGTCCAACACATCGTATGGAGGAGATGAGACAAGTTCTGGATTTTTAGCTGGAATTAACGCTTTAAAAGGTAGAAACTCAGGCATAATCGAAAGTATTTTTTAATATTGTTGAAATTTCTTCTATTTTACAATTTAATTTATTAAAATTTGTATTTATTCCCATTAAAGGCACAGGATTTTTAGTATGTGTTTTTACTGAAAGATCCTCTGAATTTCCATGATCACTTGTTAGAAAAAAGGCCATGTTGGACTTAAGTCCTTTGATTATTTCAAGTATAAATCGACTCAAATTATCGAAACATTCCTTCAAAAATTTTATATCCATTGAATGTCCGGCTCGGTCTGTTAAGAAGTATTCGAATAATGTAAAATCATTTTTTTCGGCTATTCCGAGTAAATTTTCAGCGGCTTTTTCAGGTGTAATGATTGGAATTTTATCACTTGCGATACTTTTATTAGTTATATCATGATATACTGCTTGTCCTGAAAGAAGTTTTTCAATATCTCTGGTCCAACCAAGTACTGATTCTAACATAACAGTGGTAACAGATTTTAAATTCATTTTATTTAAATCTTCCAACGAAAATCTTACATACGCGTTTGCAAAAGCACAATTAAGGCCTCTTTTTGCAAAAAATTTAAATAAATTCGATTCTATTATGATTTTTTTAAGCTTTGGGCCTGGAAAACCAGGTATGTGTGCTCCCATTATTGATGCAGTATTAAGACCCGTAAAAATACTGCTTTGCCCGGTTGCGCTTTGAGGTATACCATTAACTCCCATATTAGTATCCACAGGAATTGAATTTTCTGATATTAATTTTGTAAATTCAGGAGAAAATTTGTAAAAAAAAGACCTTCTCCACCCTATTGGGGGTATCCCAAATCCATCTACCATAATAAATATAATTTTCTTTTTCAAAAAATTTGGTATTAGCGATTAATATTACTTATTTGTTCTAACTGGCATCATGATATAAAGAAATCCTTCATCACCAAATATGCCAACAGGGCTAAATCCATCATTCATTTGAAGTATAAACTTATCTACAGTCATAACCTTCATTGAATCCATAATGTTATTAGGATTTAGCATAAACTTAAATTCAGGGCCTTTGTATTCTACTGGAATTGATTCTTTCCCCTCTCCCACATCGGTGCTATTTGCAGTAAGAGTAATTTTATCATTAAAAAATGTAAATGTTACGGCAGGATTTGACTCGGAAATAACATTCATAATTCTTCTAATACACGAATAAAAAGACTCTCTATTTAATTCAAATTTTTTACTAAATGAAGTTGGTATAACCTGTCTATAATTTGGAAAAGTTCCCTCCATTATTTTAGAAAGAAGTATTGTGCCAGCGAATTCAAATTTTATCATTTTTTCCCCTACTTCAATAGTTGCAATGCCATCTTCTTTAGGTATAATTCTCTGTAATTCGTTAGCAACTCTTGAATGAATTACAACGTCTCCATCGCTTCCTTCAAATTTGTCTATTGGTTTTTCCATTAATGCCAGACGTTTTCCATCAGTAGCCACAGTAATAAAAATATTTGACTTAACGCTTAATAGGACTCCGTTCAAAATTTTTCGTGTTTCATCAGGACTTGTAGAGTAAGAAACAAAACTGAGATGCCTTTGTAGGTCCTTTTGAGGTATTGTTATTTTTCTTACAGACATAACAGGAATAGCTGGAGGGAATTCCTCAGGAGAAATACCAAGCAACCTATATGAAGATTCCCCAGATTCTATTTTTAAATTAAAGGAGTTATCAGTTTCAAGTGTTATTTTATCACCTTGAAAATCCCTTATAAACATAAGAAGTCTCTTAGCCGGAACAGTTGTAGAGCCTGTTTTATCAATTGTAGCAGGTATTTTGGTTGTGATTCTTATGTCCAGGTCGGTAGTTTCAAGTGTTAGCATATCATTTTCAGCAATAATTAAAACGTTATTCAGAATTGGTAAAGTTGTTCTTGAACTTATAATTGACGTGAGTTTCTGAATAGCATCAGCAAATAAATTTTTTTGTACAATGATTTTCATTTTTCACTCCCTTTACCTTTGCTTTATATAATATAAATTTACTTATAAGTATAAATTATTATTATGTCTTGTTAATTTTGTTAATATTTTTTTTTGAAAGAATATAAAAATACGATTTTTATATATTAAAAACTTGTTTATATTATTCTGTATGTTTTATTAATAATTCATTTTTTTTATTTTTATTGTTAGTAAATTAGTTATTCTTAACAGTTTTTCAATAGTTTTTTTATGAATTATGTTAAAAGATTAATAATGGCTAATAAAGAGTTAGCTGGAATATCCTCTCAACTTGAACTTTTTGCCTGTAAATTGGAAGATGCTGCTAAGAATGGGAGAATAATTTTTTCATGCGGTAATGGTGGTAGTGCTTCTGATTCAGATCATATATCAGGGGAGCTACTGAAGTCTTTCATTATCAAAAGGCGGTTGAAGAAAAATATTGTTGATGATTTTGTAAAGTATTACGGGGAAGATGGAATTAAAATATCAGATAAACTCGAAGAAGGAATAAAATCTATATCGATTGGTTCTTTTCAGGCATTTTTATCTGCATATAGCAATGATGTTGATTGGGAAATGGCTTATGCTCAATTTTTATATGTGATGGGGTCTAAAGGAGATGTTATTATAGGTATATCATGTTCAGGGAATGCTAAAAACGTATTAAATGCTTTTAAAGTAGCGAAAGTAAAGGGAATATATAGTATTTTACTTACAGGGGAAAATGAAGGGATTTGTGTTAACTATTGTGATTTGTGTATTAAGGTTCCAGAAAGAGATACGTATAGAATTCAAGAATATCATTCTATGATATATCATGCAGTATGTGCTGAAGTAGAAAGGAGAATATTTAGCGAATGATTAATCTACCTTCACATATCGCTATTATTATGGATGGAAATAGGAGGTGGGCGGAGAAGAGAGGGCTTCCCACTTTTGAAGGGCATAAAGCAGGGGCTGAGACTGTAAGAAAAGTTGTTGATTGTTGTAAAAAATATAATGTGAAAAATTTAACTTTATATGCATTTAGCACTGAAAATTGGAAACGACCTTTAAGTGAAATTAATGCATTAATGCAATTATTAGTTGATTTTTTAAGTAAGTACACTGATGAGATGATGAAGAATAATGTTCGCTTAATAGCTATTGGGAAAATAGATAAATTACCCCTTTTACAAAGGAAAATTCTGAGTAGCTCTTTAGAGAAAACAAAAAGTAATAATGGTTTTAATCTTATACTTGCAATCAATTATGGGGGGCGTTCTGAGATTGTAGATGCTACTATAAAAATTGCAAGAGATGTTAAAGATGGAAAAATAGAACTAAATGAAATTAATGAAGACACTTTTAGAAATTATCTTTATTGTCCTGACATACCTGATCCTGATTTACTTATAAGAACGAGTTCAGAAATGAGGATAAGTAATTTTCTATTATGGCAAATTTCTTACACTGAATTATATATTACAGATGTATTATGGCCTGACTTTTCAGAGGATGAGTTTTATAAAGCAATTAATGATTATTCAATGCGTAAGAGACGTTTTGGTGGAAGATGAAAGCTTTCATATTAAGATTTCTTAGTTCTATTGTATTAATTATTTTGTTTTGTTGGATTCTTTTTTCACATGGTAAGACAGCAGTAATCATGTTCTCAATATTATCGTCAACTTTTACTTTTATTTTATCGCTTGAATTTTATAATTTTTTTAGTAAAAAAATTGAAAGTTTATCCACTTTATCAAAGGTATCAGCAATATTTTCCTTTTTAACACCACTATTCATTATTTTAGGTCTATCATTTAATATAAAATTTCATAACATATTACTATTTTTTCTTTTTCTTTTTTTCATCTTTTTTTCTGTAATTATTATTTTTATTTCTAAAAAATATGAATCTTTTATGGCTTTAATTTTTCTTTTCTTTCCTATCTTGATTTTCATTATTCCGCTTACTTTTATAATTCCATTATATTTTAATTTTAGAAATTCCGGAGTAAATTATCCAGCATTTTTAATACTTGTTACAAAGTCAGGAGATATAGGGGCATATGTTGTAGGAATGTTAACCGCAAAATATATGCCAGGAGGAAATCATAAGATGATTTCTTCTGTTAGCCCTAAAAAATCATGGGAAGGTTTTATGGGGGGTCTTTTAGCAAGTATTGTAACATCTTATTTTTGTAAAAGTTTTGTTTCAGATTTATTTAGTTTGTATGGTATAGTAATTCTCTCTATACTTCTATATTTTTTTGCTGTATTAGGTGATTTAATGGAATCTTCTATAAAGAGAATTGCTGAAGTAAAAGATTCTGGTTCAATAATTCCTGGAATAGGGGGGTTATTGGATTTGACGGATAGCCTTATTTTGAATACACCACTTTTTTATTTAATAACAACGCAAATAAAGGAGTTATAAAGAGATGAAAAAATTTTTCTTTTTAATTTTTGTAATACTATCTTTTTCTGTAAATGTATTTTGTCAAGAAATTCTTTCTATGGTCCCTAAAGATTCTGACTTTGCTTTTGAACTTAATGGGAAAGCGTTTTTAAAGGTTAAAAAATTAGTTGAAATTGCTGAAAAAAATCCGGCATATTTGTCTTTTAAAACTGTATTTGAGGCAAATGGATTAAACTTTGAAAAATCTATCAATAAAATCTTAATAGCAGGACAATATAGAAAAAAAGTTACGGTTATTTTTGATACCAATCTAAGTGAGAGAGAATTTATATCTATAATTAATACTAAAAAACCTGAGACATTTAATATTTCAGGAAAAAAGATATATAAATATTCTGAAAACAATAAAATAATATTTACGTCTATTCTGAAAAATGGTAAAATAATTTTTAGCGAAAACCCATCCATTGTAACTGATTTTCAGCCAATTGATTTTGAAAGAGTTATAAAAGCTTCATATCCTATTAGTAATAATTATATAGTCAGAGGATACTTTAGGAATTTTGAAGATGTTTTTAATAGTAAGAAAAATGAAAAGGATAAAAGATCCATATTTGGAAATGGAATAAAAGAGGGATATTTTGAATTTTTTAGTAAAGATGGAAATATACTTGAAAATGTCCTATATTTTATTGCAGAACCAGAAAATCAAAAATTAGTTGAATTCCAGACGAATGCGTTGTTAATGCTAGTAACTGCTAAAATAGCCTCCGGAAATCAAGTAATTGCAAATCAAATAAGGGACAGTTTTAAAATATCTACTCAGGGTAATCTAATAAAAGTATATTTCAAGCTCGATAGTTCCTTCTTAGATACTAAAGTTTCTCAAGGAGACAATTTCGATCCATTTGAATAAAAAATATTTTAGGAAATTTCTTAGGGGGATTTAACTAATTTTTTTGTTTTGATAGTATACTATTTTCTATTTATTAAATTCTATCAACCAATTTTTTTCTCTCTTTTCTTTGCTTTTTGCCACAATTTTTCCATTTCGTTAAGATTTGTTTTATGTGGAATTTTATTTTTTTTCCTGAGTTCTTCTTCTATGAATTTGAACCTATTCTGAAATTTTGCAGTTGTTTTTGCGAGAATTTCTTCAGAGCTTTTACCTTTTAGGAATCTTGCCAGATTAACTATGGAAAAGAGCAAGTCTCCAAGTTCATCTTCAATTTTTGGTTTACTTTTAGTCTTCAAAGCATTTTCAAGCTCAGACAATTCCTCTTTTATTTTTTCAAGGATTTGGTTCTCATTTTCCCAATCAAAACCAACTTTTGAGGCTCTTTTTTGGATCTCTTCTGCGCGGAAAAGAGCAGGGAAATGTCTTAACCCACTGACTCCTGATGAATTATCATTCTTACCTTCAGTTTTCTTTACATCATTCCATATTTTGAGTACGTCTTTTGAAGAATTTGCCCGACTATCTCCAAAAACATGTGGATGCCTTCTGCGAAGTTTATTGCATAATGAATGAACTACATCGTGAAAATCAAAAGCACCTCGTTCTGAAGCAATTTGACAATGGAAAATTACATGTAATAAAACATCACCAACTTCTTCTTTCATGCCATTATCATCATTATCATCTACAGCGTCAAGAAATTCAGCGCACTCTTCAATAAGGTATTTTTTTAGTGATTGATGGGTTTGTTCTCTATCCCACGGACATCCTTTTTTGGACCTAAGCTTTTTCATTATATTGAGCAGATCATGAACGAGCTCAGAGGATAATGAGGGATTTCTTTTTTTGGCTGTCATTTCATTAATTTTTTCTTAAAAAAATCAAGTTTTACTTCAGTATGAAGAGCTCCTCCTCCTTCATGTTGAGCAAAGACGTAGGAATAGATTTTTTTTTCTGATTTAATATTATTAAATGCTGCATATACATTTTGTGGAGGGCATACAGGATCTCTTAAGCCACAACTTACAAGTACTGGACATTTTATAAGAGGCGCAAGATTTACGTTATCAAAATAACTTAGATTATTGAGGATTTTTTCCAAAGTTTCAGGGCGATTTTTAATAAAATTTGATATATCGGCTGCTCCTCCACTTTTATCAAATATTCTTTTTTCAAACCAGCACGACGAAGGAACGTCAGCCATACAAAGTTTTACATCTTTGTGAAGTGCCGCAACTGCAAGAGAAACCCCTCCTCCTTGACTTCCACCTGTAACTGCAATCCTTTCAGAATCAATCTCTGATATTATCTTTGCTACTTCAACAGTTCTATAAGCGTCTGTAAAAAGGTAATATAATCCACAATGTTCTTTATCCATTATTCCTATTCCCATAAAATTAGTAGGACCTTCCCCATAACATCCTGATTCCGAACCTGTTTTTCCACTTTGGTTTCTAAAGTCGCAAGCAATAACAGCTGCCCCCATAAGTATCCAGCTTGAATATGAATCTGGTGTTGAGCTCCATCCTCCAGCTCCATGATAATGAATTATTACAGGTACCTTTTTTTCTTTTGCTTCTGGAGGAAGTAAAAGTTTTCCATATATTCTTGTCTTATCAAGAGCATTAAAAGATATCTCGTAATAATCTATTTTATCCAGAGAACATTTTTTTTTCTCTCTTTTTAGAGCAAGGGGGATATTTTCTGACCGTTCTTTCATACTTTTCCAGAAGTGCAGAAAATCTTTCGGAGGATTTGGTTTTACTTTTATTTTTTCAAGTTTTTTTAATTCTTCTATGAATAATTTCATCTTTTTGGACTCGTTTTTGCTGTGTTATTTTTTTGTTGTGTCTGTGTAGCCTTAGGAGATTGAATATTGGTAGATTTTGTTGAAGCTTGCATTTCTTTCTTTTTTAAGTAAAGAGCAATTTTACTGATTTTATCGTTATTTTCAGCGATTTGACTTTTTAAAGTTTGAATTTCAGATCTAAGAATCATGGTTTCATTTGTTAGTTCGTCTATTTTTTTACTTTGAGCATCTATAGAAGCTCTTGCATTTGTGTCCTCACAACCTACTATTAACCCGACAACCGCAATAATTGCGGTAATTCCCCAAAATTTTTTCATTTTTTAGTTTCTCCTATTTTAGGTATTATTATAGTTATTCAAATTTTTAAAAGAAGATTTATTATAATCCGAAAAATTTTTTAGGTTCAGAATAAGACATTTTCTCTGCTAACATTATAGCTGTTTTTTCCGGCATTTGCCCAAGTTCAACCATATTGCCAAGGACATCAGCTAATATTCTTCTAAACATTTCAAATCTTGAACCATATGATAATATTTTTCTTGAATCAGAAACCATGCCTGCGAAATTCGCAAAAAGGTCTACGGATGATATATATTCGAGTTGTCTTCGCATTCCTATAGGAGTATCGCAAAGCCACCACGCCGAACCGAGTCTGACATTTTCTCCGAAGGCTCTTGCAATAGTTGCCAGACTTGGTTGATGTCCTGGATCAAGGCAATACAGGACGACTTTAAGTTTTTTATCAAATCTATTTAGTAATTTTAATAGGGGTGGAACAATATCAAGGAAATGATTTGAAATATCTCCGCCCGAATCGCGTCCAATAGTTTTAAACAGATAATCTCTTACGTCCCTGACAGCTCCTATATGTATCTGGAATACCCAATTTTTTTCAGAGTCAAGTTTTGCAAACTCACCAAATATCCAGTTCATATAGATTTTTGATTCTTCCATAGATGGGACAACCCCACTTTTAGCCATTTTAAAAATTTTATCTGCTTGATCTTCATTACCAGTTCCAGTGGGTGGCACTTCTACTCCATGATCACTTGCAATACAGCCATGTTCTGCAAAATAATCGTGCGATTTTCGCAAAACATCCATTAGTTCATAGACCGAGTTTATTTCAGTTGCAAATCTTTTTTCAAGTTTTTTGATGGAGTCAATCCAGTCGTGAGCAAAAATATTCATTATTTTATCCGGGCGCCAGGTTGGACGAACAAAAAACCTGCTAAGTTTAGCATTAAGTTCATTATGGTCTGATAGAGTATCTGCTGGATCATCAGTAGAACACATTGTTTCTATATTCATTTTTTTTAACAAATTAAGAGGTTTTTTATTTTCTTTCTGAAGTATTTTAAGGCTTTCATCCCATATTTTTGTCGCATTTTCAATGCAGATAAGGTGTTTTATATTCAGATATCGGAATAGGTCAAGATGCATCCATTCATAAGCTGGATTTCCTGCAAATTCCGGGAACACTTCAGCTAATTTAAACCACTTTTCTTTGTTAGTTGCTGATCCTGTAATATGTGATTCAGGAACTCCTCTTTTTCTCATAACTTCCCAGATATAGTGGTCTGTTGCTGCAAATAATTGCCATATATCAGGATAATTTTGGTTTTTATTTATTTCATTTACATTTGCATGGTTATGAGGATCAACTATGGGTAATGTTTTTATTTCGTTATATATTTTTCTTGCTGATTTAGAGGATAATAAATATTTTTTTTCAGATAAAAAGTTATTCATTGACTTTAAATTATGTTGTTAAATTGTTATCATTGATTTCTGGGATGACTGATGTAAGAAGAAAGAGAAAAATGGAATAATTTTTTCAATTTTTTCTTTTTTCTTCAATGACTTTTCTGATGTTTTCTGGTATATCATGAAAGTTAGTAAATCTATATCTTTTTCCATCTATTATTACATTATATATGCTTGATACATTTTCAACAGCTTCAATTTCATTAAATCCTTTTCTGACTTCTTCTGGCATTTCCTCTTTTGAATCAAAAATCATGTATTCGCCATTGTGCTTGATAATGTAATGTTCTTTGGGGCTTGTTCTTGTTATTGGAATTGTATGGGATACTTTATCGTTTATTTCATCCAAAAATTTAGGTGGACAGGATTGATTTTTGCTATCTTTTTTATTCATAAAAAGTTTTTTAAGGAAATTCATATCTCTTGTCTCCAGATTTTTATATTTTTCTTCTGAAAATATTAATATTAATCAAAAAATATATAAAGTCAAGAGGAAATATTTGAAATATGATATATATTTTTAGATAAATAGAAAAAAGATTTAGGTATTAAAATGACTATACATTCGACAGCAATAATAGGAAAAAATGTAAAGATAGGAGTAAATTGTAAGATAGGACCATATTGTGTGATAAAAGATGATGTTGAAATAGGAGATAATACTATTATTGAACCATATGTGCATGTGGGCAGGTATACAACAATCGGGAAAAATTGTAGAATTTATATGGGGGCTAATATAGGAGATGAACCACAGGATCATTCCTTTAAGCCAGGGGTTATATCATTTACAGAAATAGGGGACAATACTGTTATTCGTGAATATGTAACCATTCATCGTCCTCCTGTTGAAGGATTAAAAACCATTATTGGAAGTCATGTCCTATTAATGGCCTTTGTGCATGTTGCGCATGATGTTGTAATAGGTGATAAGGTGACTATAGCTAATCACACTGCTCTCACTGGTCATGTTCAAGTTGAGCCAATGGCAGTTATAAGTGGATATTGTATGATACACCAGTTTTGTAGGATTGGCTCTCTTGCTATGGTTACAGCAGGAGCAAGAATAAGACAGGATGTTCCACCATATTGTTTATTGGGAGAGAACGATTATATATATGGACCAAATATAATTGGGATGCGCAGGGCGGGCTTTAGTCAGGAACTTAGAATGGACATACGCAAAGCAATAAAAACTTATTTTTTTCAGGATCTTAATAAAAGTGTTGCACTTGAACTCATATTATCAGGAGAGCATTCTCCTGAGGTTAATCATTTTGTTGATTTTATAAAATCATCAAAGCGAGGTATTATGCCAGGGAGGGCAAAATATGTTGAGGAAGTAGAAATTTAGTTATTTACTTTGCCTTAATAAATATTTCCTGTATAGTTTAGGTATTTTAGAATTTTAGTAAAATTTTATAGTTTATGAAATTTATTTGTCCATTTTGTAGAGCATTATTAAGTGTTGAAAATAATGATCTCGGAATAGATGTTCAGTGTGGGCAATGTGGAGAAATTAGTAAATCTCCTCTATCATTGATAAGTACAAATGTCGTTATTGGTAATGATTTTGTGATTCTTGAGGAGCTTGATAGAGGGGGGATGGGAGTAGTATATTTATCTCATCAAATTTCTTTGGACAGGCCTGCAGCATTGAAAGTACTTTCGAAGAAATACGCTGATAATAATGATTTTGTAGCTGGTTTTATAAAAGAAGCGCGTGCTGCTGCCAAACTAAATCATCCTAATATTGTTCAGGCATATGCTGTTGGTGAGGATTCAGGGATTTATTATTTTGCTATGGAATATATTGAAGGCGAAACTATGAAAGATGTTCTCAAAAAAGTTGGGAAAATCCCTGTAGATCAGGCATGTGAAATAGTTCGTCAAATTGCTGATGCTCTCGATTTTGCATGGAAAGAACAGCGGTTAATACACAGGGACATAAAACCTGATAATATAATGATTATATCTAAGAATCAGAGGGCGAAACTTGCAGACTTAGGGCTTGCCAGAGTGGCAGGAGAGATTGATACTACTCAAGATGAAGTCATGGGAACGCCGCAATATATAAGTCCGGAAGCACTTACAGGGTCTCCAATGGATGTTCGCAGTGACATATATAGTCTTGGAGCTACTTTTTATCATTTTCTAACCGGTTCATTTCCATTTACAGGTAGAAATGCTCTGGAAATTGCGAAAAAACATCTTCAGGAGCCTTTACAAGATCCCAGAACTCTCAATTCTGCTATCCCTGAATCAATTGCTCAAATTGTTATGAAAATGATGGAGAAAAGTCCGGATGATCGTTATCAGACAGCAGAATCACTTGTCAAAGACCTGAGGATATCAAAGAGAGGAGGAAAGGTTTCTGCAAGTTCTTCTTCTTCAAGAAAAGGGAAAATAGTTTTTCATACCAGTCAGCTCAAGGGCATCACACCTACATCTCCATTACCAACGCTATCAACAACATCAACTCAAGGAATAGGTAGTAGTACTAGTACAGGGAGTTCAAAATTTAATATTAGTACGCGTACTGGAAGTGGAAAAATTAATACTGCTGCGATGAGACTTGAACAAGAAGAAAAAGCAAGAAGACAGTTTATAGCGATGATTATCCTTTGTGTTCTTGTGCTTGTTGCGGCTGTTGTTTATACTTATTGGAAGCAGAGTAAAAAAAATCGGGATCATGTGAATTTACCTTCAAAACAACCAATTGTAAAAACACCTACGCAAAATGTTATAATTCAAAAACCATCTCAAAGTTCTGAAGAACCAGATAGTACAGAATATACTGAAGCTGTTACCAAAATACTTGATTTTGCCAAAGAACATCCAGAACTCAAATCAGATATTCTTTCAAAAATAGAAAAATTTCTTACAGATTATCCTAATCCTAAATTTAAATGTGAACGTAGCGCATTAAAAGCTCTCTTATCAATATATATTCCACTTGATGAAAAATATCGTCTTTCTGAAGCGAGACAAAGAGAAAGAGATTCTTATTTAGCGCAAATTCAAAAAAGAAAAGACGAAGAAAGGCTAAAAGAATTGCAACTGCTTGAAAGAAAAAAAATAGAGGAGAAAGAAAAAGAACTTGCAAGATTACAAAAGGAAAGAGAGGAAGAAGTTAAAAAAAAGCTTGAAGAATATTCAAAGAAAATAGAAGATAAAAAAAATGAAGATAGATTTAAAGCTCTTAAAGAAAGTATTGATAACAATAATATGAAAGGGGCTATTGATATATTTGAGAAAGCAGAAAAGGAACCTGATATAGTAGAAGTAGAATTTAAAGAAACTGCAAGAGAATACGCAAAATGGGCACAAATACAAAAAGAAAGAGTTCAAAAAGCAATAGTTTTTTATGATAAAATTTGTAATATTCAGGATGATACTATCAAGACAAATATTGAGATAGTTCCTGGCATTTTAGGAAAAGTTGTAAAGATACATCAAGGGGTAGTTTTTGCCGAAACTTTAACGGGAAGAGTTGTAAAAAATGAAATATTCAAGTTACCATCTTCACAATATAGAAAACTTATTCAGAAATTAAGTATTAATGATAATGAAGCAGCATTTACACTTACATTATTTTTTGGTATATTTGATATTCTTGAAACTATGAATGCAAGTAAAGATTTAAAAGACGAAGCAAACTTATTTATAAAAGCATATATAGGTGGAAAGTATAAAGAAGCTCTGTCAAAGTCCGCTAAAGAAAGAGATTTAATGATAAATGAAATCAAAAAGAAATATGGCTACCTGCCTCAATATAAAGACGCCATTCAGGAATTAGAATAATGAGAATATTTCATTTCTCCGACTCCCACGCAGGAGCACCGGCAGAAGATTGGAAAGCTTTTTTAGATAAAAGATGGGTTGGCATATTTAATTATTATTTCAGACGTCGTTTTCAACATAATCAAGATATTCTCAAAAAAGCTGTGTCAGTAATGTTGAAAGAATCAGCAGACCTTTATATTTGTACTGGCGATATAACTTCAACGGGACAAGCTTTAGAATTTAAAAAGGCGGTGGATATTCTTAGTCCTCTTGCAGAGACAAAAAGGCTGATTTACTTGCCGGGAAATCACGATTTTTATGTTATTAATAATGAATGCAATAAGGCTCTTTTTAATACTTTTAGATATCTTA
>ERZ795060.3577-NODE-3577-length-14086-cov-4.877699_pt1 | contig 14086 bp, 16 predicted proteins | sample MGYA00375144_ERZ795060 | MGnify/ENA primary metagenome ERZ795060 (study PRJEB30189, sample SAMN05720157) | activated sludge metagenome | isolation source: anaerobic digester from wastewater treatment plant | place: Japan | collected 2015-05-15 ... | reverse complement strand
CCCGCAACAGTCATCTACCCGCCCATCCATATTGAAAAATATCAGAATAAAGGATATGGCACCTTCTGGCTCTCAGTCAGCAGAATTGATAAGTGGAAGCGAATTGATCTGCAAATTGATGCTTTTCGCCTTCTCCCTGATAAAAAACTGGTGATTGCAGGAAAGATTTATCCTGAGTATGAGTACCTGGTCCGGGAAGCACCTCAAAATGTCACTTTTCTTGGTCCTGTACCTGATGAGGAACTTCTGAACCTGTATGGAAGCTGCAGGGGATTTCTCACGACTGCCATTGACGAGGATTACGGCCTTACCCCGCTTGAGGCTATGGCCTGTGAAAAGCCGGTAGTTGCTGTCTGTGAAGGAGGATACCAGGAAACAGTCACTCATGCCTATACCGGTTTTCTGGTTGCACCCGCCAGCTGGGATATCGCAGAAGCGATTCGGATGGTTGATACCGATCCGTCACGGTTCGGACCTGAAGCCAGAAGAAAGGCAGAACAGTTTGATTATAAGATATTTAAGGAACAACTCGCAACGTATGTGCATACCTGCCTGCATGAATATCGTACTGATGAACATACATCCTGAAATTTTTGTGAGTACCAGCAAATGAATTGGAAAGATAAAAACGTCCTGATCACCGGTGTCAGTGGATTTGCCGGTTCATATCTCGCCCGCGATCTTCTTGATAAGGGGGCGAACGTGTACGGAATGGTCCGACGGCGATCAGATGGCACTATACCAAAGAATGTAGCACACAAGAAGATTGAACGGGCAATCACGTACGTGGAAGCAGGATTAGAAGACCTGACTGGTATTGCAAACGCAATTGATGTTGCAGAGCCTGATGTTATCTTCCATCTGGCAGCCCAGTCATTTGTCCCGCGATCCTTCTCTCATCCCCTTGAAACCGCCCAGATAAATGGCCTTGGAACAAATAACCTGCTCGAAGCGGTCAGACTGAAAGGAGTCGACCCGGTCATGGTCTTTGCCGGAACCAGTGAGGAGTACGGGCTTGTCATCAGCTCTGATGAGCAGTACACCAGACTGAAGGAGAAATACGGCAGTATCTTTCCAGAACCGGATACGATCCCTGAACTCCCGATTCATGAGAATAATCCACTAAGGCCGATGTCTCCGTACGCAGTCTCCAAGGTCTACGGGGATTATCTTTTTCGGAATTATTTTTACACGTATGGACTGAAGGGGATTGTATCACGAGCATTCAATCATGAAGGAGCAGGCCGGGGAATCCAGTTTGTGACCTCGGTTATCACCAGCCAGGTCAGTCATTTCAGGTGCCAGGAGACTGACAAAATAACGATAGGAAATGTGAATGCGTTTCGTGACTGGTCACATATAGAAGATATCGTGCAGGGGTATCAGCTGCTTGCCATGAAGGGAAAGCCAGGTGATGTGTATAATCAGGGATCGAACAGAACCACCTCTGTACTGAGTTATATACTCTATAGTATTGAGGCATGTGGCATGCCAGTGCAGGAGATATGCACGACAAAAACTGCCCGATGTCTGAAAGATCCTCTTGAGCCTGACACTGACGCGGTCTTTGGAGTACAGTTTGAGAAGACAAAAGTTGACCGGATGTTACTTGATGGTACTATGGAGTTCGGACCTCATGATGGGGGAATCCTTGTAAAAACTCCGGAGAAGACCATCCCGATTGAGTTTGACAGCCAGCGGTTCAGACCATCAGATGTCCCGATTTTGTTTGCTGACATATCAAAGATAAAACGACTGGGATACGAAGTCAGGTATAGGATAGTGGATATTGTGCAGGATCAGATGAACTTCTATATGGATCCACAAAACAGATGTAGTATTCACACGATTGAGCGAGCGTGATATGATGGAATATTCACGATATATAAAACCATTTTCTATTCTGCTGGGGGCAATCATCCTCCTGATCACTTTTTTTTCATTCATTATCAGAACAATTCCTGCATTTTCTCCTAATGCAGATGTGCTGATGTTCGTCGGGATGGATGATCCAACCTATCAGCTCAGAAGGATCGAACAGGTCATTGCAAACTATCCAAATATTGCCTGGTTTGATCCGATGACCTACTTTCCGTACGGGCAGCCGATGCACTGGGGGCCACTCTTTCCATTCCTGGGAGCGACCCTTTGTCTGCTCACCGGCGCAGTAACGAGAACAGAAATTATTTCGGTAACCCTCTTTATCCCCTGTGCACTTGCAGCCCTTATGGTCCCGGTGATCTACCTCCTGGTGAATAAGGTTGCCAACTGGAAAGCAGGACTTGCAGCGGCATTTTTCATCGCCATCGTCCCAGGGCAGTTCTTCTTCAGGTCCTATTACGGATACCTGGATCATCATGCAGGAGAGTTCTTTTTCAGCACACTCTTCTGTCTTTGTTATATTTCAGCGCTGGTGTATAGCAGAAAACATCCGGTAGATCTGAAAAATAAAGAGACCTGGAGGATCCCGGTTATTTTGGGACTGCTATGTGGTATTGCCTATGTGATCGGGCTTGCCCTCATGCCGACCATGTTATTATTTGCTCTCATTGTCGGCATATTTACCCCGGTCTGGTTTATCATTCAGCGGTATATCGGGCATCTGGGGGCATCAGCACTGGTTATTAATTCGGTCACATTTCTCGTAGCGATCATCGGATTTTTCTTTATCGGGGTACACTCGCAAGGAGGACTGAATTATTACACCATCGGCCATCCGATAGCATATGCCCTCCTTATCCTCGCAAACATCCTCCTGTTCGGATTTTCGTACCAGCTCAGGGATAAACCATACTGGGTGTATGTGGGTGCAATTGTCGGGGTGACCGCTCTTGGCATCATTGCATTTGCACTCATCCTTCCTGACCTCTTTGGATACATGATGGCAAATGCCAACGCATTCTTTGGATCTGATGATATCCACTGGAAGACGATACAGGAAGCGAGGGCATGGAGCTTTGAGGATGCATGGAGAACCTTCCAGTACAGTCTTCTCCTCTTTGGTGCCGGAGCAGCCGTGCTCCTGTACCGGATACGAAAAGAACTCTGTCCGTCTCATGCATTCACCCTGATCTGGGCGGTTGTCATCTTTTACGCAACCTGTCAGCATATCAGATATGAGTATTATCTTGCTGTGCCGGTGGCAATACTGGGTGGTATTGCAGTCGGGTTTGCACTTGATCTCATCCCCCTCCCCTCCCCATTCAAATCGAAAATATCAGGAGGGGAAGACGATCAGTCAGGTAAGAAAAAAACCGGGAAGGGTCATGATACAGGGAAAGCAAAAACCGGTCATGTATCAGGTCCGGTAAAAACCGGATCATACATTTTCGTTGTGATTATTATTCTTCTGGCTCTTCTCTTCTCGTATCAGGCCCTGGGGCGGGATCTGATGATGGGAGCATACAACCTGAACCCGGACTGGAGAGAGGCAACAGAATGGATGAATAAGAACACCCCTGATCCAGGAGTTGATTATTTTGCCATATATGATGAGCAGAATTTCACATATCCGGACAGTGCCTACGGGGTCATGTCCTGGTGGGATTACGGACATATCATCACATTTCTTGGCAAACGGATGCCGAATGCGAACCCGTTCCAGTACGGAGTGAACGGGCCGAATGGTTCTGCCAGATTTTTCATGACACAAAATGAGAGCGAGGCAGATCAGATTCTTACCAATCTGAAGACGAAGTATGTTATCACAGACTATGAGATGGATACCGGAAAGTTCTGGGCCATGTCCACCTGGGATAACCCGGATGTTGGTGTCTCCCCCTACCAGCGGACATTTATCTTCCCCAATCCTGATAATCCAAAGTCAGGAATGAACTACCCGCTCCTTACCAATGAATATTATCAGACGATGATTTCACGTCTCCATAACTTTGATGGTTCATACACTGAGCCCGGAAATGTGTACTTCCTGCGGTACATGAAACCATCAGCAAGCGGTCTTTCTGCACCGGTTGTTGTTGACGGAGCACAAACTAATTACACAGCCGGGAAAGCACTCCTAAACTCATTTAATGCTCAGGAAAACCCACAGTATGATGTCATCCTGGCCAATTTCGGCTATACCGATCCCGTCGAACCGGTCCCGGCACTGAATCATTTCCGGCTCATCTATGAGTCCAGTACCAGAACCACCCCTGCTGACATGCATGATCTGCGATATGTCAAGATTTTTGAGCATGTGAAGGGTGCACAGATTCCCGGTGACGGTATACTGGAGGTCCCTATAAAAACAAATGCTGGACGTGAGTTCATCTACCGGACACAAAGTGTGAATGGTACCTTTACGGTGCCGTATCCGACCGAGACGAGCACCGGTGCAGTTACTGTGCTGGGCAAATACCGGAATACAAAGACCGGGGCAGAATATGCAGTCACCGAGGAGCAGGTTGTGAATGGACAGAGGGTATAAATCAGGTGCAGGAGAAAAAAGGGAGATATGAATCAGGAGATAATACTGGAGGCCGGTGCGTATGTCCGATATCCCCGTACCGGGACATCCGGAACCATTACCCGACTGGTTGATACGCATGGGAAACGGTTTGCTGAACTTGATTCGACCGGTCTGTTGTACCGTCTCGATCAGCTCATTCCGGCAGAATCAATCAGGAAAAGTGAACATGAGATAGACCGGGATGAACAACTTGCACGAATCGAGCGCGAACGGCGTCAGATCGAAAAGGAAGCGATGGAAGAGCCGCCATCACTGGATGGTGCCTGTTCAGGCGCAGGATAACGAAGGATACTGAACGGGACTAGCCGGAGCAGATCAGCATCACCCATGCTTTCTGTTCCAGGTCTCTTCGGTTATGGCTATAAGTAGGATCCGATGGAAATACGTAAGGAGGTTGAATAGCTGGTGCCAGAAGAACTGATTCCAAATACCAATATCGGTGTGGTCGGTCATGTCGATCATGGAAAGACCACGCTGGTAAATACCCTCACCGGCGTCTGGACTGACAGACATAGTGAGGAGATGAAACGAGGTATATCCATACGACTGGGATATGCCGATGCAGTATTTTACCGGTGCAGAAAATGCCGGGGTCCTGAAGGGCTGACCACAACCCCGGTATGCACCCGGTGTAACAGTGAGACTGAACCGGTTCGTGCAGTCTCTTTTGTTGATGCTCCCGGGCACGAGACCCTTATGGCGACCATGCTCTCAGGTTCTGCCCTCATGGACGGGGCGATGCTGGTGATATCAGCAGCAGACCGGTGTCCGCAGCCACAGACAAAAGAGCACCTCATGGCCCTCGAACTGGTAGGGATAAAGAAAATTGTCATCGTCCAGAACAAGATTGATGTGGTATCCCATAAAGAGGCTCTCAGAAATTATGAGGAGATTAAGGCTTTTGTTAAGGGAACCATCGCCGAGAATGCACCCATTATACCGGTATCAGCACAAAAAAATATCAATATCTGGGCACTTATTCAGGCTCTGGACGAGGTAATTCCTGAACCATCACGCCATCCTGAAGCAGATCCGGTTATGCTCATCGCCCGTTCATTTGATGTAAACCGTCCGGGATGCAGCTGGAAAGATGTGAAAGGAGGAGTGGTCGGAGGATCCCTGATCAGGGGACTTATTGAGGACGGAGCCGAGATTGAGATCAGGCCAGGTATCCAGAATCAGGTTGAGAATAAGACAAAATGGGAGCCGATAATCACCAAGGTGACGGAGATTCACAAGGGGCAAAAGAAGGTCCATGTGGCAACTCCCGGCAGTCTTCTTGCCATCGGAACAAAACTTGATCCGGCCATCACAAAAAGCGATATGCTTGCCGGTCAGGTCCTTGGCCATGTCGGCAAACTGCCACCGGTCTGGGAGAAGATGTGGTTCTCGGTCAAACTCATGGATCGGGTCGTCGGTTCAAACAGTGAGGTCTCCATCGAACCACTCAAACAGCGGGAACCGCTTATGCTCTCCGTTGGAACTGCAGTCACGGTCGGCTTAGTCAGCAATACCCGGAAAGATGCAGCGGAGGTTGTCCTCAAACGACCGGTCTGTGCAAGTATTGGTTCTCCCATTGCTATCAGCAGACAGGTCGGGGGGAGATGGCGACTGATCGGGATGGGGACACTGATCGAGTGACCGTCATTATCGATACCAATGCCTTTCTTATGGCATCGCAGTTTAAGATTGACCTTCTTGATGAACTCAAGTGGATGCTTGGCTCTGTCAGGATGGTTGTTCCTGATATTGTCATGAGAGAACTCGAGGGGCTGACACAGGGAAAAGGGAGGCATGCTGCTGCAGCCCGTCTTGGTCTTCTGTTTGCACAGAGATGTGAGATCATCGGAACATCAGGGAATGGTAGTGCGGATGATCAGATCCTTATGACTGCCCGGGATATGCAATGTGGTGTCGTTACCAATGACCGGAGGCTTCGCGACCAGGTGCTTCGCGAAGGGCTCTGGGTTGTCAGCCTTGCAGGAAAACAGAAATTGGAATTAATTCGGAGATAAGTGGATGTATTACCGGTTGGAACTGAGTGACAAGGTGCGGGTTCCCCCTCACCGGCTGGGGGAGGATCTCACGACAGTCATTCTGGATGTGCTCCAGGAGCAGCTGGAAGGAAGTATTGATAAGGAAATCGGGATTTTTATCGCCGTTACCAGAGTTCTCCGGATTGGAGAGGGGGAGATGGTTCCCGGGGATGGTGCGGTCTATTATGATGTCGATTTTGAAGGACTTGCTCTCCGCCTCTCACTGCAGGAGATAATTGAAGGAATTGTCGTAGAAACAACCAGTTTTGGGGCATTTGTCAGTCTCGGGCCGATTGATGCAATGCTTCATGTGAGTCAGATCTCTGATGAATACATCAGTTATGATGAGAAGAACTCGCAGCTGGTCTGTCAGGATTCAGGGCGTCATCTTGGTGTCGGATCGCTTGTCCGTGCACGGGTCGTTACCCTGAGCCTGAATGAGCGTGAGCCGCGTGAGAGTAAGATAGGTCTTACCATGAGGCAGGCAGGTCTTGGAAACCTTGTCTGGCTTGAAGAAGAGATGAAGAACGAACAGAAGGAGAAGAATGCGGTCTGATTTGCATGGCTGGCGGAAAGAAGAAACAACATATGGTCTGTCGTGACTGTCACCGTGTCGTTGAAGGGACGTCCTGTTCTATCTGCGGAACCTCCAATCTCACCGCAGACTGGACCGGATACCTGGTCATCATCGATCCAGAGCATAGTGAAGTTGCTCGCCGTATGAATATCACCCTCCCTGGAAGATATGCCCTTAAGGTCCGTTGATGCGAATTCTTCCTGCCCGGCATCGCCAGTTGTTTAAAGAACCATTTGGCACACTTTTTCACTCTTTTGAGGACGTTCTCATTCAATTACCCGGTAAACGGGTTTTTAGTGTCGGGGATGTCGTCACCTCAAATTTGCTCAAAGCAGGATGGCCTCCGGATGTCGCGATTGTTGACGGCCATACCATGCGACAGCCATACCCTGGAGTGACGATACCGGAGTACCATCAGCTGCTCGTAAAAAACCCTGCCGGAGGACTGACTGAAGACCTGATTCAGGCCACTATGATTGCAGCGAAAAGACCGGGAACAATCATACAGGTCGAGGGAGAAGAGGATCTTGCCGTCGTCCCGCTGGCAATGCACGCGCCGCTTGATACCATTATCCTCTATGGCCAGCCTGGCGAAGGAGTCGTTCTGCTTTCAATAACTCCGTCAATAAAGAAACGGGCTCAGGAATTATTCACCTGTTTTGAGGAGGCCGAACCTTCATCTGCGCGCGAGGTATTTAACATCTGACAGATAACCTAGTAGGGATCTCTATGGAGATTACGATTACTTCACAAACAGAAAATGTTCTGTTAAACCGAAAAGAGATCGGGTTTACCATTACATTTGCCGGAGCAACACCATCACGCAAAATGGTGCACGCAAAACTTGCGGCGATGCTCAACACACCAAAAGATCAGCTCATTATCGGAACCCTTCGAAACCGGTTCGGAATGACACAGATCTCCGGTGATGCCCGGGTATATGCTTCTGCTGAGTATCTGAAAAAGATTGAACCTGAATACCTTTTGAAGCGTGGAATGGCAGGAGAAGAAGAAGGAAACGCAGATGCTCAGGATGCACCGTCCGGTGACGCTGCGGAGGCATCATAACGGGGATTGAAATATGGCAGCAAAAAAAGCGAAAAAATCCGAGAAGGCAGCAATAAAGCGCTCAGCCTATTTCAAAGTTGAAGGAAAGAGTGCAGTCCCTCAGCGCAGATACTGCCCCCGGTGTGGTCCGGGCGTTTTCATGGGTGAACACAAAGATCGGGTCACCTGTGGAAAGTGTGGATATACTGAGTTCAAGAAGTAACCCTGATGAAGACTGGACCGGTACTGGGGATCGAGGGGACCGCCTGGAACCTCAGTGCTGCTCTTTTTGATGATGACCTGATAAAACTGGTCTCAAAACCCTATAAACCTGTACAAGGTGGGATTCATCCGCGTGAAGCAGCCCAGCATCATGCATCGGTTATTACCAGTGTTATGGAAGAGGTGCTGAAGGGAAATCCAAGCCCCGTTGCTGTGGCATTTTCGCAAGGTCCCGGCCTTGGACCATGTCTTCGGATTGTCGGAACCGCTGCACGGGCTCTTGCACTGTCCTTTGGTGTGCCGCTCATTGGGGTCAACCATTGTGTGGCGCATGTCGAGATTGGAAGATTTGCATCAGGGTTTGATGACCCGGTTGTGCTCTATGCAAGCGGAGCGAATACCCAGGTGCTGGGCTATCTTCAGGGGAGATACCGGATATTTGGAGAAACCCTTGATATCGGGATCGGCAATGCCATCGACAAATTTGCCCGAAGTCAGGGACTTCCTCACCCAGGAGGACCTGAGGTTGAACGGATTGCAAAAGATGGGGAGTACATTCCATTACCCTACACGGTAAAAGGGATGGATCTCGCCTTCTCAGGGCTTGTAAGTGCTGCAAAGGAAGCAGCTGCTCCACTTGAGGATGTGTGCTACAGCTTTCAGGAGACTGCATTTGCAATGTGTACCGAGGTCACTGAGCGCGCATTATCCCAGACCGGGAAGGATGAACTGATCCTGGTGGGGGGTGTCGGGATGAATAAGCGCCTGCAGGATATGCTCGCATGCATGTGTCAGGATCGCGATGCAGCCTTCTCAGTCCCGATTCCCCAGTACCTTGGGGATAATGGTGCCATGATCGCATACACCGGAAGAGTCATGCTTGAAGCTGGTTCGGTGCTGCCGGTTGAAGCGTCAAGAGTCAACCCATCATACCGGGCAGATCAGGTCGATGTTACCTGGAGGAAGGAACCGGTGACTTCGGTTATGCATCCTGAATCATACGGGGCGCGGGGAGCTGAGGCCATTATCAGGTTTGAAAACAGACGTGCATTCAAGATTCGGGTATCAAAACGGTACCGGCATCCTGAACTTGACCGGAGATTGATTGCCGAGCGAACCAGGGCTGAAGCACGACTGATAGCCGAGGCACGAAAAGCAGGGGTCAGAACACCGGTCATCAGCGAAATTACAACCGATACCATCGTCATGGATCAGGTAAACGGGGTCAAACTCAAAGAATGCCTCTCTCCTGAACTTCTTGAGGAGGCAGGCAGGATGGTTGGAAACCTTCATGCTGCACAGATTGTTCATGGGGATCTGACAACATGCAATTTCCTCGTGCAGGATGGAAAAATGTGGTTGATCGATTTTGGCCTGTCTGGTACTTCTGCTGAGATTGAGCACCGGGGGGTTGATATTCATGTCCTCTTCCAGGTTCTTGAAAGTACATCCAAAGATGCCGATACCCTCAAAGAGGCGTTTATCAGGGGATACCGTGAGAAGATTGCGGTTGCAGATGAGGTTTTGGAACGGGAACATGAGATTGAACTTCGGGGACGATACCTGTGAAAATCACATTTGTTACCAGCAATGAGCACAAGGCACGGGAAGCCGCCGGTATTCTGGCAGGACTTGCTGAAATAGAACATGTTTCTATGGAAATTCCTGAACTGAGATATGAGTCGGTTGCAGAAATCGCGGCTGGAAAAGCCGCATATGCGTATTCAGTCCTGCACCGTCCGGTAATCACCGATGATACCGGCCTTTTTATCCAGGCACTCAATGGATTTCCAGGCACCTGTGCTGCCTATGTTCAGAAAACAATCGGAAACAGTGGAATACTGGCACTCCTTGCAGGGTTTGCAAACCGATCAGCATCCTTTGAAACCGGCATAGCATACCATGACGGGAAGTACCAAAAGACGTTCACCGGTTCAATCAAGGGAACGATTGTAATCCCAAGGGGATGCGGCGGATTTGGATATGACCCTATATTTGAAGTGGATGGAAAAACCCTCGCCGAAATGACCAGTGAGGAGAAGAACCGGATCTCTCACCGGGCCATCGGACTGCATGCATTGCGGAGATGGCTTGCTGATGAGAGGTGTTGACATAACCCTTATGTGAGGATACAACCCTCTATATAAGACAGATATTTACGGAGATATCATATGGCACGGTTTCCTGAGGCAGAAGCAAGACTTCTCAATGTAAAAATTTGCATGCACTGCAATGCCCGTAACCCGGTCAGAGCAGTCAGCTGTAGAAAGTGCGGGTATGTACACCTGCGTCCAAAGAACAAGGATCGGAAAGCCTGATCATTCAGGCTGAATAAAACGTTACTTTTTTCCCTTTTGCGCTGTACTCTCCTTTAAAGGTCTCAATATTACGCTTATATCCGATTCTGTCGGTTATACCAATCCTTCGCAGTTCTTCTCTGACACGCATCACGTCCGCCTCATCTTCCCAGTCTGCAGTATAGACGTAGATGACTTTGCGTTCATCCCGTGCATCAGGGTCAGGTTTTGCTGTTGAGACCTTGGCTGATATTCCCAGTTTTCCCTCCCAGGTGAGATCACGGATCTGACGCCATATGTCATCCACCTGATCCGGCGGGAGAAATACGAGCCATTTTCCTGCTTTTTCAATATCCGCAGCCCGCCCGTCGACATGTGGAGAGTCCTGTTCAATCCACCTGGCCTGAAATGTTTTGCTTGGGATGACACCTTCCCCTTCGCGGATCATCCGGTATATCTCCTCTGGTGTTTGAAACTGACTGATCAGATATTCAAATACTATCGGATACACATTTGAAAATTCGGTGAAAATTTCATGAAAGAGATCCTCAAACGGTTCACCGCTCTCGACAATGTGGGATAGTGATTTTTTACGCATATGCAGCTGGCTTCTGAAAAAGAACTCAAAAATGGCATATGCGCTCTCCGAGAGTTCACCGGTATCAGCTGCGTTCATACTCAGGAATAATGCCTGACTGGAAAAAATAGATATTGGTTTTATAAGAAAAGAGTACTGTTTGGAAATATCATCCGAAGACCACGCCATGCCTCTTCAGCGACTTTCTCATCAGCATCCGCCTGTGCTTTCAGTGAATCCCGCACATCCTTGTTATGTGTAGCAAGGCCGCTTTTTTTGCCAAGTTCTTCATATGCCTCACTGCTCGAAACCAGGTAAAAGAACAGCCTGGTGACATTGAGTGCGACAGGGTATAATTCAGGACTTACTTTCATTGCAGTTGCAGTGTAATATGCGGACTGGATATCCATCCGTTCAGAACTATTCAGTTTTCGGTCAGTAAGACCATTTATTACCGGCGTTACCAGATTTATAAATTTTTCATCATCATAGGGTTCGGAAACATTCACCGCAGGCGTCATGGTCATCAGAGTCGGTGAAATTTCTGCAGAGCAAAACCCGCATGAAACAAGTACTGAAAAAAGCAGAAGAATCATCTTCCATTGTGTTCGCATCATGGCTCCCTCACATGAATGTCTGTGTTCTGCATGAGATATACTATCCCCATCAGGTATTCCCAGATGAATGAAGAAAGAGAGAGGACTTTGATATGAAAACAGGGGTCGCCAGAAGTACGATTATGGCAGAGATACTAAATGCAGAACTAATACCCATCTGATCCATACATACCCCACAGACAAGCGGTGAGAGAATCATTCCGATACTCATAAACATGTTTATGGTCCCCATAGCTGCGCCCTGCCCGACTTCCCTGCCAGTTATCGTAACCAGGGCATACATGGCAGGAACTGATATCCCGCCTCCGATACCCATAAGGAGGGCAAAGAGGAGATACGCCCAAAGACCATGAAAGCCTGGAACCAGAATGAGGGCAATGGCGAGGATCATTGACCCTCCGGCAATGAGGAGGTATTTGTCGAACCTATCTGCAAGGGATCCGCATATCTTTTGCAGAAAAGCTGAAGATAATACAGAGACCGAGATGACAAGACCAGTCTCTCCGACAGACAAATTCCCTATATGAGCAGCAATGACCGGTAGAAAAACCATAAAGGTTCCGTTCGCAAATGCATTCATCAGCTGATATAAGATGGGAATCCGAAGCCCCGGGTGAATAAGCAGATGAAAAACCGGAGTCTGTTCTCTGCGTCTACCCGGGTACCAGGGCAGATAAAGAAGGCAGGTAAGGAGTGCTAACCCGGTCAGTAGAGCCATACATACAAATGCCATGTCCATGCCGGCAAGATCAGTGATGATCCCCCCAAGGAACGGCCCAAGTCCCATACCAAGAAAGAGCGAACTGGTAAACGTTCCCAGATATCTGCCTTCCATTCCAGGCGGGGCGATATCCCCGATATACGCCATTGCAATAGGAAATACCATAGCTGACGCAATGCCCTGAAGAAACCGGACTCCTGATAACGCAAGAACTGACCCTGCCGGTATATACAGGAGTGAGAATACCGTGTACAGGAACAGACCAGTCGTCATGATCTGCCGTCTACCACAGACATCAGAGTATCTGCCAAAGAATGGCATTGCGAGTGCCCGTGATACCGCAAATGAGGAGAATATGATCCCGATCCCAAAACCTGAGGCACCCAGGGTCTCTGCAAACCGGGGGAGAAGGGGGATGACAATACCAATTCCGAGCATCGTTGAAAAAACAGCCACATATAGGGAAATAAACAGGAACCGGCGGTCTGCATCGGTGATCTGAACAGTATTACACGGGTGCATAGAATACTATTGCGTTTCCTTTCTTATGAGCACGCCTTTGTAACCTACAGACATGAGATCCCTTATCATCTTGTCGCACTGAGTACCCTGATAGAAGCAGGTCAGCATGACAGGCACAGATATTTGTCAGGGATACGGGAAGCGGTTCCTTGGAATACTGCTGGATCTTGACAATACACTGTATGACTTTGGATATGCAAAGGAAGAAGCATGCAGACAGGTTGTATCGGCTGTCGGAGTTGGAACCGCAGAAGATCTGGTACGGGCGTTCTTATTCTCTCCGTTTGGTGTTGAAAGTCCAAAAGCAATTCAGTCATACTTAAAAGAGCAGGGAATAACCGATCCAGCTATCTTCATGCACGCAGTACAGGTGTATACAAAAGCAAAAACCGAGGCAATCCGGGCATACCCTGGTGTCTATGAGACACTGCTGAAGATCCACGCCGCAGGCCTGAAGATAGGTGCCATAACCAATGCGAGCGAGGCTCATGCGTCTGAACGACTCAGGTATATCGAAACTGCTGGTTTTTTTGAATGTCTGGTAACCCCGGATAACACCGGGATGAAAAAACCAGATCCTGCAATGTTTTTGTATGCTGCATCACTCCTCAAAATTCAGCCCCATCAGATTTGTGTAATCGGTGACAACCTGGTCAATGATATCAGACCAGCAAAAGAAGCAGGGATGTGCACCATTCATGCAGAATATGGAAACCGGCTGCCTCCGGAATATGCGGAAGGAATTGTTGCTGATTTTACCATCTCATCCTTCTCAGATATTCTTCAGATACTCGGACTTTAAGCAATCAGGACGAAGTCTTTTCGACGACCGATTCCACGACCCGTTTCCAGTTTGTCATATCCTTTATTGTCTGAATATACCCGATCACTTTCCCTGAGGTATCGACAATTGGTGAGGCTTTTGCCCAGACATAGGTTCCTTTTCCGTCATGAAATGACGGAACAAATGCCTCAGTGTAAAAACTGTTGCCAACCCGT
>ERZ795060.3576-NODE-3576-length-14087-cov-13.242446_pt1 | contig 14087 bp, 12 predicted proteins | sample MGYA00375144_ERZ795060 | MGnify/ENA primary metagenome ERZ795060 (study PRJEB30189, sample SAMN05720157) | activated sludge metagenome | isolation source: anaerobic digester from wastewater treatment plant | place: Japan | collected 2015-05-15 ... | reverse complement strand
GAAATCGTCCGCCGTGTGGAAAAACTCTTTGCCCTTGCTGATTCCATTGAAGAAAAATACAAAAAAGCTTACGAACGTCTGGAAAAACTTGAGCAGGCTATACTTGCTAAGGCTTTTCGCGGCGAACTGGTAGAACCCGACCCCAACGACGAACCGGCTGAAGAACTTATCAAGCGAATACTGGTTGAAAAGGCAAAATTAGATGACGGGAAGAAGACAAGAAAAACGAAGGCGCGTAAGAAATGAAAATCAAATCGGTTTTTATCAAGAACTTCCGAGCTATTCAATAACAGCAATTTACTTTTACAAAAATTGCATCTGAAAGCAAAATATAGAGCTTTTGAGAACAACATGCTATGTTACAAAATGCATCAATAATAATACGACTGTTTCTTTACACACATTCCCTTGGAGACCTTCATGGGGTGAAATAAACGTAAGTGTCTAATTAACCACAGGTTAGGTGATGCTGTATAAATTAAAAAACGCAAGAAAAATTTTTTCATACTTTGTTTTCAAGTATGCTATCTTTCATTAAAACAAAAAATGAGATGCCACTTCCACTCTAGGATTAGTTGTATTGGTAACGGTGTGTGCTAAGGCCACAAATGGACTGCTCTTGTGTTCATCTTCATCACGCAACTGCCGATACCACCATTTAAATTGATCATAATTCAAATTATGTTCCCTGCAATAGGCTGCTTTACTTAACCCGCTTGCCTCATACTGCTGCAGCTGGCCTTCCCAGTAATCCCGCTTTGCACTTATTTGAAATTTAACTTTGTTCATTTTTGTATACTCCTTATGTAAATTATTAGTTTACATAAGAAAGATATACACATACTTTTGTTGTTGTAAAGATGGGGTTATTTTGACGGATACGTTTATTTTGAATATCCTGAAGAAATAAGGAAAGTTATTTATACAACTAATATAATAGTATCCGTCCATAGGCAATTCTGAAAACTCACAAAAACAAAAGGTGGTTTTCTAAATGAGAATAGCTTGCTAAAATTGCTATATATGGGAATATTAAATGCTCAAAAGAAATGGACTATGCCTATTAAAAATTGGAGCCTTACCCTTTATCAATTAAATATACTTTTTGAAGGAAGGCTCGACAAATATTTAAAACTATAGCACATTGGTTAAAGCATATCTAAAATGACACGGAATTTTGATCAATACCGAAAAATTATTTAATTAACCTTCATATTCTTCTTTAGTTTGTTCGGTCCACTTATAAGAGCATTTACTACAGATATAATAATTATCATAAGTTACTTTTATCATATGAACCTGTTCCGGTCTTTCTGTTGTCGATATAACTTTACCGGATCTATTTTTTGTTACATCTTTTCTTATAATCGTTTTATAAAAAGATTCCTTATTAGCAATTTGTTTATCAACAAATTTTTTTGACCACCACTTTTTACATGATGGGCAACTCGAACTCTTTCCACTATAAATAATAATTGCAAAAATAATCAATGCAATAATTGAGCCTATTTTTACTTTTGTCCAAAATTTGTCATTTTCAATTTTTTGTAATTTTTTAGCTTTTGATAATAATTTTTTCGAATCGAGATGTTTGTTATTAATTTTTAAAATGTCATTTAGTTTTGATATGCAATTGTCATATTCTTTATTATTAAAATACTTTAATGCTTCAGAATAAGTTTCATTTATTATTTTTTGATTTTCAGAATAAGTAATTTTATTTTGTAAATTCACTATGATTGGACTTTCTTTTTTTATTTCAGGGTTTTCTTTTAAAAAATCATATAAAATTTGTTTAGCTCTAGAAAAATCCTTTGAGGCAATAGCCATATTGATTGAAATAGTTAAATTTGAAATTTTATCTTTATTTTTTAATTCATTCTGTTTTTGTTCTATGTCTTGAATCTTTTTTAATAACGCAATTGCTTCTTTGTTGTCAGTATCATATTGTAAGATGTTTTTTAATGTTTCTTTTGAATCATTTAACTTGTTTTGATTGAACTCATTCTTTGCTTTTGAAAGTAAAGCGTTATTTGCTTCGATTATTTTTTCATCAATTTTTTTTCTTAATTCAATATAATCTTTTTTATCACGGTATTCATTTTCAATCTCTCTGAGATAATCTTTTGCGATAAAATATTGTTTTTGGTCATAATAATATTTTGCCAAAGTAAATTTATCAGTGCTTGATGGAGTAAAAATTACACCCAAAACAAAAAATACTAAACCTATAAATAGTATAGGCCACATTTTAAATTTATTAATAAAAGCTACAATGATTAGCCAAATACCAAATATAATTTGTAAACAAAATGCTAAACCTAAAAATGCAACGTTAACACTTCCAAACAAATAAAGCAATGAAGAAATGATAAAAAGTAATACTGGTATTTTATAATTCTTATTTTGTTGAATATCGGATAATAATTTTTTGATAATGTTCATAAAATTCTTCTCCTAATAGTCATTAAACTATATTAGCAACCATAGTAAAAGGCGCTTCCCAAATGTTGGTTATGTCACACATAGTGTGTAAAAGATACTTGAAAAAAGCATTATATTCCTACCAGTAATAAAGACTTTACCAAAAATATTTATTACAGGAGGAGCACATTGCTAAAGACGAAGTATACGTACCGAGAGAATAATTGCAACAAAAATTACTTAGAGAGTCGTTATGAAAAAATTGTGTAACAGTATGAAGACCTCATAAAAGTAAAGATTCACCGAACATTAGAAGTATATATTGATAAACCATTTGAAGAATTTATTAGGGGTAACATAGGGAAATATGTTCATCGAGCAAGCGCTGGCAGTATCCCTCCAAATAACCCCTTTTGAAAAAAGCGAAAGATTGTGATAAAACCTTATAAAAAAGAAGCAGTTAAAATCACAGGTAAAGAGGAAGAGGATAAAGCATGATAGAAGCTATTGGGAAATACAATCTGGTATATGCGCTATCTCTTTGAAAAGCTCCCCGATTGCCAAAGTGATGATGAAATTTATAAACTTCTGCCAAACAAAATTGACCCTGATGTTATCTCCAAGTTCAGAAGTGGGGTTAATTAGACGGATACTAATTAACTATTTTGAGGCAAAATAATTTTGATGTTAAATTTTGTCAATAAAAAGCACATATGGGCTTTATGCTATGTGGCAAATTCAAGTTTTAATTGAAACATTTGCATCTTTTTAGATTCGAAAATAATGAATATAGCTGTTGACAAAAAACTATCATCTCTCACTCATTATTTTTAGTAACTTTTTATGATTTGACTTTTATATTTAGAATTGTAAACTTATTTATAAACTTTTATTTTTTTAAAAATTAATTTGCTATGAATTCACAAGAACGTAAGATCAAAATCTTTTATCTTAAAAAGCAGGTTTTATTTCCTCATTGCAATATAACTGTAAGGCTTCGCTCATCAAAGCATAGCAAAGATCTAAAAGTTGGCCAGGAGATTATTGTATATCCCATACGAAAGTTTACTGATCTCTTTCAGTTAAAGAAAAGGGTATCTACTCTTGCAGAGATCTCCTCTGTTGAGATTAAAGGCAAAATTGTTGTTCTTCAGCTAAAGGGTCTTAAGAGAGTGAAGGTTACAAAATTATATGGAATTCACCTTGCAGAATATATTACTCTTGCGGAGGAGCTTTCCAATTACGATAAAGCTCTTACAGTGGAATTAAGAAAAAAGGCTCAGGAGCTTATATTTTTGATAAATGTGCAGGAGTCTGATCGCCTTATTGAATTGATGAATTTTATAATAGATGTGAGTCAGATTTCTGATTTTCTATCCAATTATTTTGTTCTTGATGATGAGACAAAGATAGAACTACTTAACAAGACAGATATTTCTGATAGGAGTAAACTTCTTCAAAGTAAGATAGAGCAGGTCATAGAAAAATTAGGGAAACAGGTATAATTGTTATGTTTAAAAAGGATGTCCGAGGGGATGATGTTTATTATGCGATTGAATGGTCAAGACTTTTTGAATATGACAAATATACAGCAAGGCGCGTTATACCTGAGTTGCCTGGCATTATGTGGCTTCTTCATCCTGTAAAAACAGAAGTTGAAAGTTTGCTTTTTTATGCATGCTGGAGAGATGGTCTCAGGGTAGGTTTGCGCAAGCTTCTTGATGATTCTTTTATAAATACAGGCAAGGAGGATTTGCGGGATCTACTGCTACAGCACGAATTGTTATATAGATTTGCTGTTATAGATACAAGCCCTCAGGATATTCAGGATATCATGTATTGGCTTATAAAAGAATATAAGCCTCTCTATAACGATCTTGCTAAATTCACAGACTCAAAGCGTTATATGAATATATTTATTAAAGAAAATGGAGATATTTTGCCAAATCTCCGTGTAAGACGATAGTTCTTCAGGAGGCATTGGCAAGAGAATACATCTTGATATCCTCGGCTTTATATATATGACTGACATCTTTTTTAATCATAAAAAATTCAAGTATATATTTAAATCTTGAACAGGCATCCAGAGGCGATGAAAGCCTTGCCTCTGAGTGAGGTGAAAACTGTTGAATTCTTTTCACATTTAAAGTCTTTTTTTCTTTGTCTGTAATAAAGATATCTTTTTGAAATAGTTTAAATGTATCATAAATAGATCTTATGATTTCATCGGACTCTATTAAATTTGCCAGGTAAAGATTGGAATCTGGGTCGTAAACGTTTCGAGCAAAAAATTTTAGTAACCTCAAAACTATTTCAGGATAAAGCAAATCGTTAAAAAGTTTTTTAATTTTTTCTTCCATTTCTCTGTCATGCATTCTCTTTGTAGGATATGCCATGTGAATTATATAATACTCCCCTGTTTGAGCTTTAAAAAAAGCAAAATCTATAAGCCTATCTATGGCGTCTTTTCTCATAAGGTGCTGCTCTGCAAATGTGGACTCTATTAATTTTTCTGCAACAGCCTCAAGTTTTTCTTCTTTTAATATTTTTTCAAAGTTGATTAGTTGACTTTTGGATGGATCTATATTTTCAAGGGAATCTTTTTTTGGTTTAAATGTATTCATCCTGACCTCCTGCTAAAATCTCCTTTTAACCATTAGAAGTAATTCCTCATTTAGATCCCGTGGCTCATTATATTCCTTAGCACTTTTTATTGCACCTGCTATAGAGTAATTATAAAAAGAGAACTCAATTATAGAAAAAAAGATTAGCTGAAATTTATTGTTTTTTCTGTATCCATCATATGCAAGGCCAATCAAAGCTGCATTGGTTGCAATAGATAGGCCCGCTAATCTATAATTCTCTGTATATAAATAGCCACTGCCGGGAATTAAGGCAGAAAGCAATCCAGCGATCGCAGGGCTCTTCTTTTGCCTTTTTTCTTCTTTTTGAATTTTGTCAATAACAGCATTCACCTCTTGTGAACCTTCTGGAAAAAGGGATTTATACTCATAGAAAATTCTTTTAGCTTCATCATAATTTTCGGCAAGAGCTGAGGCAATTCCTGAGTTAAATAGTGATTCTTTGTAAAAAATGCCATCTTTATAGATAAAGTTATATCTTCGGAATGTGACATCACCATATAAAAATGATCCAGATAAAAGCCGCACAACCCCCGAAAGGAATAAAGCCTCTTGCCCGCTTTCTGTTGAGTAAAAATTGCTATAGCACTGGGAGAATGTATTTAAGGCAAGTTCAGCTCTTCCAGTTTTAAAAAAGCTCTTCCCCATTATTACCATTGATTCCGGGTAAAGTTTATCTTCCGGGTATAAGCATTGAAATCTCATAGACTCTGTGATTGCAGAGTAATAATCATTTTCTAAGTAAAAATATTTGGCCATGTTGAGAAGATCCTCTCCATTGGAGAAAATGGCAGAGGGAATAAGAAGTAAAAAAATTAAAAACTTTTTCATTGTTTCTTCTCTCTCTCAATGCAGCTTTGAGGAGTGTAAGAGCCATATTTTGTTTTTATGGACTTATATTTTTCAAGGGCTCGCCTTTTATTTTCAAATTCCGCAGAGTTATATGCTCCATAAATATTACCTGTATAAAAAAGCCCTGAGAAGAAAAACAAAGTGTAGGATATGCTCCTTTCCTCTTTTTTATAAAAGTAGTATCCAGCCAGAGATGTCGCTGCAACAGAAATAAAAGAGATAATGCCATCGGAAATTCTTCCGGAATAAATTTGACCTGCACCAGGTAGAATTGCAGATGCAATGGCGGATCTAAAGGGAGAGAGTTTTTTGATTTCAGAATATTTAAGCAAATCTTCACGTAGGCCCTGGAGGTAAATATTGTTTGTAGAAAATTCATAAACTGCCATGGATTCTTCTTTAATTCGATCCATGTCATCAAGTAGAATAAGAGGAAAGACTCTTTGCCTGAATAAAATAAAGTCTTCGCTGTTGCCAGAATAGTTTTTTTGAAGCAGGGTTTGATAGCTATCCTCATATTTCCCTGAGTTTAAAAAAGCCATGGAGAGTAAATAGGTTGAGCATAGATCTTTTGGGGGAGTAATTGTTGTATAATAATCAATCACTTTATCGTAATACCCTGCAAGATAATAATTTGCATAAATAAAGAACTCATTGTTTTGTTTGGATAATTTTTCAGCTCTTTTTGCCTCAGTGATAGCCTCAATGTATCTTCCCTGGTTGTAAAGCTCCCACATGAAATCTTTCTGCATTTGTTCAAAATTGGAGTTCCCATAGAGGAGGGATGGGATAAGGAGCAATATTAAAAAATTATATCTAATCATTTTTTAATAGTTTTTCCGGGACAGGATCTTTTGATGGAGGATAGAAGGGGTTGCATCTCAACAATCTATCACCTGCAAGGATAGCACCCCAGAAGGCACCATGCTTTAGCACAGCATCTTTCCCGTAGGCACTGCACGTGGGAATATGTCTGCAATTTGGACCATCCTGAGGAGAAATAACTATCTGGAAAAATCTTATAAGAAAAAATGCTCCTCCCTGTGGTCCATTATACACTATATGATTATGGCCATTGTGAATAAAATTTTCAGATTCACTCCTGGCAAAAGCCTGTCCTTGATAGGCAAAAGGTATAGTGATAATCAAGAGCAAAGATAAAAATATTCCTGGTTTCATATATCTATTTTTGAATTAAAGTTTTTAAGAGTCAAATATTTTATGGTAATTTTTCAAAAGAACGGGAATTTAGATAGCCTATACTTAGGAGTTGTGTTTTTTTATCCACTCTTCAATGGTTTTTCTTAATTCTGCTGGTTTTTCTGTTGGGATCCAATGGAAGGAGTCAATTATTGTAACATCAGAATTTTTATATTTTGATAATATTTTTTTTACGTCCAAGGATTCACCAAAAAGTCTACCGGAGGAAAATATAAAAAGTTTTGGAATCGAATCAATCTTCTCTGGAAATGGTTTGAGCAGTTCCCTGAGACTTTGAAAGTATGCATAAAGAGGGATATAGCATAAGTCATGTATGGGATTACTATATATCTTTTTAAGAGCCTCAGGATCTCCATGCTTTTTTATGATCTCTCTACCTTTTAGATCCATTTCTCTTAGGGATAATAATGGTATTTTTCTTCTGAATAATCCTATGGAGTTTGCTGTTTTTATTGCTTTGAGTATTATTGTTAGAATGAACTTATTATTTTTAAGTATGCCCAAAAAACCACCTATAGACTCGGAAAATATTGGTTCAAGAAAAATAAGGCCTCTACACTTTTGGGGATATAAGATCCCAAAATTTGCAGCAATATTTGCTCCAAGGCAATGACCTACAATAATAGCATCTTTGTAGCCTTCCTCGGAAAGAATTTCAATAATATCGCTGCACCATTTTTCCATAGATATATCCCCTCTGTAAGATGATAAGCCGTGTCCTCTTAGATCAATTGTTATGATATCCCAATTTCTGGTAAGAGAAGTAAATTCAACAAATTCAGACCAGCGGCTCATATTACTTGCCAGTCCATGAAGAAAAACTATTACACCACAGGAGGCCTTGCTTTTTTCAATAGAATAGCAAATGGAAAGATTAGTTTCTGCCTTATAAAATTTTTTTTCCATATTTTTGTCCCCTTTAGCAGAAATTACCTTTTTGGACCTGGGGGATAGGGCATTGGTTTTTTCTTTTTATCTTTTCTGTCTTTTTTTTGGGAGTTATCCTTTTCATAGAGATTTGATACCTTTTTAAAGAGTTCCTCTCTTTGTATTTCTCCGCAGAGGTATTGTGCTATAAAAATCTTTACATCCTCTGGGAATGCATTCCAGAATTGCTTCTTCCATTCAAGTCCTGAGCTTAACTCACCTTCAATAAAGTGTCCAACCATTGTCATCACAATATCTTTTGGAAGGTTTGCTGCAACGGGTTGTCTTTTTTCAGGAACCATGTGGTTAATGATAGCGTTTAACTCATCCTGTGATATATCTGGATTGTGTTGAATTGCCAGTTGAGCAACAAGCTCGCGGGCCATTTTTTTTATATTGAGATTTGCCATGCCCAGTTGCTCTTGAATGCTTTCAGACATTGCCTTTGCCATTGCTTGTGTATCAATGTTGAGACTCATTCCCTTAAAGCGGTTTTTTCTGCTTTCTAAAAGTTTATATAACTCTTCAATCTCCTCCATGGAAGCAGATTCAAGAAAATTTTTTAGAAGTGTATTTATTAACTCTGATTCTTTATTTTTCACAATTATCTCTTTTTTAAATAAAATTTTAATATAAAAGTAATAGAATATCTCGTCGATAATGTTTTTTATTTAAAAAAAGCATATATGGGATGTTAATTTTATTGACTTTCCTTAAAAAATACTCCTTATTAAGGTTAATATATATTGATTAGTTTTAAATTTTGTAAATAAAATTACAGATAGGTTTTATGTTCAGCTTTAAAAATTTGATAAAGGCTTTTCTTCAGGAAGATGCCAGAACTGTTCATCCTGATACCTTTGAAGAGGAGCTTGATTTTCAGTGTGGCAGAGTTATTAATTTCGCCTCTATCATTACTCTATCCTGGCTTACTTATATACCTATTGATATGCAATTGCATCCAGATAAGCCACTAATAGTTGCCATACGCATAGGTTTCCCTATTTTTGGTTTCATTTTATTTATTTCAAAATTTTTTACAACATTGCCAAAGAGAAATTTGATATTTCTTACTATTTATGGCGCATATATGGCTATATCCAATGCCATTCTCACTGGCGTTACAAAGATGGATCCAGCATATATTGGTGGATTTCTTTTTATTCTCACGTTGCTTGCTCTTGGCCCTATTAAAAAGCGATGGGCACAGGGTATTCTTATAACCTCTTTGATTTTATTTGCTATAACAACTTATCTAAGCGGTGTAAGAGAGATAAAAGGTCATAATTTTTATAGCCTTAATGATCTCTTTTGTGTATCCTTTATTGTCATCTGCTTTATTGAAATTTTAAATGGAATTAGATATAAAAGCTGGTCAAAGGCAAGGCAGGTAGAGATAGGAGAAGAGATAATAAAGCTGCAAAAGCAGTATAGTGAAATTCTTGAACAGACAGTGAAAGAGAGAACAGTAGAACTGGAAAGAGAAAGAAATAACCTCAAAGAAAAAAATGAATCAATGGAAAGGGATCTTCAGATGGCAAAGCTCATTCATGGGCAATTGATGCCATCTAAAACTCCAGGTGATTTTATTCATTCATTTTATAAGCCCATGGATATGGTAGGAGGAGATTTCTATGATTTTATACATTTTAGAGATCCAGATAAACTCGGAATATTTATAAGCGATGTATCAGGACATGGCCTTGCAGCTGCCTTTATTACCTCAATGGTTAAGACCATAATTTTGCAGTCAGGTGAAAAAAAGCTAAATCCTGCGGATCTCCTTTCGTTTATAAACGAAATACTTTATAATCAGGTGGGTGGTAATTTTGTAACAGCCTTTTATGGTATATATGACAAAAAAACAAGAAAGCTGACCTTTGCAAATGCAGGTCACAATCCACCTTATGTAATTTCTCCTGATGATGAAGTTGAATATCTCAATGGTCACAAAACAGTTCCTCTTGCAATTATGGACAATGATTCTCTAAAAAAGCGAGGCAAAATTTTCAAAAATTCAGAAATCATCCTAAAACCCAATAGCAAATTGCTTTTATATACAGATGGCTTCATAGAATGTCAGCCCTTTAATAATCACAAACTTTCATTTGAAGAAAAATTGAGAGAGATTATTGATAAAATTAAGCACGAAAAGCCCGATGCTTTTATTCAAAATATTTATAAGGATCTTACTGAATTCCGCGGATGTGAATCTTTTGAAGATGATGTCTGCCTTATATGCATGGATATCTTGTAAGATCTATTAGCCAGTATAATCTTCCTTCAGAAATTTTATATTCATAGTATAAGATCTTCTGTTATCCTATTCCTTAAGAGTGTATAGAAATCCAATTATTCTCTGCTTGCTCTCTGTATAATAATTTTGTTTTTAATAAAAAACATCATGCATAAAAGAGAACAATGTTATTTATTACTTGACATTTTGTCTAAGAAAATGTAGCTTAAATCAAGTGTTGCATTAACTTTTAAAAAATTTTCTATAGAACTTCATCAAAAAAATCAAAAAAAGAGGGGAGCTTATGTCAACAATCGATTATTTTAACCTGCCATGGAAAGAGCAGTGGGCATGGGAGAGAATGCAGTTGCCAACTGTAACTCAAAAGTATGTCGAGAATTCAAAAATATATGCCAATAAACCTTTACAGCTCTTTAATCCAAATCTCTACAATGGCGATAGTAATGGGAAAATGACATGGGGGGAGGTTTATGATAGGGTAGAAAATTATGCCTGCGGCCTTATGAGTCTTGGGCTTGAGAAACAGGATATGGCTGGGATTATGTCTGCCAGTGGTCCATACTGGACTCATGCTGATATGGCCTTAGCGTGTGCAAATGGAGTTAGCGTTGCCATATATCCAACTCTTTCTTTTAAAGAGGTTTCTTATATAATTAACGATTCAGGGAGCAAATTTATCTTTTTGAGAGGGGAACATATACTTAAGATGATTCTGGAGGGCTTTGATCAACTGCCTACATTGAAAAAAATAATAGTAATGGATAGGGAGTTTAAAAGCTCAGATGAAAGAGTCATAAGCATGAGAGATCTTGAGAATATTGGTATTGAGTGGAAAAAGGATAGCAAAAATTATGATGCTTATATTGCAAGAAGAGATGGTGTAGTTCTTGATGATATATATACAATTTTGTATACATCGGGAACAACAGGTCAGGGCAAAGGGGTTGTGTTAACTCACCATAATGCCTCCTCAAGAATGTATGGGGTAAATGAATTTTTCACCTATTGCGGTATGCCTTTTAAAAGTGAATATACCACTTTATGCTTTTTGCCTCTTGCTCACATATTTGATAGAGGTTCCTGTCAGCTTGCTGCTATATTTAATGGCTGCACAATTGCTTATGCAGATTCACCAGGAACTCTCCTTGATGACATGCAGAAATACAATCCTCACTGGATTAACTGTGTGCCACGTCTTTATGAAAAGATATACATCCAATTACAGCAAAAAATGGGAGAAAGTGGCCTTAAGCGCAAGCTCTTTGACTGGGCTTTAAAGGTTGGGGAAGAGGTCTTTATGCAGAGGTATGATCCTGAGACTGGAACATATAACATGGGCCATGATTTTGACATCACAGGGAACTTGCCCCTCGGCCTTAAGATTAAATATAAGATAGCAGATAAGCTCTTTGCAAAGGTTCGAGCTCTTTTTGGAAAGAACTTCAAACACTCTTTCTCTGCAAGTGCCGCAATTTCTCCTGACTTGCTAAAATTCTTCTATATAATTGGCATAAGAGTAAGTGAAGGTTATGGATCAACGGAAAGCTTCAATGCCTGTGCAAATACTCCTCTTATTGCATGTAAACCTGGTTATGTGGGGCTTGCCTCCAATGGTAGCAGGCTGAGGATATCTGAGATTGGAGAGCTTGAAATAAGTGGAGCTGGCGTATTTAAGAGATACTGGAATAAGCCAAAGGAAACAGCAGAGTCCTTTACTCCAGATGGTTGGTTTAAGACTGGTGATAAGGTTGAGGTTGACCAATTTGGCTACTATAAAATAGTTGATCGTATAAAAGCTATTATATGTCTTGCCACTGGTAAAAATGTAGCCCCTGCAAAAATTGAAGGACTCTTTTCTACAAGTCCATATATTGAGCAGACCTTTATAATAGGAGATGAACGCCCCTTTATATCTGCTCTCATAGTTCCAAGTCTTACCTTCTTTAAAGAAAAATTCGATAAGGAGGGCATTAAATACGATAAGAGCCAGGTGGTAATTGATAACTCCTCTGGTGTGCCTATAGTTGTTAAGGTTGGACCTGATTTCATTGAACAGGGTAATATCAGGCAGCTTATTGCAGAAGAGGTTGCAAGGGCAAACAAAGAGCTTGAGGAATTTGAAGTTATTAAACAGTATACAATTCTTTCTGAGAGATTTACAGAGCAAAATGGTATGCTTACTCCAACTCAAAAGACAAAGAAGAGAGTTGTTCTTGAGGTATATGCAAAAGAGATTGAAGCGATGTATAGCAAAAAAGCTTAGGTTTTTAAAACTTTTATCATCCCTAAATAATGCCCCTAAATCAGGGGCTTTTTTTTGTTGGGTCTGAATTGAATTAATTCAGACCCAAAATGTTACATCTCAATGGTATTTACAAAAACAAAGTCCTCTGCCTCAAGAGCAGGCCATTCCTCTGCAAAGAGTGAGTCCATCATGCCAAAGAATTGAGGGAACTCCTCCATAAGGTAAAACCTTGAGGCAAGAATTCTGCTGTGATAAAAGGCAGCATCATTATTATCTGTAAGAAGAGATTTTAAATCCTCTCCTTTTTTATCTCCAGCAAGAGCTCTGAACTTAGGTAAAGCTATGGCAAGATTCCATACATGCATCCATGCCATGGATAGCATATAAAGGCATTTTCGGAAGTTTGTTGCTCCTGACAAAATCTCTTTAAACCTGAAGGAGGCTACCATTGACTTCATCTTTTCAACATATTCATCAAGACGCTCAAGTCCCTTTTCCAGAGGTGCAATATACTTATTATCAACCCCAGTTTCTTTTGCAAGGGCTATAGACTCATTTACATTTTTCTTGAAGATATTGTAGTTGTATTGCCCTGGATTTAAAAGGAGCTTCCTTAAGACAAGGTCTATTCCTTGAATTCCATTTGCTCCTTCAAAAATACACAGTATTTTTGAATTGCGCATCATCTGCTCTATTGGATAATCCATGCAGTAACCATATCCCCCAAAGATCTGCATAGCCTCTGATGTAATGAGGACATTGCGATCGCTGCATCCAGCCTTAAGAACAGGAACCATAAAATCAATTAAAGCCTTGGCTTCCTTTCTTTGTTCTTCTGTGCCTACATTTTCAATGTCCATATTATAAAACATCTTGTATATAAGCATCCTCTGAGCATCAACATAGCTCTTCATCCAGAGGAGAGATCTCTGGACATCTGGATGTTGCACAATAGGAACCATTGGAGCTGATGGATTATTCATGTCCTTTATGGCATTGCCCTGCAATCTTGCCTTAGCATAAGAAGCAGCATGGAGATATGCTGCAGAGGATACACCTTGGGCCTGAATTGCAGTCCCCATTCTGAACTCATTCATCATGTGGAACATTATTTTCATTCCCTCACGCTCTTTTCCCAGGAGATATCCAACACACTCTCCATTTTCTCCAAAGCTCATGGAGCAGGTAACACAGCTTTTTATGCCCATTTTGTGCTCAATTCCTGTGCATTTTACATCATTTTTCTTTATAATGTTGCCTTCGGAATCAACCAGGTATTTAGGGACAATGAATATAGAAATGCCCTTTGTTCCTTCAGGATCTCCTTCAATGCGAGCAAGGACAGGATGAATTATATTGGAGTAATAATCGTTTTCTCCGGCAGAGATAAAGATCTTCTGCCCTGTTATGCGGTATGTGCCATCTTCTTGCTTAACAGCCTTAGTTGATAGTCTGCCAACGTCGCTGCCTGCATGGGGCTCTGTCAGGCACATTGTGCCTCCCCACTCTCCTTTCATCA
>ERZ795060.3567-NODE-3567-length-14107-cov-5.369841_pt1 | contig 14107 bp, 19 predicted proteins | sample MGYA00375144_ERZ795060 | MGnify/ENA primary metagenome ERZ795060 (study PRJEB30189, sample SAMN05720157) | activated sludge metagenome | isolation source: anaerobic digester from wastewater treatment plant | place: Japan | collected 2015-05-15 ... | reverse complement strand
AGAATCAAACGAACGAATTAAACTTGTTCAATTTTAGATTACCGTTCATTTACCTCAAAGTACAACCCTTGAAGAAGTGATGACCAACGTGAAGTTATTTTAGATTACCGTTCATTTACCTCAAAGTACAACCCATAGATAGTCCAAATTAGAAGAATCAATAATTTTAGATTACCGTTCATTTACCTCAAAGTACAACTTTTATTATTATTGATATTGATGATAAAGAATTTTAGATTACCGTTCATTTACCTCAAAGTACAACAGACAGAGATTAAGAGTTATTTTGACTCATAATTTTAGATTACCGTTCATTTACCTCAAAGTACAACAAAAGGTGCAGGCGAAGAAAAACTCGAAGAATTTTAGATTACCGTTCATTTACCTCAAAGTACAACCTTTTACGTTGTATAAATTTTTGAAAATCTTTTGAAATCTTTAGAGCTTCGTCTAATGAATTTGCTATTTTTTCAAATCTTTGGGGATAGTCGACTTTTCCAATAAAAATAGATATATCTGAATCTTTCAGCTTAATTAGATTTAATTTTTCATCTAATGTATAGATTCCCCCTTTAGAAAAATATGCTGGTAATGGTTCCTCATCCACATAACTAGTATCACCCAATTTCTTGGATATTTCTTTAACAAGTTTTTCAAAAACTAAAAGTTTTTTTGATTTCATTACACTACATATTGCAAGTGTCAAAAGATTTAATAGTCCCGGATGAAATAATAAAGTACAAGGTAATACTCTAAATTCAATTCCATATAGTTTCTGTTTATAGCTATCCGGTTTATTAAACTTAGAATTTATTCTAACATCCGGATTTAATTTCCCTAAATGTTTAATTAATATTTCGGCTATATTAGTAAATAGAACTTTTGATTTTTCAAAATCGCAATCAAAATGAATATGACATCCACATGGCATTACATAATGATTCGTTAATAATTGAAATATTTTAACTTTACTTCTATAAATAACCTCATAAATAGAATCCTCTAAAGTTTTCCTCTTAAAAAAAATCTTGTTACCTATAACAACATCAACAGGTAATGGCCGAACCTCAGTTATTCTCAACATGTGATCGTTTCCGATCAAATTTCTATGTTGTATATCTTTAACTAAAGGGGCCGTGAATATTCCAATGTATGAACCAAATTCTATATCCGTACCTACTTTCATATTTTAGTATTCCTCTTAATATCAATTAAAGAAATATCTGGAGATAACTTTGAAAAATAAAGATAAACTTTGTATTTATCTAGTTTCACTCTGCAAACTTTATCAGATATCTTTTCTATAGTACATTTCATAGAAAGTACCATTTTACACTTTCCTGCTAAAAAGGTATTTTCTGGACTTTTGAGGTCTTTCTTGGCAAGTAATGTATCTGGTAACTCTTCATATCTGCCAAATCTTCTAAAACCATCTATCAATACTTTTTCTGGTTTAAATTCAGAGAAAAAGTTAATACATTTGTTTTTTCTAAAAGGACATGTGAATCTATAATCGTAATGAGGATAAGTGAGATGAACAGTTTTATCATTCTTAATTGGTAAATGCTTATAAATAATAAACTCGCCTATCACTTATATATATCCTTATGTATATATGTTTTGTCCAACATAAAAATAATTCATATAGTGATAGTTATTCTAAATCAACATACTGTGGAACCAACTATTTTCAAATTTGATAAACAATTTTGTATTTTCGATGTATCACCAAATTTACCAACTAGTTCATAAGCATTGTTTCTGCATAATATTGATCCACTTACTCTGCAATTTTTAATACAACCAAAATTTAAACACACTAACCCACTAACAAATTCTATCCCTGAAATCTTTGCATCTACAATTTCACAATCGATTATAGTTCCGAAATTATAAACACATAATGAAGCAGAAAAATATCTACCAACTATTGTCGGATTAACTAACTTAATGTTCTTCAGTAATGAATCTTTTGCTACATAACCGAACATAGCAAAATAATCTTGATTAAAACTATTAATAAACAAATCAACAATCTTAAAACCATTACCATCGAAAGTACCAGTAAATGGTTCTGTTTCTGAACCAATTGGAATAAGTGCTGAGTTAAACATAGGAAACTTTATGTTTCGCATTTGAACGTATGTAGCATCTAAAGGATAATCTGCATTGTGACCTATTTTCAACATATCTTTGTAATCTGTTATGAACACAATTTTTTTAGACATATTTTCGCCTTCTGGTATGTTTTCTTATATAAGAATATTGATCATTTTAATCCTCTAACAAACAAGAAGTTTCAAGATATGAGTATGTTATTACAATATTCATTAACTGTTTACAATACAAAAACTCATCTTGAAGTATCATTATGAAATTCGTTTGTAAATATGTTATCTCTTAAAACTAAACACTAATGAAGAGGACTTTTTAAACACTGATTTAATATTTACAAGATAACATACAAAAACAAAAGGAGTAAACAAAATGCCAGACAAAAATATAAAGCCAATTTTCGTTTCAGGAGATGTAAAAAACAATAACGTCTACTTAAGTTCTGGTATACAACCACCAACTGATAGTGGTAGTTTTTTAGATCAATTAGAAATTCATAATGAATTTCAATCATATGCATCTGGTGGATCTGTTTTTCATATTAATCTTACAGATACTATAGTACCAAAACTTAAAAACAAATTCATAAAGAATCTGTTTGAAAATCATACAATTAGATATGCATCATTAACACCAGTATTGTCTGTTTGTCAAAATTGTGGAACTAAAGAAATAGGTAAAAAAACAGTCTGTAGAAATTGTAACTCTACAGATATATCAATATGGAGTAGACCAGTTGGTTATTTGAGACCAGTTGTAAGAGGTAATCTTTCAGATGATTTAAGGAAATATGAACATAAGTATTGGACGGATAGCAGATTAGAAGAATTCAGAAAAAGAAAAACATTTGACAATAATATAATAAATTATGTAAACTAGCATGATAACACCATTTTTAAAAGATCATATAATACTTACAAGTAAAGACCACCCAAATACATTATCTATCATACTTTTTACAGATCCTCTAATTTGTAATCTTGATTGTTATAACTGTCATAATAAAAGAGAAGCAAAAAGAAAAGCTATATCATTCGAAAAGATGAACTTAGAAACTGCAATTTTCACTGTTAGTAATTACAAAAGTTTAGGTGTTGAACTCTTAATTATTAGTGGTGGTGAACCTTTAATGTTATACGATAAACTGGTAGATACAATTAAAGAAATTAAGAAAAATATAGAAATACCCATAAGAATAGATACTAATGGATCATTACCAGATAAAGCTTCATTATTGAAAAATTTTGTTGATGGATATGGAATTGATATAAAGATGCCTATGAAAGATTATTATACAAAAGATGAAGAAAAAATGATAAAAGATTTTCTGAAAATTAACAATATTTATGACTATAGAGATAAAGTTTTGAGTACAGTTAAAATTGCAAACGATATGAAATACACACATTTAAGATTAGGATATGTCTATTATTGTATGAAATACTCTGTAAATAAAGAGGAACTAAAGAAAATCGGTATAATTTCAGTATAATTAAAACTAAACTAGTATATCAGGAATAAAATCTAAATCATCATATGAAACATCTAGAGGCTTATCATATTTTACAGAATCATGCACTTTAGCTCTCAGATCTTTCAAAACTGAAACACAACGTTCAATTTCGTTTAATTCATCTTGAGTATAAGCAGTTTCATATGATATTATCCTTGAAATCATACTTTTAACTCGTCTTAATTGTGTTGAAATCTTTGACGAAACAGTCAAATCATTAACTAGTTTTAAATCATTAGCTAATAAATTCATTTGTTCAATATATGCTACAATTTGGCTAGGAATGTTTTTTTTGCTCGTTAAAGCTCCCGTCAATCCAGTTCCCAACCCAGTACCAAAAAAAGTTTTAAATGGTTTTACACCAAAAACTTCTTTATTTTCAATTTCTGGATATTTGTTTAGCAAAGCCACAGTGCCGCCTGTAATTGATCCGCCTGTTGCAATGCCTATCAATGCAGCTTTCCCATATTTCTTTAGAACATCAAGAGACATTTTATCTAACAAAAGATCTATCTCTCTTTCACACTCTTTAGTTTGACACTTATTCTTCAAATAAAGAAGTCTCTGTCTTTTCTTTCTCCAATCTAAAATTCCCAAAATCGTAGTTACTGGTATAACACCAGAACCTGTTAATGCAGAACCAACCGCTCCTGCAACTAATGGACTTATTTTTTTATCTTCAAGTGTTATCTCGGCTTGTTCCAATAATGTTTTATAAAGAAAACCCATAGTTTTACTCCTTTCTTGGACTTTTACAAACTAATAACCATATTTCAGATGAACGTTTATCTTGTCTTTTACCAACTTTAAAGAAATGATAATTACCATTCAAATATTCACCGGAATTAATTTCTAAATGTATGTAGTTATTTGTCCACACAACAACTTTAGCTTTACCTTTTTGTACAGTTTTAATAGTACCCGCTCCATATTCACCTCTTGGAATTTCGAAACTATCTCTATACAACCAAGAAATACCATGATCTGGAGTACGTATCAGAAAAACCTTCTTTTCAATATCATTTACACTTGGTATTTTCAGACCAACTATTACAAAAGATATCAGTTTTTTCTTATCGGGATATCTAATCCTAAAATCATAATGTAATCCAGCCCTAATAGCTCTATGTTTTTGCAACACAAATGGTACAAATTCTAACTTAGATTCTTCAAATAGAACCGATAATAATGATAGTGATAACATTCAAATATTACTCCTTTAAATTTATGTCCGTAAATGAAAATAGGACAAAAATACAATAAAAGGAGTTTAATAGAATATGCTAACTTGGAACGATGTTTTGAAATACATAAAAAATAGACTTGCTTTACCATCTTCTTTCTTAGAAAAAAGCGATGATGAAATCAAAGAATATTTAATATCAAACGCACTAACAGAATATTCTAATGTTTTTCCTGATGTAAATAGAGTTGGAATCAAAACATCAGATGTAAATATCAAACACCCAAAACTAAAAAATTGTTATCTAATTAAAGACGAAGACAACTTAGATATTTTTGGTATTAAAGAATGTTACTTTCCCCAAGAAGATCTTGCATATCTGGGACACCCTATTATAGGTGTAAGCAGTATGTCACAATTAAAAAACTGGAGTTTACAAGTATTTAATTCTAGATTTCTACTACCATTCTCTTTAGTTTCATACATATATAAATTCATTCCACCTAACGTAATTGAGATATCTGGTGAACTTACACCGGATTATTTTGTAGTTGAATATGAAAGAATGCATCCATCAGATCTGAGTAAAATATCACCTGCAGCTCAACAAAAATTTAAAGACTTCTGTTTAGCACACACCATGATTTATATAGGAACCATAAGATCGCTCTATTCAGGACTACATACACCATTTGGTGAAATACCAATCAATGGTTCAGAGATATTAAGTAAAGGAGAAGATATGAGAGAAAAACTACTAGATGAATTTAGAGAAGAATCCAAGCCTCAAGTTATTATCGAAACATATTAATATTCATTCAACTAACATCTTTAAATTATCAATATGTAAACTAAAATCAGGTAAATTTTTTGATAATAACTCATTTAGAATTTGAACATTAGAATATTGTACCTCAATATTTTTTTGTAAAGTTAAATCTATACTTTTAAGTGTATTTAATTTAAACATACTATCTTTTTCGTCTAACCATCTTGAAATTTGTTCATAAGAAATAAGTTTATACACTTTTACTAACAACACATCTAATTCATCAATAGATACCACACTAAATAATTTGGACCAATTAGAACTGTGAATATTGTGTATATCTTTGCTTTTAAAGAAAGAATTAGTTTCATATACTCTTGCGTTTAATTCATCGAGTGTACCTATTAATTCATATGATATATCTCTTTCTGATAACATTTTTGCAGCTGTAATCACACCAACTTTTTTAATAGGTTTAACTACATCATCACCAGGATCACCACATAAACTCATAATAATAGGTATATCATTAAGACTCAGTTTTTCTATAAGTTGTTTCTTTTTCGGATCTAATACACCATATGTCTTGTATAGAAAATACGGTATTACATTAGAATTATCCAAAATGCAAAACTTATTCGATAAAGAAAAAATCTGTATCACATTACTTAATATTAGATTCTGATACATATCATGATCATTAGAACACACAATGTGTAAAACATCTTTTTCTTCATTAAACCTTCTTGTAATCAAAAAGTATGGCAAAAAATCAGTTTCCAGATTTTTCAACATAAAAAAATGAACATTTTTTATTTTGTTTAGAAATTTTGTCGATAATTCAAAATTATTATCTCTAATTGGTTTAAACTTTCTTTGCAACTCTAAAAATTCAGTATTTTTACTAACACACTCAACTCTTTTCTTAAGTTTTTCAATTTCCGTCTCTTTGATTTCTGTGGGTAAATCTGAACCTTTTAATTGTTCTATTTTTTCGGAAAAAATCTTCGTATCAATATGTCTGCTGCATTTATATGTTGGTAAAATATTACTATGATAAATAGATTCTCCCGTATCAGTAAAAACATAAATACTGTAATTGCTAATGTTTCTAAAACTACTTAAAAACTCTTTCCATAAAGATACATATAATAAGATAGATTGAAAAATAACACTGCTTATAAAACGTCCAGAATCACTATATGTATATTCAATTATTTCTTTTAGAATATCTTCTACATATAAAGCTCTAAAAATATTCTTCAAATCAATATACACTTTAACATTAGAAACTTTCGTTAATCTATCATCTGAAAAACTAAAAAAAGGACATAATGTTTTTAAATTCATCTAGTAGAACCTTTTATGTTAGATTTTTTTAAAGACAAACTTATAGTGCAGCAACAGCTATTCCACCAATAACAACAAAGATTAATGTTGCTTTATCTATCAATTTATCTCTAAAAAATTGTTTTCTCTCCTCTTTAAATCTATCTAAAAGAATATTGTAATTCTTTTGAGAAACTTCTAACATATCAACTAAAATAGATACTTTTTCTTTCTCTAAGTTAATCAATTCTAATTGATTATGAACTATGTCTTTATAAGCATTTTTGACTATCAACATTTTTTCTATCTTTTTAAGTTCAACCAAATTCAAGACAGCAAAATCTGATTCCTCATTATCTTCTGCTTCTCTGAGTAAACCAGTTTTTGAATCTTTAATCAGAAAGATAAAATTTGGTGGATCTTGTTCTACTTCCTCCAAAGCGTTCAAATCTAACTGATAAACTTTAGAATCTTTTAGTTTCTGATAATCTATATTTTCTGACTGTTGTATCTTTGAAGTATCTAAAGTTATACAACCAGATAATAAGAACAAGAATAAAAAAATAAGTAATTTTTTCATTGTCCTCTCCACCTCTTTCTTATATCATCGGTTACTTTTCTTATATCCTTTGATCTATCTGCATCAGCTAATTGTCTTTTAGCATCTTCTAGTTTTTTCTGAACATCAGATTCATTCTTATTTGCATTCTTTTTAACAGAATTAAACTTCTTTGTTAATTCATCAATAGTTTTTTCTATGTTGTTAGTACCTCTTTTTTTGTAAAATAACATACCAATAATAAAAGCTACTATAAAAAAAATTATGTTAATAACAAATTGTTTCATTGTAGGTGTCTCCTATAATTTTTTTCTATTTATTTTTTTGACTTTTTTAAACTTCGTAGCTTCTCATCTGTTTCTTGTATTTTCTTAGTTGTTATGTCTACCATATTCTTAGCTTTAAAGATCTCTCTTACACTAAATATAATAGAGTAAATAGAAGTAATCAATATTACCCATTCCATTCCAGTTAATTTATCTAGATACAACATTATAACAGAAACAATAGTAATTACTACCAAAGCCCAAAACTTTAAACTTATTGCAGTAGAAATAAGTTTTGTTACTACCATCTTTTTTAATTCATCATTTAACATATTTTTTTCCTTTCTTAAACTTTATTTTCTGATCATCAACACAACATATATATAATCACCGTTCAATTTAACTTTGTTAAACAGTATTATATATCTGCCTTGATGAACATCGCTTTCTAAACTTAACTCAAATCTATTACTTCTCCCAATAAGTTCATCCGTTACTTTAATTCCAATTACATCTAAATCAGATACAGTATATAACTTGTTTGCATAATTTTGATTATTGGTCTCTATTAACAAACCATTCTTATCAAAACAAAATATATCGCTTGGTATTGAATAGAATAGAGTTCTAAACATATCAAAATACTTTCTAGATATCATTGAAACAATACTAGCTAAATCTCCAAATTCTTTAATTGAATTACCATTGTTTCCAATTTTTTCTTGCTGATTATTCAATAAACTTGTTCTTGATAATGCAACCATGTTAACTCTCCTTTTCAATTGTGTTTACTTTGCAAAACTAATAAACAAACCCATTAAAGTTAATATTAACCCAGTTATTGTATACAAAACATACATTACTGTTCTAAACGAAGTTATACTTTTTTCGCACTCAAGTACTCTTTTTTCAATTTCGTTTTTAATATTACCAATAGTTATAAATAACTCATCCCTGCACTCTGCCCTTCTGCGCTCATATTCTATAGTTATACTATACATTTTATCATTGAGTTCAGTTAATTTTTCAAAAGCATCTTTTGTGTCTCTTTGATATTCCGTAAAAAGCTTATCAATTAATCCACTATCATTATTATGGTCTAACATCTATATAGTACCTCTATAAATAGTATTTTAAGAATAAGATATAGTATTTATGAAAACTATTTACCATCATTTTGTCCTCATCCTGAATATCAAATAAACTAAGAAATTTTAAAAGTTGTAATAATATTAAAAAATCACATATTGTCTTAATTTATTTTGTTCTTCTAGTAACAAATCACTACAAAAAACTTCAAGCAAACCTATAAATCTTTTGTCAGTTTCAGATAATTCTCTTTTATAGTGTTTATCTAAAATTACAAAAGTACTTTCAATAGTATCAACAATACTCATTACATAATCGCTAGTCTCAGTGGTTGATTTTGACAATTCTGTTGTTAAATCAATAACAAAAAATAAAACTATAACATTATTATCAACTTTAAAAACACAATAACTTGACTTATTATCGTAAATCTGAAGCATATTCTTCTTTTTCAATTCTTTATATAAATCCATCAGAGACTTACCAACATCGACGTCACACTTTTCGCCCAATCTTGATTCAATATAAGATTTTTTCAACTTCATTAATTTTCTATCTTTTTCTTTACTCTTTCTCATAAGACAAACTTCCATTTTAGTTTATTTAAGTTTAACAGAATACAATTCATCATTACTTATTAATTTATTTCCAAAATCATTTGAGTTTTTACAGTAAAGAATATCTACAGATTTTAAATTTAAGAGTGACTTTAAATCTTCATAGAAATCAGGTAAAGTATCCTTATCTGATAGTATAAAAACCTTTAATGAAGTACATTTAGTTAGAAAAACAGAATAGAAAAGAGCCTTACGATAAAAAGATCTTCCTAAAACTGATATCCAATAGTTAATTGTGATGTTTTTATACTTCTTCGAAATAACATCGTTATAATACGGATACAAAATATCAAAAACACCTTCTGCTACAATAATTTTCACATCATCTGTATCTTTTTTTCGATCTTGAATTAAATATACGTCAAATGTAGTACAAACATCAAAAGACAAAGAATAATACTTCTTAAAATCTTTATTGTAATCAGTTTCAATAGCTTTTCTTAGAACTATTTTATTACCTATGAAACACAAAAATCCAACATACGTTTCATTTAAACATTCTAAAAAATTCATATCATATTTTAAACTCAATCTATTGTAAAATGGTTCTATATCTAATACAATATTAGGAATATCTAAAACAGAATTATAATCAATATTAAGTCTATCAGAAACATAATCAATCTTTAATTTTGATGTTTCTTTCTCTAAAACATCTTCATTATATTTACGATAATCAAATGTTTCTTCTTTAGTCTTGAAATCATCAAATTTGATAAAATCTTGTTTAAGTTTATCAAAACTATTTTCATTCAAAATATCTTTTAAATTAAAATTACTCTCAAGATAAGCTAGCAACTCATTAACATGACCAGATTTAGAACATCTCTGACAGTAAAAAAGAGGTTCTGAACACGAAATATACAAATGTCCGTGTTTTTTTCCAGTTCGTCCTTCACAAAATGGACAATATGTAAATAATTCCGTTTTTGTCGCATTAAATCTCAACAATCCAAGTTCATTTTTTATGTACTGAAAAAATTGTTCTTTATAAATCATAAAACCATCAAAACTACACCTTTTTGAGTAATGTTTCGTCAGATAAAGTCAATACGATTTTTGAAATCATGGCCATATAATTCATAACTGGTGATGCACACGAGTTATGTTTATCATAATACTGTGAAGCTATAATTCTTACAGGCAATGGTAGAGATAAATCAAACCCTATTTTTTCATACAATAAAGAAAAATCAACATTAGAATCATCCAATAACAACTTTTGAATATCGTTAACTGATTTCGTAACTATAGCACTCTTTGATTCTCTAATACCAGTTATTATGTCGACAAGTAAAGATCTTAAAATATTTTCTTTCTTCTCAAAATCTTCTTCTTCTGTTTTTAGCGTACCAGTTTGACTTCTAGATTGAAGTATGCCTACTATCTTCCTTACATCTGGATGATGTGCATTAATAAGTTTAATTAACACCTTCTCATTATACTGTACATTCTCTGAATCTAATATTTTTTTACAAAAATTTAATATGTACTCCTTAGGTAGAGTTTTAAATCTAAAAACTTGTAATCTAGAAATTATAGCATCTATTATCTTTGATTCAAAATTTGCTGTCAATAAAAATCTACCATATAATGTATATTCTTCAATAATATTTCGTAAAGCAGCCTGTGCATCTAATGTCATATAATCAAATTCATCTATAAAAACAATTTTAATTTTACTACCAATAGTAGGTGATCTTAAAAAGTCTTCTATTTGATCCCTAACTATCATTATACCTCTTTGAGAACTACCATTTAAATATAACAAATCAGAAGTTGATTTAATCATATTATCTACTATGATCTTTGCTAAAGTCGTTTTTCCAGAACCCGGTTTACCCACAAGTAAAACATTGGGTATCTCTTCTTTTTGCAACCAAGAATCAAATGTTTCTCTATGTAATGGATCTAACACCATCTCATCTAATGTTCTTGGTCTATACTTTTCAACCCAAACAAAATTTTCATTTTGTTCTTCTAAATGTTCATCTGTTTTATCTTTAATAATTTTCATTGATTTTTGTTCTCCTCTAAATTTTTTTATTTAATACTAAAAACTATTCGTAAAATACAAACCACAACGTATCATCTTTTTTCAAAGAATCAAGATTAAAAGATTTGAATGTTACAACTTTTTTGTTTTCTTGATCAATTGACCAATGAAAATCTCTTTCCATCTTACCATATTTACTAATTATTTCTAATTTAAATGGATCTAAAACTTCCTCTGGTAATTCAACAGAAAAATCAACAGGTGGATCAGAATGTATATCATTTGCATCTGCTTCTGTTATCATATAGTTATATTTTGTTTTAAAAAACAATTCCTCTTCAATAGAATTTGCCCACTTTTCTGAGTCTTCTTTATTTTTTCCATAACTATATGTTTTCTTTATTCTTGGTACATCTATATAACCACCATTTTCATAAGTTCCTAACCTATAATAATCGTATGCTATATCAATATCTAAATAAATTCTAGACGCATTATCCAAAAACAATGATTGTTCTTTAATTGTAAGATCTGGTGCTTCAATAGAAAATAATACTAAATGAGTAGGAATTGAACATTCCCATTCGCAAGAGATAGTTAATTTATGTTCAGATAAACTATCTCCACCACCATATGTATCTGTTGATGAATCAACACCTACTAATTTCAACCATGGTCTTAAAGTAAAAGGAAAAACTACTTTATTTTGATTTATATTCTTAATTAAAACAATTTCTGTTGATTGATTATTTGGCCAATCTAAAGCATAACTTTGACCTGTATATCTATTACTGTATGTATAATAAACAACTTCATCTGGTAGTATTATATATCCTGTTATGTTTTTTGGATAGATATATCTTTCTTGTCCACCAAATAATTGAATGGTTAATAATCTAAAATCCATAAGCTCATAAATAGATGAACACCAAACATTTAAATCAAATTTACCTCTGTATCTATTTAGCACAACAGAAATAATTATGTGGTCATCTTGATAAATTTTAGGATGAATCATCCTCAAAGATTGACTGTTAGCATAAGAAGGATACTCCCATAAAAACCTTCCAGCTTGAGGATCAGGTTCAAAATCCATTCCAGGATCTAAATTAAGAAAAGGAAATGCTACATTAGTTTTTTCACCTGGTTCTTGCAATCTTTGTTTATAATGTTGTACTGCTTTATCATAGGTAGATACAATAATTTCTTTACTTCTGTCAAAAAAACTTGTTGAAAAATAATCAGCTAAGCCTTTAATCATTGAACTAATACATTTGTTTATAAAAAAATGATGAAAAACAGCAGAATTATACATGAAAAAACTGTCCTTTTCAATTATTCTCACTCATGAAATTCTTTTTATTTTTTTCGAAATCTTCATAGTATCTATTTAAACACTCCAGACCTTTATCACTAGCAAGTTGTATTCCATATGATCTACCAACATTTATTCTACCAATATCCATATAGTATCTTCTTTGTACTAACAAGAACAGTAACTCATTATCAACATCCATTATTTTCCAACCATTTATATACATTACATTAACTGGAGCTCTATTTTTTTCGTTTATTTGAAAATCATATTGTTCTTTCATAAATTGTATTAGATATCTGGAATATAGTGGTTTCAAACCAGCCAATCTATATCTAATATCTTTTTCCTTATCACTAGTATCATCTTTTAAATCTAAAAACAATTTAGCAAATACAGAGGAACTTAAATTCCTAAACATATTAACATGAACAATCCTATTTTTAATGACAGAACAATTGCCATCGATCTGAAATTGCACTAAAGCCGTCTTTTTATCATAAGATGTGCATACTGTAATTGGATGACCCGAAACAAAGTAGGTATGTATAATACCTCTATTCAAAACAGGTGTTATTTCTATTGAAAAAATACTCTTGTTTTTCTTAGTACTTTCTTTCTTTTCATCTTCAAAAACTTCAGAAAAATCATCCTCTAAATTTGTTTTTTGTGAAATTGACGAATCATCATTCGAATTTGTTAAGTATGGATTCGACATCATACAACTCTCCTTTATTTGAATTTGTTGAATTATTATTTAATTTATCCAGTAAAGTTAAGCTTAAAATTCTTGATTTCAAAACATCATAATCTTCTTCAAGTTGTTTAGCCATATTTATTATTTCAACTCTTGATTGAACACTTTCATTCATATCCATAACTCTTTTGATTTTCAGTAACATTTCTGGGAACTCCAGATAGTTATCTGTATCATATAATTTCCTTAAAACAATATTTATATCCGAATACTTCTCGCATGAATTAGTTAGATAATTATACATATCATTGTCTATATATTTCTTAATACAATTAAAAAATAATTTCAATCTATCATCTACACTATTATTTGTTACTGAACTATTATGTTTCAAAACAGCTAAAACATATGATTTAACATCCTGATATGTGTTGATTTGTCCACAATCTATCATATCATACTTCTTAATAATATTATCGATATCCTCAACACCAAATGTCTCTAATTTATCGCCAAGTAAATCTCTCAATATCTGATCTAAAAACCTCATATCAACTAAAGTATCTGAAATACCAATTAATCCCTGATATTCATTTCTAATTGAACTATTTATGTTATTATTGTTGCAAGAATTTTCTACCTCTAAAAAATGTTTCTTA
>ERZ795060.3564-NODE-3564-length-14116-cov-4.386957_pt1 | contig 14116 bp, 14 predicted proteins | sample MGYA00375144_ERZ795060 | MGnify/ENA primary metagenome ERZ795060 (study PRJEB30189, sample SAMN05720157) | activated sludge metagenome | isolation source: anaerobic digester from wastewater treatment plant | place: Japan | collected 2015-05-15 ... | reverse complement strand
GAGGGCATTTTTATCCGGGACTTTCAATTGCTATTGAAGTTAAAAAAAGAGGTGGCACCCCACTCTTGTTATTGTCAGGCAAACACTCGGAAGAACAAAAATTAAAAGCCCTTGAGTATAATATTGAATCTGAAATCATTCCAGCTCCTCCAGTTCCAACAGGTTTACTCGAAAAAATTGATTATTCTAAAACCTGTGCCGTAAATATAGTAAAAATACTTATGATTTTAAATTCTTTTAAGCCTGATGCAATACTTTTAATGGGTAGTTATACTTCAGTTGCTGCAGGGCTGGCTTCAACAGCGGCAAAAGTTCCTATGTTTATTCATGACGGAAATGCATTGGTCGGAAAAGCAAATATATTCCTTTCAAGATTTGCCATAAAAATGGCTTTATCTTTTCCCGCAGTAAACGCAAAAAAAATTATGTGTGATTACGAGATGACAGGAATGCCACTCCGGGAAGAAATTTTAGAGACAAAGGGTTTTTCCAAAGAACAGGCTATTTCTAATATAAATTCTATTTTCTCAACAAATTTCAATACCACTTCTCCTTTACTACTAATTTTTGGAGGTAGTCAAGGGGCATTGAAAATAAATGACCTTATTCCACCAGCTCTGGAAATGCTGAAAGATAAGGATTTTCAGGTAATCCATCTTGCTGGAAATGACAAGATAAAAGAGACCAAAGCCAGATATGCGAATTTTAAGAAAAATAAGTTAATATTGGAATCAACAGATAAAATGAATTTACTTTATCCTGCTGCTGACCTGGTAATATCACGTTCAGGGGGAAGTACAATCGCAGAATTATCTATTTTCGGAAAATACGCAATATTAGCTCCATACCCTTACGCCAGTGATAATCATCAAAGAGAAAATGCCGAATATTACGCATCTACTGGCGCTGGAACAGTAGTGACCGATACAGAATTTACTATCACAAAAATTCAATCCCTTCTTGCTTCCTTTTTTGAAAATCCACAACATTTCGTAGAAGAAGGCAAAAAATCTGCAAAAATCGCGTCCCCACACGCAGCAAAGAAGGTTGTAGATATGATAGAAATCTCGATTTAAAAATTCAGGATACAATATTTTTTTGAAAAGTCTCGTTTTTATAGAAAAAAGGAGATAAAATATGAAAATCAGGTTGCTATGCCTCATGCTGATGGGAACCTCTATGCTCATTTCTAATCAGCTATTTTCTCAAGGTAGAAGGGAAATGTGGAAAGAAAGAAAAGAGAAAATACAAGAAGATTTAGAAAAAATCCGCGAAATTCGCAAATTAGGACAGGAATTTAGAAAAGCCGTTATTAATGGAGAAGAGCAAAAATCTCAGGAATTACTCTCCTCTATGAAGGAAAAATTCAACGCACTTCCAGAATCTTTAAAAAATCGAATTGAAGAAAAACATCCAGGCACTATTGAAAGGGTAAAAAATTTGAGCGTTGAAGACGTTGATAAAAATATTCATGACGATTATTCAGAAATAACTGATTCAAAGCTTCAACAAAAAACTGAAAGTAAAAATATATCAACTACTAAAGAAGGAAAAACTTTTTCTGCATCACACGAGGAAACGATAACTAAAACAGGAGAGGGGGAATGGAAAAATTCCGGAGTTACAACTACAGATAATGGGAAAACATTTACTAATGAAGGAATTACAACTAGAGAGGGAAATACTATTACTCATGAAGGCACCGTAAAAAATGAAGATGGAGAAGTTATAATAACACGTGAAGGAACTATCGAAAAAGAAGGAAATACTATCAACCGAAACGCTACTATCACAAATGAAAAAACTGGAGATTCAAGGACAGTTGATGCAAATTATGTAAAGGAAGGAAATACCGTGTCTTACGATAAAACGATCACAACTCAAAATGGCAAAACTATTGAAGCTGAAGGAACTATAACAAAAGATGGAAATACTATAACAAAAGATGGGACAATTTCAACCGAAAAAGGTACTGCCAATCTTGATGCAACACTGAAAAAAGAAGGTAATACAATTACAGGACATAGCGAGTTATCTACACAAAATGGAGAGGTAATCAGAACAAAGGATGGAACAAGCACTAAAGAAGGAAATACAAGAACGACAGAAGTTTTAACCACCTGGAAAGATAAAACTGAACGTGAAAGAACTACAGTTACAAAACAGGAAGGCGATGGAGAATTTTCTCGCAAAACTGAAATAAAAAGTTCCAGAAAGAAAAATACTTACGACGACGATCTGGATATATTTGGGAAGGGCTTTAAAAACAAAGCTTCTACTAAAAGACACAAGAGATAATAAAGTTGTATCTGAAAAAAATCCTATTTTTCAAGATTATATTTTGATTTGTAATCGGATATCAGATAACAGAATTCTTATAAACATAAATTAAGCAGTTGGGCACATTTGCCGTAGATACCAGGCAGCGAGACGAAGCTGTAGTAACTAGTAGTCGAAGCTAACGAAGTAGATACGATAAATACAGACAGCCCTTCGCAGGTTAAAAATCGTAAAAAATCGTCAACCTAAGAGCTTGACGAAGCATAACCATAACAAACTTATTTTCATATACATAGAAATAAAAACGATTTTCAATTGTTTTTTTAGTTTTAAGATGTCACAGCAACTCTAACTGTGCTGTATAGGATAATTAAGTACTTACGAAAATCAGTTTAAAATGTTAGAGTTTTGCACTTTACTAAAAAAAATATAAAAGTAATAATTTTTCCTCTTCATAAATGGCATAAATTATGCTATTTATTGAGTATGCGAGTATTATTTTCGCAATCACTAATAAAAAAATCAGGTGCTTGATGATACTGCTATTTGAAGACAACTATGATCTCGCATATGTTATGAAGCGTATTCTTGCAAATACGCTCGGTATGGCGTGCATTATTTGTTCAAAAGAATCAGATGCTGAAACAGAAGTCTTTTCTGGGAATGTAGATATGATAATAAGTGATCTCAAAATATTTGAAAGAATCGAGGGCCTTGAATTTATAAAAAAAATTCGCCATATAATGCCTTTTACCTGCCCTCCTATTGTGGTATATACAGGGCTTGATAGAGAATCTAAAGAATATAAAGAGGCTGTCAAATTTTCTGATGCAGTCTACGAGAAAGGAGAGATTTCCATAATAGAATTATGTTTGAGAATAAAAAAGATATTTTATTCGGACTATTGTTGTCTTTCAAAAACTAAATAGCAGGTGCCCTCCTTTTTTTAATAAAGTAAGATTTTTACATTTCGGCTAATCTTTTTCTATTAAATTTTCAAATAAAAAAAATATAGAAATTGCAAAAAAATCTAAAAAGGTTGAATCAATTATTCATGAAATAAGAGGGCTATCACTCGATTTTACAAAATATCGGGATAGCAACTGATGAATTATAAACCATTCAATTCCGAAAGAACACGGAACTGAACGTGCGTTTAAATTTATCAGTTAGGTGATATTTTATTCGGATAGAGATGAAGAATAAAGTCGTCTCCACTTTTTGCGATTTTCGCAATTTTAAATCTTATAGGGGCATTTACAGGGTGTTCTTCTATTTGAAAAGCTTCGATAGCTCCATGTCCTATCAGGATTGGAGCACAGTGCAATTCAATTTTATCGATAAGATTAAATTCTATTAGGGTTTTAGAAAGTTTTGCTCCCCCTTCAACGAGAATTGAAGTTATATTTTCTTTTCCGAGTTTTTTAAGTTCGAAAATCCATTCATCTCTTGTTCTTGCCTTTATAATTCTAATTTCTCCTCCTGAAGCTGATGAAAATAATTTTTTAGCCTCATCGAGGTCAAGATTAGCGCTTGCAACTAATCTCAAAGGCTGTCTTTTGACTTTGAAATCTCTTATGGTCAGAGATGGTTTATCTTTTCGAAGTGTTTCAGAGCCAATCAATATTGCATCTGATGCAAGTCGTAATTTCTGAACTCTTCTTCTTGTTTTTTCCGAGGTAATCCATCTGGAAAAACCATTTGAATTTGCTATTTTTGCATCGAGAGAAATCGCAAGTTTTAAGGTAAGAAATGGATAACCTGTTTTAATCCATTTAAAGAATGCCTCATTTGCGTGGAAACAATCCTCTTCCATAAGCGGATGATGTACTTGAATACCTGCATTTTTCAGAATTTTTTCAGCACGTCCGGAATGTTTTGGATTAGGATCATCAATCCCGTATACAACACGGCTTATCCCGGCTTTGATTATAGCATCTGAGCAAGGAGGTGTCCTTCCATATGAAGAGCATGGCTCAAGGGTTACATAAAGGGTGGCACCTTTAGAATTTTTACCGGCTTTTTCTAAGGCAATAATCTCTGCGTGAGGTCCACCTGGAAATTCATGCCAGCCTTCAGAAATTATTTTGCCATCTTTTACGAGCACAGCTCCCACTACCGGATTAGGAGATGTTGTTCCTCTTCCCTTCTCAGCCAGACGAAGAGCATAAGACATATAATATCTATCATTCATAATTTTAAAAAGAAAAACGTTTTATCACTCAAAAATCTGAATATATTCTGAAAAAAATAATTTTCAAAAATATATATAAAGTAAAAAATGCAGTTGTTGCCATATTTAATGGCAAACAACTGCAAAGGGGAGGGAGAATATTTGGAAAATTACTTTACCTTCTCAATTTCTTTACCTGATTCCTTCCATCCTTTTATTCCATCTGGATACTCCATTATATTTTTATAACCGAGTTCAACTAGTTTTTTTGCAAGTTTTGCACTTGCTGGACACTGACGACTGCCACAATAAACTACTACTGCTTGATCTTTGTTAGGGATTGCTTTGTTTATTTCTTCTACACTATTCTCCGCAGAAAGGGAAGCAGCACCTGGAATTCTTGTGCCATCATCCCATCTTCCTGTTCTAGCGTCAAAAATTAGAGCTGATTTCTGGGATACAATTTTCTCTAATTCTTCAGTATTTATCATCTTTATTGCGCTTTCCTTATCGTTTGTAGGTAATTGTTCAGAGATTTTTCCAGAATCTCCAATGGCACAACCTTCTTTTTCGCTTCCAACGGCGCAATTTCCTGAAGGACAATCAGCCAGCGAAACGAATGGAACGACGAACAAGAAAACAACCATTGTTATTAACGTTTTCATTTTAGCACCTCATTTTTTTTATTTTTTTATTTCTCACCCTCACCTCTTTCTATTATACTTAATAGCACATATACTTTACTTTTCAAATAATAATTATAAAGATTTTTGAAAATATTCATAGAAATTGGGACATATAGTCTCATATATAGAGACATTTTTTCGCTTTTTTCTTGAAAAAATAAATAATATCGTTTTAAATAACTTCTTTATAATCAAGTATTTAAGAATTATTTTATAATTTTTGGCATAGGCTCTGCTAAAATTAAAGTAAAAAATTAGATAAAAATTAAAAAAAGGAGGTGTAGTATGATTAGAAATCTCATCAAAAGAGGACATGATGAAGGTTCTCTAAAGAAAAACATGAATCCTTTTGACGAATTGCATCGTCAAATGGATGCGTTGGTCAACAGTTTTTTCAGCGGAGCCGAATTACCATGGTTTGCTATGGGGCGGGGCGATGAAAAAACATTCTATCCGACTTTTGAGATTGCGGAGACTGACAAAGAATATCATGTAAGTGCTGAGCTTCCTGGTCTAACTGAAAAGGACATTGAAATTAATCTGGAAGACAATATACTCACCATTAAAGGCGAAAAGAAGGAAGAAAAGGACGAAAAGAAGAAAAATTATCATCTTTATGAAAGACGTTATGGACTTTTTAATCGTTCATTCACTCTGCCGGAAAATGTTGATCAGGAAAAAATTAATGCGAATATTAAGAATGGAGTGCTTGAAATTTTAATTCCCAAAAAAGAAATCCAGAAGAAAACGGCTAAGAAAATTGAGGTCAAAGGTAAATAAGGCAAAAATAGATAGAGGCAGCCTACAATTGCTGCCTCTATTCTGATTCTAATTTTTTAATAATATCTCGTAAGAGAGCTGCCCTTTCAAATTCAAGTTTTTCTGCAGCAAATAACATTTCTCTTTTAAGTTCTTCAATACTCTCTTTTCCTATTTCATTTAAATTTTCGACAATTTTCTTTTGTTTTCTTTCGGCGGCTCCTGAAATTGAATATATGGAAGTGTTTTCTCTAATTTCTTTTTTTATTGTTCTTGGCGTTATTGAGTATTTTTTATTGTATGTTGATTGTTTTTTTCGCCTATTTTCTGTGATTTTTATGAAATTTTTGATACTTTCAGTGATTTTATCTGCATAAAGAATTACTTTACCATTGATATTTCTGGCGGCACGTCCTGCTATCTGGATAAGTGAACGTTCAGAACGGAGAAATCCTTCTTTATCTGCATCAAGAATCGCAACTAAAGATACCTCCGGAAGGTCTATTCCTTCCCTCAAGAGATTGATACCTACTAAACAATCAAAGTTACCCTTGCGAAGTTCGCAAAGGATTTTCGCTCTTTCGAGGGCGTCAATTTCTGAGTGTATATATTGAACATTCAGATTTAAGTTTCTCAGGTAATCGCAAAGCCTTTCTGCACTTTTTTTAGTAAGGGTAATAGCGAGAGAGCGTTGTTTTTTTTCTGCGCATTTGCGAATTTCGCAAACGAGATCTTCAATTTGTCCTTTTAGTGGTCTTATAATGGGTTCTGGATCCAGTAGTCCTGTTGGACGAACTATTTGTTCTACGGGTTGGCCAGATAGTGATATTTCGTAATCTCCTGGAGTAGCTGATACAAAAATTGTTTTGTTCGAGGTTAACTCTCTGAATTCATCGAAAGTTAGAGGTCTATTTTCAAGTGCAGAAGGGAGGCGAAAACCATGTTCTATCAGTGTTAACTTTCTACTTCTGTCCGCTTTATACATAGCCATTAACTGTGGAATAGTTACGTGTGATTCATCTATTACAGTAATAAATTTTTCAGGGAAAAAATCTATGAGGCAAAAGGGTCTTTGTCCAGGCAGACGATTTGATAGATGAAATGAATAATTTTCTATACCTGAACAGTATCCTGTTTGTTGCATCATTTCTATATCAAACATCGTTCTCTGATATATTCGCTGCGCTTCGACGAGGAGGTTTTTGCTTTCGAAATACTTCACTCTTTCTTCCAGTTCAGCTTTTATCTTTTCAATTGCGATTTCGAGTTTTCGTTGTGGGATTACAAAATGTTTGCATGGGAAAAACACTACTTTAGTTCTTTTTTCAATTGTTCTTGCGGTTAAAGTATGATGCACTGAAATTTCTTCTACTTCATCTTCCCAGAAACTGACTCTTACGAAGATGTCCTTATTGGGTAAAAAAACATCTACAGAATCACCTCTCACTCTGAATTGTCCCTTTTGAGGAGAGATATCATTTCTGTCATATTGAATTGTTACAAGTGAATCTAAAAAAACTTTCCTTGAGATTTTTTTGCCTTTTTCGATGATGACAGACATTTCAGTGAAATCCTCCGGGGAGCCAAGCCCATAGATGCAGGATACACTTGCTACGATTATAACATCGCATCTTTCGATAAGAGAACTCGTTGCGGAAAGGCGAAGCCTTTCAATATCCTCATTAATGCTCGCATCTTTTGCTATATAAGTATCGGTTTGTGGAATATAAGCTTCTGGTAAATAGTAATCATAATAACTAATAAAAAATTCTACTGCATTTTCTGGGAAAAACGACTTAAATTCCGAGAATAATTGAGCTGCGAGAGTTTTATTATGGGATAGCACCAGAACCGGCATATTAAATTCTTTTATAACATTTGCTATTGTGAAAGTCTTCCCTGAGCCTGTTACACCTAATAATGTCTGATATTTCTTTTCCTTTCTTATTCCATCGACTAATTTTTTTATAGCTTCTGGTTGATCCCCGGCTGTTGGAAAATCTGCATAGAGTTTAAACATTATTCTAATTATATTTTAATCTTTAAACTTTCAATAAAATCTTAATGAGTTATATTAGAATTCTTTTTGTAAAAAAAACAAACATCTTTTCATCTTATTTTATGACGGATTTTATTAAAGTAGTTATTCTTGCACTTGTTCAGGGATTTACAGAATTTCTTCCTGTGAGTTCATCCGGACATCTTAGTATACTTGGTCATTTTCTTGGAATAAGAGAAGATTCCCTTCTTTTATCTGTTTGTCTTCACAGTGGCACATTAGTTTCAGTTTTTATATTTTATTTTCAAGAACTGAGAGAATTTTTTTCTTCGCGAATACTTTTATATTATCTACTAATCTCATCTTTGCCGGCCGGAATTTTAGGGTGTTTTCTTAAGTTTACAGGTTTAGGGTCTATTATATTTGAAAAGCCAATTTTTGCGGGAATTGGCCTTATTCTGACTTCAATAATTCTCTCTTTTTTACCATCAAAACCAGAGGAAATACCTGCGGGAAAAATATCAAAACTTAATTTTCGGCATGCACTTTTTATTGGGCTTGCACAAATGCTTGCTATTTTTCCTGGAGTATCGCGTTCTGGAACAACTATTTGCGCTGGAATAAAGCGTGGTCTGGGAGTAGATTTTTCCACAAAATATTCCTTTTTTATGTTTATTCCGGTTGTTTTAGGGAGCCTGATAATAGAGATATATACAGCCACGGAAAATGAATTCAAATTCAATGAAAATATCTTTAGACTATTTATTGGTTTTCTGCTTTCTGCTGTTGTAGGTTTTTTTGTAATAAAGATATTGATAAATATATTAAAAAGAGGAAAAATAATATTTTTCAGATACTACTGTTTAGGATTGGGTTCTTTTATATTGCTTTATCAACTATATGGATTATTGAAATAACACATTAATGTGTTATATTACGCTTCTTCAATTTTATTCTGAGGAAAATAAAAAAGATGAAGACGGCATTTTTTCCAGGCTCATTTGACCCTGTTACGTTTGGTCATCTTGATGTGATACAAAGGGCAGCCAATCTTTTCGATAAATTGATTGTTGCCGTTGCGTTAAATACATCAAAAGAACCAATGTTTAGTGTTGAAAAAAGGGTAAAAATCTTAAAGGCGTCATGTTCGTCGATAAAAAATATTGAGATTATCTCTTTTGAAGGTCTTCTGGTCAATGCAATTAATAAATATAATGTTTCTGCAGTAATCAGAGGCTTAAGGGCTATTTCTGACTTTGAATATGAATTTCAGATGGCAATGATGAACAGGGAAATAAACTCAAAATTTGAGACTATATTTCTGATGCCAAGTCCTCAATATTCTTTTGTAAGCTCCAGAATGATAAAGGAGATAATAAACCTTGGAGGAGATGTTTCCGCATTTGTCCCAAAAGCAGTAATAGAAGAACTCAAAAATTACTAATGAATTTTAAATTATTTTTTAACTTTAATCAGATTGAGAAATCACCTATTTTTTTTAAAGGGGTTGTATCATCTTCTGCATTTGATATCCAAGACGAAGAACTTACAAAATATCTTGAAGTTGAATATGACATACAGGTCAATCAGATTTCAGGAGGGGCGATCCTTTCAGGAGAACTTATTGTATCAACATCAAAACTTTGTCCAAGATGCCTTGCAGAATTTGATTACAAAATTAGCATAAAAGACGTTAATCATTATTATAAAAAAGAAATTGGTAGAGATTTTGATTTGATTCCTGACTTAAGAGAGGATATATTAATAGCTTTACCGTCAAATCAACTGTGCACAGAAAACTGCAAAGGACTTTGTCCTATTTGTGGAGTAGATTTAAATAAAAAAAAGTGTCAATGTAAAAGGGAAGTAGCAGTTGACTTTAATGATTCTGTGTGGAACAGGCTTGATGAATTAAAAATAAAGAGTAAAAAATCTAAGAAAATAAAGGGTGCATTCAATGGCAAATCCAAAAAGAAAAAAATCTAAGATGAAAAAACGTCAGATGAAGGCAGGAAGGCCTCACATAGAGATCCAAGCTCATTATTGCGCGTCATGTGGTAAACCAGTTCAGCCACATAGAGTATGCAAGGCTTGTGGATATTATTCCAAAGAACAAATAATCACACCAAAAACAAAAAAAACTTCTTAGGAAATGATGAAAATTGCTTTTGATGCGATGGGCGGTGATTATGCTCCAGATGCTGCAATACGTGGAGCAAAAGAGGCTTTAAAGAGCTATCCGTCTGTTCATCTTGCAATTGTTGGCAAAAAAGATAGGATAATTCCCCTTTTAAAGGAGAATGGGATCTACCCACATGAGCGAGTAGAATTGGTTAATACTGATGATGTTGTTTTAATGAGTGACCCATCAACTATTGCAATAAGATCTAAGAAAAATTCCTCTATAACGGTTGCCGCAACAGAAGTAAAAGAGGGCAGGGCACAAGCAGTAGTGAGTGCAGGACATACAGGAGCTGCTGTAGCGGCTACTACTGTTAGAATGAGATTACTGGAAGGAGTTGACAGACCAGCCATTGCCGCAATAATGCCGAGTGAAAGTGGGCCGTTTGTTTTAATTGATGCCGGAGCAAATATAGATTCGAAACCTATAAATTTAATTCAATTTGCCCTTATGGGGAGTATTTATGCAGAGGCCGCACTTGGCGTGAAAAACCCGCGTGTTGGACTTCTGAGCGTAGGGGAGGAAGATGTAAAGGGAAATGAACTTACAAAAGAAGTTTTTAAAAAACTATCTAAGATGAAAATTAACTTTATAGGAAATGTTGAAGGCAAAGTGATTTTTCAAAAATATGCCGATGTAGTTGTGTGTGATGGTTTTGTGGGAAATGTACTCCTGAAGGCATCTGAAAGCCTTGCAAAAGCAACCATGCGCTGGATAAAAGAGGCATTTTCAAAAAATACATATCGAATTGCAGGTGCTCTCCTGGCAAAAGAGGCCTTCAGAGAATTAAAAGAGATTGGCGACTACGAATCTTACGGAGGAGCTCCACTTCTTGGGGTAAACGGAATTTGCATAATTGGGCATGGTAGTTCTTCTCCTAAAGCATTTAAAAATGCCATAAGAGTTGCCGCTGAATTTGTAAATATAAAACTTAATGATAAGATAACAACAATGCTTCATGAAAATGGAGCATCCGTAAAGGATTTCAAACTTAATTAATATTTTTATCGGGAAATTTTCATATGGCAATAAAAATTGCAGGTACAGGTTCATATCTACCTCAAAAAGTGCTTACAAATCATGACCTCGAAAAAATGGTAGATACAAGCGATGAGTGGATAAAAACCAGAACAGGAATAGTCGAACGCAGAATTGCTGACACCTTAGAATCAAGTTCTGATATGGCATTCAAAGCATCTATTAAGGCTATGGAAATGGCCGATATAACAGCAGAAGAACTCGACTTCATTATTGTCGCTACGATTACAGGAGATAGAATAATTCCTAGTACCGCATGTATACTCCAGAAGAAACTCGGCGCTTCAAATGCTTTTTGCTTTGATATTCAGGCAGCATGTACAGGGTTAATCTATGCCATTGAAATAGCTAATTCGATGATAGCTTCTGGAAATAAATATAAAAGAGCACTTATTGTAGGAGTTGAAAAATTGTCTTCAATAACAGATTGGGCAGATCGCAATACTTGCGTACTATTTGGAGATGGAGCAAGTGCAATAGTGCTGGAAAAACGCAAAGGACATCATGATGTAGGAGGAATACTCGCAAGTAAATTAGCATCTAATGGTAATTATGCTGATATCTTGCAGGTGCCTGCTGGCGGCTCTGAAATGCCACTTACACATGAACTCCTCGATAAAAAGCTAAATACTATACGCATGGAAGGGCAGGAAGTGTTCAAATTAGCTGTTAATGAAATGGCTAAAGCATGTAAGGATGTTATATCTCAGACTGGAATCTCTGTAGATGAGATTCGATGGCTTATACCTCATCAGGCTAACAAGCGAATCATAGAGGCTGTTGGGACAAGACTCGGTATTTCACCTGAAAGAGTCTATGTAAATCTTCAAAAATACGGAAATACTTCTGCTGCTTCAGTTGGAATTGCACTTGATGAGATAGTCCGAAATAAACTCGTAGAAAGAGGTGATTATATTCTGGTAACGGCCTTTGGCTCTGGCCTTACCTGGGGCTCAACCCTTCTAAAATGGTAATTGATTTTAAAATTAGAGTTTCTCAGCGATTTTAGCAATTTCTAAATAATTATCAGGTGATAATTCTTCGGCTCTGATATTTTTCTTCAACTTAAATTTTTCAAAAATGTAGGAAATTTTTTGTTGAGGGAATATTTTAGACCAATTGTTAAATAGTGTTTTTCTTCGCATTGAAAACGCCGCTTTTACAATAGCAAAATAATGGCTAACATTAATATCTGAAAGCCATTCCTTCCTTGAAAAATATGTAAAAGCAGATGATACTTCTGGCCTTGGAAAAAAAACTTCTCCGGGAATTTTTCTTATTTTTTTCCCAGAAAAGAATGATTGAATTAAAACTGAACTTGCACCATAATTCTTGCTTTTCGGACATGAAAAGAACCTATCAGAAACTTCCTCTTGAAGGACAAGATACATAGAGTATGGCAATGTATTTTCCTGAATGAGTTTGAGAATGAATGGTGTTGAAATAGAGTAAGGCATATTTGAAATTATGCGAAAATCGCAATTCGGTATAAGTTCCCTGAAATTTACTTTCATTGCGTCTGAATGTAAGAGTATCAATTTTGGATTTGATATATTCTCTCTCAAATATGAGAATAGTTTTAAATCCATCTCAATACTTATTAGTTTATTTACTCTTTCAAGTAATTTAAATGTTAAGGCACCAAAACCAGGACCTATTTCAACAACAGTTTCGTTTTTTTTAGGAGATGCTTCTCTTATAATGAAATTTAAAAAATTTTCATCCACCATAAAGTTTTGACCTAAAGATTTTCCTGGCTTGATTTTTAATTTTTCAATTAAGGAGCGAATATCTTTTTGCATTAAGCTAAACTTTTATTTTAAAAATTGATAAAAAATAGATATAAAAAAGCTATGAAAAATATATAGGAAAAATAAATCATAAATATATTGAGTAACTCTTATCTCTGGATAAAAGAAGAGGAAAATTTACGATAAATATGAAAAAGGATACTCTTTAAATATAAAAAGTCAATTCAAATTTCAAAATTTTTAGTTGAATTGTTGATTTTTTTCTCCAGATCATCATCTGACTTTGTTGTCCTCTAAAGTTCTTTACATTTTAATAAAAAAATATATCTTTATCCAGCTTATTTTGTAAAGGATTAAAAATCGAAATTAACTGAGTTTGTTCAAGGTTGTTTTATAAATTTGGTTGAAAATTACCAGATGCAAATCGAAGATTTTTTCAATTTTTTCACACGTAGGACGAAGGAATTGAGTTCCGTACCGTTATCTGCGACCTGCAGGGATACACGTCATCTTGATGCATAGCATTTATGGCCCCCTTACTTCGTGAAATAACCGGTGAGTCATTTAAGTTTTTTGGAGGATTTTCTTCAAATAAATTTTATCAAATTTGCCGTCACATATTTTAGGTCATCAAACAAAAATCCATATTTTTTGTCAGCACTATACGCTCTCATCACTGAATAGAAAAAGTCTTTTTGCTCAAATATTACCAGAAACTTTTATGTATTAAGATGAGCATGTTGTTAATAGTATAATATCTCATCTGGCAGAATATAGTAAATTTAGTAAAAAATGTAAAAAACTTTTCTTCCTGCTATCTTCAATTTGAAATTTCCCGTCAATAATGTAAATTGCCCTCTTCCAAAAAACACTTAAGATCATGAGAATTACAGCGTTATTTTGTTTTATTTTAGTTTCCTTTGTATATGGTTGTGGTGAATCTGTGCCACAGCAAAAGGAAGATGATAAAAATCTTTCTCCTGTTTTTCAAAAGAAAAATCTTGAGACTGAGTCGCATGGGAATTTAAGTAAAAAAAATTCTATAACTGAAAATAAAAATCCTTCAAATGATAGTACTAATAGCGGTAATAAACAGAAGCAAAATCCGATCTCAGAAACAATAAATTCAGTAGCAAATTATGGTACAGGACGGACACATCTGACAATTAAGAAGAAACAGGAAGAAAAAATAAAAAAGATTCAAGATGATTACAACTCAAAAATTAATGACGCGATAAAGGAATAATT
>ERZ795060.3563-NODE-3563-length-14119-cov-5.748791_pt1 | contig 14119 bp, 11 predicted proteins | sample MGYA00375144_ERZ795060 | MGnify/ENA primary metagenome ERZ795060 (study PRJEB30189, sample SAMN05720157) | activated sludge metagenome | isolation source: anaerobic digester from wastewater treatment plant | place: Japan | collected 2015-05-15 ... | reverse complement strand
CCCACCGCGATGTCGTTGGTTTTGAATCCGAGGTCGGGATTTGCCTCATTGCTGACGATGGCCAAGTCGCGGGCAATGGGGAATCCGAAGTAAGGTGTCGAGCGGCTGGCCGGCACCAAGGTTCCGCCGATTTCGTCGGGCGGGAAAATAATCTGCGCGTCACCGATGGTATGGACGCCGCCGAAGACGTCGAGCAGGAAGAAGCCTTTGCCGCTGGGAGTAATTTCGAGATCCACGGCGAAATCCCCGCCGAAATAGGGCAGATCGGCTTGTTGATCCAGCCAAGGCACGGCCAGGACGGCGTTGTTGATTGGCGCGCCGAACAAGGGATTCAAGGTACCGTCGTCATTGATCATGTCATGATAATCCACGACCCCGTCGTCGTTGGTGTCCCAGTCGAGAGGCAAGCGGCTGGTGTGGACGGCACCGTATCCGTCCAGAATGTAATATCCGTTGGTCATTGCGATCGTGCGGGTGTCGAGGGCGCCGGGATTGACCGTGGAAGGCATGGTGATGGTGACATAATCCGCCGAGATTTCCAGGTCCCGGGCGATATCGGATCCGAAACCGAAGTAGGTGAAGATCGGGGTAACGCTGGCAATTTGATTGGCGGCATACAGGCGGTTGACGGGATAGGTGAGAGGACCGTTTTGGATCAATGCCTCAGGGGTTACCGGAGAACCGGATACATCAATGGTTTCCGGGAAGAGCGTCACGTGATAGGCCCCTTGGGTAACATCGGTGGTATCAGGCGGGAGGTACACATACAAGGGGAGGTTGGTATCACCGAGTGAATGAACCACGCCGTCGGCATCCAGGACGAAATAACCTCGAAAGCCGAAGGTGACATCCCGCCAGTCGGGCGCGATTTCCAAATCCTTGGCGACGTCGAATCCCCAAAACGGCGGATATTGGGACCGCAGAAAGTCATCGATGGAGAGAGCCTGGGCTTTCGCCGCGGCGTATTTTCCGATCCCATCCGGAGAAGGTTGGGGAAGCAGGACTGTATCGGCGGAGGTGACGTAGGATGAAAGGTTCAGGGCGAATTGGCCTCCGAAGACATCCAGCATATACGCGCCTTTGGGATTGCCCGCCGGATCCCCGACAAATTCAATGTCTTTCACGATGGGGATTCCGAATTCGAAACGTTGGGACGTGGCTTCCAGCTCCGCGAACAGAAATGGGCCCATATTGCTTGAATCGAGGGGGGCGCTGAACACCCGCCCGAGCGCATCAATGAGCAAGATTCCGTTCTGGTTGGCGGTAGTATTTTGCATCTGAACATATGCCACGTGCGGATACCCAACCGATAGAGCCAAGATGCCAAGCAGCAGCAGCCTCTTCAGGGCCATTTCGACCTCCTTGGAGCTCGTTGTAGTTCGTTAGTCCCTCACACCAATTCCCTTACATCCGGACAAGCAGGGGCCGGATGGGAACCCTCTTCCTGCGTGTTACATCACTCTTCCACAAACCCTCGCTTCTTGCAAGCCTTATGTGATAGAAAAATCAGGAAAATAGAATCCCACATGACCACCCGGTGAAGGCAAATCCCGGCGAGGCAAGATGATTCTGAATCTTCCGCAGTATAAGAAATTCCCTTCTTACTGTCAAGAGAAAATTCACTCAAGTACAACAAAAATCAGTATATGCGTTGTTTGGAAGCGGTCTCGGCCGTTTCATATTCCTGAGAGGTTCTCCTCTCCCGGGCGGTTCTATGGCCCAGGACGGAATTCCATCCCCGCCGCATGGGGGGATACTCCCGGAATTTGTGAAATTCCTGGAGGTTTTGCCAGTGCCAGGGGTGGCCTGGTTTTAGGCACGCGAAATAAAAAAAGAATGTTTTTAGCCGTCTCGCCATCGTTTTCGACATTGCTCATGGACAACTTTACCATTGGGGCTAGAGAATCGTAAAAATTGAGTGGAAATTTTCCACGAATTGCATCCGACTGAATATGTTCGAGACTACTGACGTCGAACTAACAGGTAGCGAAAGCGCAAGGGAAGAAAGGGATCTGGTGTTCCGCGCCCAACAAGGAGACCGGGAGGCTTTCACGGTCTTGGCGCGGACCTACCGGGATTCCCTGGTCCATCTGGCGTATGGCTTCCTTCATGACCGGGAAGAAGCCTTGGATGTGGCACAGGACGTTTTGTTGAAGGCGTACAGGAAATTAGGTTCCTTCAAAAATGAATCTTCTCTGTACACATGGCTCTACCGAATCGCGATCAACCTGTGCAAGGACCGGCTGCGCCGGATGCGGCGCAAGCCTACCGTCCGTCTGGATGATTTGGGGATCGAAGGGCAGGTCTATGAGATCCCCGATCCGGGGGCTGGTCCCGGAGAGTGTCTGGAGTTTGCGGAGCGGGAACGGCAGGTCAAAGCGGCCATCGATTCGCTCCCGGATAAGCATAAAAAGGTGCTTCTATTGCGTGAATTGGGGGAAATGAGTTATAAAGAGATTGCCGCGGTGTTGAAATGCCGGGAAGGCACGGTTATGTCCCGCCTTTTCCATGCCCGGAAAATGTTGGCGGAACGATTGAATTCACTCATCGAGGATGGGGAATGAAAAACCGCAAATCTTCCGATATCAATGAGTTGGAACTTTCCCGCTACTTGGATGGAGAACTGTCTCCACAGGAATTTGAACAATTGGCCGCGAAAGTATCTTGTTCCGGAGAACACGAGCGGATTCTTAAACATTTCCAAGCCGTCTCTTCTCTGGTCCGTCAGCATTCCCGGGTGGAACTGACCCCTGGAGAACAACAGCGCTTTGAAATGCGCTTGGCCCGGGGGATGCGGGAAATCACCCCCGGCCGCCTGCCCTGGCGTCATTATCTCACATTCCCCGTAACGGCTTGGGGGCGATGGCCTTGGTCTTGGCGGATGGTAGCGGCCATGGCCTTGACGCTGGCTTGTTTCATTCCGTTTTTCACAGAAACACGCCCACGGAACGAAAAAGTGTTCCATGGCCCGCTGATTTCTGACTACACCACCAAAATTTATCATGAAAGCAATTCCAAAGCCCATTACGACATCATTTGGGTGATTACCGAAGAAGAGGAAGAGAATGATTCCAGTAATCCGTTGGGATTATTATATTTCTACAGAGTTTGAATGAATCATGCCAAATTTTATTTATCTCAGGCAAGCCGGAATGATCCTTATTTTTTTGGGGATGGCAGGCGGCATTGCGCGAATGGAAGAACCATCGGGCGTCAAGATGGTTCGCGTTTCCCTGATAGAGGCGGCCAAGTCGGAGACGTTTTTTGTCGATATTAAAATCAGCTCGCTGGAATTGCGGCTGAAAGAAGTGATCGAAGGCCGGGATGATGACCAGGAACGCAAAGAACTCCGCCCATACAAGCATTTTACCCCGTTGCGTATCCTGGATAAGCAGAAAATCGACTTCGGCCGTGCGCATCTTATTGAAGTCGACAAAGACAAAAAAATGTTTGTCGAACTGAAATTGGAACCATTGACCGGCCAATACTATCCCGCCATGATTCGCTGGTTTACCCGGGAAAAAGATGCGGAGAAAGATATCATTGAAGCGAAGGATTATAAATTTTATGAAGATCGCAGTCTTTTGCTCGTCAAACTAAACACCAATTCCTCCACTGCTCTCCTCCTCGCCATCGAATTTGTAGAACCTGATCCGGCAGAAGATACCAAAAAATAAGGTCACCGTTTACTCGATTGCCGTGAAAGGAAGCTGGATACCCTTTCCCAACGATCTTCACCCTAATCCTCTCTCTAAGAGAAAGGGAGTTGTGGGGGGAGAATTTCATCTTCCCTCAAAGCCATGGAGCCTGCCGGAGCACCTCGGTTTTTTTCTCCAGATGGAAGATCCGCCTGGCGTTGCCGCGTTGGATAGGCTCCACCAAGTCTAAGGCCGATTCCGTGGACAACCAGCCCTCGTCCACCAGCTGGATCAAGGCCTGGGCGATACCCTGGCGGGCAATGGCGGCATGGCCGGTGACCGGTTCGACGGGGATATAGTCGCCGCCGAAGGTCAGGACTTTGTTGGCAGGGGCAGTCACTAAGTATTGTTTCAGGAAGTTGACGCCGGCCACAGGGCTAATGATCCAGGCCCAGCACATGTCGATGTGCGCGTTGGTGTAGTGCTTGGCCACGGAGATCATCGCTTCGTAATAGGGATATCCGATGTGCATGAAGACGAACCGGGTATCGGGTGAGCGGCGGCAGAGCGCGGCGGCGGCGGCAGGATTCTTCTCCACGCGGTCGAGGGGCATGCCGTTTTGCCCGGCATAGTACCCGGTGTGCAATTTGACCGGCAAATTGTATTCTGTGGCCTTCCGGGCGCAATACCAGAAAAGATGGTCCTCCAGGCGCTTCTTTTCGTCGGGGCTGAGGGGATCGCCAGTGAGGCGTCTTTGGAAAGGCCCTTCCGCCTCTTCGGCGGGGACGTCTTCGAAATCGATGTTACGGCTATAGGCGGCCTGGGATTTGACGGCCACGGCGTATGGCCCGTAGCGATCAAACCACCAATCGATGACGGCGTGCCAATCGGCCAGGCTTTTGACTGTGATGCCGGCTTTGGCGGCGTATCCTTCGATATTGGGACCCATGTGCATGCCAAGGATGCTGATGTCCTGCATGAGCAGGGTGGGCTGGCGCGATTCGCTGAAGGGACCTTCCAGCGAGTTGACTTGGCAGGATTCGATGTGGGCGATGTTTTGTAAGAGATGTTTATAGAAGCCGGGGCGGATGGTCTTTTCGTATTGAGCTTGAATGGTCCGGACGGCGCCGCGGGACAGACCGTCCACCCCATAAACGCGGCGCATGGCGATTTCGACGGCCTGGCCGTATCCCGTATTCCGGACCGCGGGCCACCAGGGTTCGATAAGCTCCCATTTTTTTAGTGGATCGGTATCCTTGGCGAAGAAGGCATCCAGCTGGGCGCGGGGCATGCCTGCCGTCAGGAGATCGGAATCGAGGTAATGCGCGAAGAGCAGGGACCAATCGTTGACCCGGATGCGGGGATGGTCGCCTTGCAAGCGGGCCTCTTCCTCGAGCAGGTGTTCGTGGGTGTCGACCAGGGGGGTTTCCTCAACCCGCTGGCGGATCGCTACGCGGTAATCCGTAGTCCGGGCGTTAGCCGGCCAGGTACTCCAAGAGCCGAGCGTGGCGGCGGACCCGATCAGCCCCATGTGTTTCATCGTGTCTCTGCGGGAGAGTTTCCCGGGGGAGGATTCCATGATTTTTTTCCGTCCTTCCATGCGATCCGGATGCGATGACTCTAAAAGATGACTCTAAAAAAAGAATTTGGGTGGTGTCAAGTGTGGGCGGGACGAATCAGCCGTCCGTCAGTCCGAGGGAAGCAGAAGAAAATCGAAAACCGGAAGGGCGGGAGACTCCAAAGGGGGTCCCGGAGGCGGATTCCGGGCGATGGCCCGGGCGAAGGCGGACAGTTCGCCAAGATCCAATCCCATGAAACGGGTATGGTCCGCGGTGTGACGGCGTATCCCTTTTTCAAACAGCGGAATGGCGTTGAGGGCATGGCTTCGCGCGCCATGGGGAATGCCTTCCCGGATTTTGACACCGGCTGCCGCCAGTTTGATAAGGCCTTTGAGGAAATCGGATACCGGACCGATCCGGCCGTCCGCCTGCCAGAGTTCTTCCCAGGCTTCATGCGCTTCCCAGTAATAGCCGTGGTTGAAGAGATCGACGCCGTGGAGATAGATCTCGCACCTGGCCCAGGCCTGGGGGTCGGGCGGTTCGATCTCCGCCGGAGCCATGCCGAAACTGTGCCCTTCGGGATGGTGGGTAGGATGGGGATGGCAACCCGGAATAAAAGTATAGGGTGGAAGGGGTCGTCCGGGCGCGAAACGGGGAAGAGCCGAGGGCGAGGACCGGTTCATTATCCAGGTAGGGATGAACGCACATCCCGGGGTGCACGTTGGAATTGAATTACATTTGAGGAACAGTATCCACAAATTCAAGTATATTCCAGCCTTGCTGGCGGGGCACCTTGATAATTCCAAGAGAATCAACCATAAAATACACGTCAGAAAATGTCTTGAGTTAGGGAATAAGATCGATTTTCGACGAAAAGGGCAGGTACCAGGAATAGGTGATAGCCATGGAGATCAAGGATTTGCAGAAGAAAATCGCGGTGGTGACCGGGGGCAGCCGGGGAATCGGATTCCACATTGCCCAGGCGTTGCATGAGGCGGGAGCGGTGGTAGCCATCACCGGCCGTAATCCCGACACCCTGAAGGAAGCCGCCGAGAAGATCGGGGAGCGTTGCACGCCCTTCGTCTGTGATCAACGGAAACCACCCGAGATTATCGATATGGCCAAATACGTGCAGGCCGAGCTGGGGGTACCCGACATTCTGGTGAACAACGCGGGCGTGTTTCGTAGCGCGGCGGTAGTGGACATGCCTTTGGAAATGTGGAATGAAGTCATCGAGACCAACCTGACCGGTGTGTTCCTGGTGACGCAGGCTTTTTTACCGGCGATGATCAAAAAAAACCGGGCGGATATTTTTATGATCAGCTCGATGAGCGGGAAGAAAGGGGATCCCGAGACATCGGCCTACAATGCCAGCAAATTCGGCTTACAAGGCTTCGCCCAGGCGTTGATGTATGAAGTGCGGAAATACAATATTCGGGTGATGGTGCTCAATCCCAGCAGTGTGGATACCGGGAAAGACGCCGGGCCGGAATACGGGGCGGGTTTGCATCTCCACGCGGCCGACCTGGCGCGGACCATCGTCCATCTGGCGGCGTTGCCGGGACGGACGATGATCCGCGACATGGATATCTATGGGACGAATCCCACAGCCTGAGGTAATAGACCGGAACTGATCAAGTATGGAGTAGCGATTTTAAAAACTCCATTCCTCGCGTTAATCCGTCTTATTTCGCCTTTTGCCATTGCTTCTGGATGAACGCCAGGCCTTTCTTGGCGACTTCGAGGTTGTCGCCGAAGAGGTCGCGCCAGATGCAGGTGGCGGCCGCCAGTTCGGGCAGGGCGCTGCCGAAGGCCTCGATGGTCAGCCAGCCGTCGTAGTTGATCTTCTTGAGAACCTTGAACACTTCCTCGAAGCGGATATGGCCCGCCCCGGGGATGCCGCGGTGGTTTTCGGAAATGTGGACGTGGACGATCTTCTCCGCGGCGGTCATCATGGCCTTGGGGATGTTCTCTTCCTCGATGTTGGCGTGGAAGGTATCGAACATGACGCCGAAGCGGGGATGATCGACCTCCTTGGCGAACTGATACGCGTCGGCCATGGTGTTGATGAAATAGGTCTCGAAGCGGTTGATGGCTTCGAGGGCCAGGGTAACGCCTGCCTTGTCCGCCGCCGCGGCGGCCTTGCGCATGACCTCCACTCCCCATTTCCATTCGTCTTCTGTCCGGCGGCGCCCCACCAGGCGGCCGACCGGCGAGGTGAACGGCCCGGCGACGATGTTTGAGCCCAAGATTTCGGCGGTGGCGATGGCCTTTTTCAGGAATTCAAGGCTGGCCTTGCGGATGGCGGGATCCTCGCTAATTGGATTGGCTTCGTTAGGGACACAAGTGACCACCGAGCAAGACAGCTTAAGCCGGTCGAGATGGCCGCGCAATTTCTTGCATTGTGTCTGTTGCGCCCGGCTGAAGGCGAAGAGGGGAAACTCGACCCCGTCGTACCCCATCGCTGCCAGGTCCTCTAACACACCGACATGCTTTTCCGTAATACTTCCTTCCCACAGCAGCAGATTCATTCCGATTTTCATGGTGTTTTTACCCTCCCCATGGAGTGATTGATGAATGATTGAATGGCTTTTGTGTCGTTATAATGCAGGTTTTGCGATGCTTAACCTAAGTTGCCTATTGAATTCTCCGTATATTCTCTAAAAGATTCTCCAGCAGCTCGGAAGTGACCTGCGACGGGACGCCGCCTTCGGGCACTTCCAGTTTCGCGGTCCAGAAGATCGCGTTCAGTATGATCGTGCGATAGTTGTCATTGCCCCAATTCTTGTGAAAATGTCCGCCGGTGAAGCCGAAACCCCGGCCACCGTCCGGGCGTTCCACGCACCAGGCCACGATTTCGGACCGCCCGGGATGCGCCCGGGCCGCCTCGGTACCCCGCACCTCATCGGGCGGGATGGCGGAGAGAATCGGCGTGACACCCTCCATGCCCGGCCGGAAACGCATATTGAAATACCATTCGTCCTCAATGGTGAACGGCTGTACTCCGCGGGTGATGGGATGTTCGGGAAGGCTCTTGAACTCGGCGGTCCATATCGGATTGGTGGAGTAGGGCCGCTCATAATAGCCGCCGATCCAGTCGAGAAACTCCGCCCCGCCCCGCTCCTTCGGCACTTCGACGGCGTAATGCAACACCACCAGCCCCGTGCCTGCCTTCATCCGTTCCCCCAGAATCGCCAGGCGGTTGTCCTGGATCATGGGATTGCCGCCCCCGCCGTCCATGAAGAACAGCAGGCTGTCGGCGTTGTCGAAGGCGGTGGGATCGGCCGGCCAGCCGTCCAGGTACGTGGCCGCCAGCACTTCAGGGAACGGGTCCAAGCAGTGTTTCAGCAGTAAAACGCCACCATTATGCTCGTGGGTACCATGGCCGTGGCTTTTTTTGCCAGCCACCAGGACGATTTTCTTCTTGTCACCCAAGGGAAAGCGTTTGAGGCGGATGTCCTTGAACTGGACGGTCATGGGGGGGCCGGTGTGGATCTGCAGGGCGAGGATGCCCGACCGGCCGCTCTTGGCGGTCTCGTTGTCAATCGTCTCCGACATGACCTGCCCGTTAATCGCGTGGATCATATGGGGCCCGCGGGCGGAGATGACGTATTCGTTCCAATCGCCCGGACGGACCTTGGCGAGCAGCGCGGCGGGATCGTTGACTTGCTCTGTCTGTTTCTCTCCGTTTTCGGCAATCACGGTTTTTTGGCCGCGCGTGGCGAGAGGGCCGCGGCCGTGCTCATCGTACAGCGCGCCGGTCCATTGGGGGCCGGTTTCGATATCGGCCTGGTAGCCGCCCACGCTCCAGCGGCCTAATTCCCGGCTGCGGTACTGGATGCCGGAGTTGCCGTTGACGATCCGGTACGAGAGGCGCAGCTCGAAATCGTCGACCAGGCCGTCACGCCAGATCAAAAAGGTGTTCTCCTTGGCGGGATTCTCCGCTGTGGTACGCCCGGTGATGGCCCCGTCCTCGACCGACCAGAACACGGGATCGCCGTCCCAGCCGCTGAGGTCTTTTCCGTTGAAGATCGGCTTGAATCCCTCTTCACTCGCCGCCGCGATGAGAGGAAGCGCGAATCCAAACAGGTATATGGCGAGAACAGTGGGAAGGAGTGGAATTCGTTTGAAACGAGTGGTATGAAGCGGGAGTTTCATCGTATTTTTCCTATTGATAATTCAGGATCGCGGTGTGTGTATCGGTTTCTTTGGGCGGACACTTAGGTCCGCCCCTACAAAATCCCCTCATTCTGGATCCCCTCACCCTGGCCCTCATCCAGAGGGAGAGGGAATGGCATCTTTGCTCGCATCCGCTTTGTTGGGTGTTCGGTCATCGTACTCCCGTTTTTGACTCAACATATCTGCTGATTCGCAATCGGTAACAGGAAAAAGAATACCATACGACTCGTACGAGGGAAAAGTGAATCGGGATGAAATTTAAGGAAAACGGATTAAAAAGGCAGGAAGAAGAATGAATCGGCGATTATTGAGTTACTGCGCGCGGCCGAAACCCAGCAGGCGGTCGATCTGGCTGAAGGTGTAATCAAAAGCCCGCACCGGAGCGGGGAAGCCGCCTTTGTTGCCCTCGATGGTGTAGAGGATGCCGCCCTCGGACAGATGATGCACGAAACCGATGTGACCCTTCCACCCGTCCGGTTGTTCGCGCCACCAGACGATGATGTCACCTGGCTCGGGCTGGTGGCTGCCGTCCCCTTCGTAGGTCCAACCTTTCCGGCGGAACTGGTCGCGGATGTCGCGCGCTCCCAGGCTGTACCGGAAGGGGATCCCCTCGGGATGTTGGGCGAAACACCAGCTGACGAACGCCGCGCACCAGTTGGCCGGCGGAGAAAGAATGCCGTTGAGGTATTTCTCCACCCAGGGGCCGCTGTTGTTGGCGCCGATTTCCTTCGCGCCCGCCCGCATTTCGGCCAAGGCCACGGCGAGCGCTGCCCGGCCTCGCGGACTGCCACCCGACGGTGGAACCACGGTGAGGTCCAGGGCCACCGGCTGGGCCAGGATCGCGCTGTTGTCGGGGTGATCGAGCGCCCACCAGGTCAACGGCCCCACCACGCCGTCCACCACCAACGGGCGGCCGCGCTCATCGACGTGGCGGGACTGGAATTCCTTGACCACCGCCCGTACGGTACGGTCGAACGTATCGGTGACCGTGCCGAGATACCCCCGCTCTTTCAAGATTGCGGACAATTCCCGCACCGCGGCTCCCTGGTTGTTGATCCGTAAAACCGGCCGGGTCATGGATCGTTCCTTCCTTCTTTTTGAGGATCATCCGGGAAATGCGTACCTGATGAAGAAAAATTGATTCCGTTCGCCCCTGGATGAGGGCGGACACCAAGGTCCGCCCCTAAAAAATCCCCTCACCCTGACCCTCTCCCAGAGGGAGAGAGGATTATTCCTTTCAGAACCTAGCATCCCAGGGCTTACGCCCTGAGCTATGCTCATGCCGCGCTTTCAGCGCTCAAGAAAGATCTGCATTTCAATGAATTGTTACGGGGAGGCCAAGCTCCCGACGAACCGTTCGTTCCCCAGTAGATACCACCGGTCCACGGCTCACCCGGAGGCTCGCCCACCCCTTTTTTTTCTCCGTGCCAATCGTCTCTTTTTCCACGTCATCCGTGGTTCAATCCTCGGAATCCAACCCGTCCACTGGAATCAGACATGGACGCCGGAAGCGAAATAAATCCCCCCTAAAAATAAAGAGGGACCCGCGGGTCCCCCATGTTGACATGATTGATTTCGAGAGGGAATGGTATTCTATCTTTGTAGAAAACGCTGGAATCCTTGCCTAGTTCTCCCGGACCAGGGGCACGGTTTCCGGTTCGAGGCCCGCCTTGGAGAGCAGGAAATACAGCGCGAAGCCCACGACGAACGAATACACTGAGGCGGGGACGATGTTCACGGCGGAAATGTTGGGGAGAATGCCGACGATGAATCCCACGATGACCGCGATGTAGCCCGCCCAGTTGATCCCCTTCCGGGGGCCGGGCCACACGCCGCCGCAAACCAGGTAATCGGCCGCAATGGCGCCGCACACCGGGCCGAACGACGCGCCGATGAATGTGAAGAATGGTGGCAGGTTTTGGGCCACGCCGGTGACCGCCAGGATGATGCCGATGGTCGCTCCCCCCATCGTCCAGGCCATGCGCGAGATGCTGGGAATCATAGTGGAAAAACTATTGGCGATGATGAACGAGCAGAAACAGGCCGGGGCCATCGACGCGATGGCGAAGAGCAAAAACATGAGGCGGCCGCCTGCCATCTGCCCGACCGCCTGGCTGAAAGTCCAGGCGTTGTCCGCTTTCGCCAGTTCCGGATTGGCGCCCATGATGCCGGCGATAGCGATCATGGGCAACAGGCCGCACAGAAAGATGGACAACGCGACGCCTGCCAGCCCGCCCAACAGGATGTCGTTCTTATGGCGGTTATTCATGCCGAAATCAGCTCCTGCCGCGCCCGCCGTGGCAAAGAAGCCGATCACCAGCTGGACCATCATGAGGACGGCCAGGCCGGTTTGCGGCGTGTCAACTCCAAACTTCGTGAGATCGAACTGGGAGAGGCTGCCCGAACCGGTAAACGCGGCGTACAGCAGCATCACGAGAGGCACGATGGGGAAGAACAAGGAGATTTTGGCGACGTATTGGATGCCTTTCACCCCGACATACGCGAACACGTAACCCCAGACAATGCCTGCGATAATGAAGACTGGGTGCATGGGCCCAGGCGCCGATTCAAGGCCGTAAAGGGTGTTGAGCATGTACTGGGTAGCGAAAAAGGTCCCCACGCTGTACCAACCGACCTGCAGCACGCCCATGAAAAGTCCGGGAATAAAATACCCGCCCTTTTCGCCGAAGGTCGAGGTACCGATGATATAGAGCGGATAGCCCGTCTTCATGCCCCACATCGCTGGAGCGAGATAGAAGAGCAGAAACGCGATCAGGCCGCCGGCAATTAGCCCGATGACGGCCGCGCCTAAGCCACCCACGGAAAGGGTTCCCTTGGCCAACTGGTCGTAGAAGGCAATCCACAAAAAAATGCCGGCGTAAGAGGGCGCGGTGTTGAGGTACCACGGCGCGCGGTTTTCTTGGGGATTGGGTTTGGCGGAACGTAAATAATCGGGCAGGGGATAGGTGGAGTTGTTCATGGTCTGCTTTCCTTCCGAATCAGTAGATTTTTGAACACAAGAGGCTTTGGCCACAATGATCCTGGCGGGATCACTTCACTTTACCAAATTCTGGATTTTTTTGATGAGGAGAAGAACAAAACAACAGAGAATTGTTTTACTCTGAAAAATCAGGGCAGGGAGGGGGGAAATTTTGCTAGAAAGGGGTATATTTTTTGTTTTTTTAACGGAAAAGACTTGAAAGTGAGAGATAATCCCAGATTAGTGAAGGTTTTGGATGTTGATGGTGGCCTGGTCAATGCGTTTTCTAGGTAAAGGATTAGCTCGAAAAGATTAGCTTAAGAGGAAGAAAACCCCAAAAGGATGCGGTAACAAGGGCGATTGTACCAAGAGTTTGACTGCTTATACTCGAATGTGTCGCGATATCCCAGAACAAGAAAGAGGTATAACTGGGTGGAATGCGGGGCCCGACCGTATCGCGATATTGGCAGCATCAGGGAGATTGAGGCAGTGGTTCAATTCCGGGGAACGGGATGCAGTTATGGCCGGGCTTGGTTTTGCTTTTCGTCTGCCCGCCGGATGTGTTCCTCGTGCAGGGGAATGTTGAATTCCCGCAGCGCGTCCATCAGCGGCACATCGGGCGAAACGCTTTCGATGACGGCCCAATCCTCTTGGTGCATTTTGGTGACCCGCACCGCCTGGCCGTACTTTTCCCGTAAACCATCTATCTCTTTCAAATAAGGCCAAATGTGGATGAAGGCCTTCTCCAGGTTGACCGGGCAGCACACCCACGATTCGAACCGTCCGCTGGTGCCCATGTCATCGCCGGTGATATCGATGATTCGCGACGGCCCTGGCAGCGTGCTGGTGACAATGTACGTCTTGTTAAGCCAAGCCATGGCGTTTAACATCCGGCCGCCGGGAAACGCGCTCGGCCAGAAAATGATTTCCGCCCCTGCCTGCCGCAGCTGGCGCCATCCTTCCGGCCAATTGATATCGAAGCAGATCTGGATACCGATGACACCGAAATCCGTCTGGAACACGGGGGGATCCAGTGCCCCGGGGGTGACCCCGCTATCGATCTCATCCACCGTGGGATGAATCTTGTGGTAAGTCCCCGCTACATCGCCCCTCCGGTTGATCACCACGGCGGAATTGTAAATCCGGTCTTCCTCCTTCGTCAGCAGGGGGCAGATCACCCAACAGTGATTTTCGCGGGCGAATCCGGCGAAACGTTTTACAATGGGACCTTCCAGGCTCTCCGCCTGTTCGGCGGTGGATTTTCGCTCCACCACCCGGTGGAAGGGGAACGTTTCGGGAAGGCAGATCAGATCGGGACGGCAGGCCAGTGTCTCCCGCATGCGATTCAGGACATGGCCGCACAATTCCTCGGAGGTTTTCGCCTCGTAATTGTCCATGGCCAGCGTGGCGATCCAGACTTCCCGCCGCGGCCGGGCCGAACTGGATTGAGCCGCCGTGGAACTGGCCGGAACGGACGCCAGGGCCCCGATGGATACGCCCAGGCTGGTGGATTTCAAGAAATTCCGGCGTGGAAGGCTGGATTTCGTGTTCATGTGTCTCTCTCCGTTACCAATTGGAATACCCGCGCCCGCGTAGTCGGAATCCGGCCGGAGACGCGAGTGGCGCCACCGCCCCCTCCATCCTACTGTAGGGATATGGAAGCGGGATAGGGCAAATGATGTGGCTGGATAATCGGGATTCATTTGGTGTGGATCATCCACGGATGTGCATACCATCAAATCGATTTCATATGACTTAGGGTT
>ERZ795060.3551-NODE-3551-length-14161-cov-26.679711_pt1 | contig 14161 bp, 12 predicted proteins | sample MGYA00375144_ERZ795060 | MGnify/ENA primary metagenome ERZ795060 (study PRJEB30189, sample SAMN05720157) | activated sludge metagenome | isolation source: anaerobic digester from wastewater treatment plant | place: Japan | collected 2015-05-15 ... | reverse complement strand
TAATGCGCAGGTCGGCGGTTCGAGTCCGCCCGCCGGCTCCATGATAACCAAACTATTTGAATTCAGAAGTCGATTCTATCAAATTGAGATTAGTCATATAAATGGTAAAATTGAGAATGGAATATCCATTTGAATGTGGGTAATATTGCTCTGATAGGGGTAGTTCACTGTATATTTAAATATGGGCTGGATGAAATTCCAGCCCATTTTCATATTTACAACTTAAAAGATGTGTGGTATAATACACGTGAGTTGCACCTAATCTAATAATAGGAAATAGGAAAGGAAGATTTTAAATGGGTAAAGAATTCTTTATTAAATCTGTAGAATTAACAGATCAATATCATTCTTTATGGGTAGAGAAATATAGGCCTACTAAGCTTGAAGATCTTGTTGGAAGCGATTCATTAATATCTTTTTTATCAAATTGTATTGAAAAAAATGATATTCCCCATTTATTATTATATGGACGCCCAGGAACAGGTAAAAATTCAATTGTGAATATCCTTATGAATAATTTAGATTCAATATTTTTAATTATCAATGCTTCAGAAGAGAGAGGTATTGATACTATTCGTGATAAGGTACAATCATTTGCAAAATCTGGCGCCTGGGGCAATAAGCTAAAAGTTGTGGTTTTAAACGAAGCTGATGGTCTAAATTATACTGCACAAGATTCCCTTCGTGAATTAATGGAAACTACAAGTAAATTTTGTAGATTTATATTGACATGCAATTACGTTAATCGTATTAGCGATGCTATTCGTAGTCGATGTAATGAATTTGAATTAGCACCTAAACCAATTGAAATTGTAAAAAGATTAACATATATCTTTGATTCAGAAAACGTACATTATACAGATGAAGCGATTATTCTCTTAATTAAGAAATATAATACTGATATTCGAAAGATAATTAATGAATCTCAAAAAATAGTTTCCATATATGGAAAATTGGATACTAATATTTTAGAAGAAGGTTTTAATCAACAATATACTAATTTCTTTTCAAAAATATTTACACTTAAAGATGCGAAGAAAATTGCTGAATTGACTAAGAAAATGATATTTGATGAAGACATTTACAGCACACTAAAAGACTATGTTATTAAAACATATAATAATATGGATGCGATCATTATAATTGCTGATCATGCTTATAAAGCGCGAATTGTTATGGATAAAGATTTAGTATTTTTAAGTTGTATATTCAATTTAATAGAGGTGTTAAATTTATGACACATAAAAATACAGTTTTAAAACATATTGAACTGGGTAACAATCTAAAAATTGATAAATATAATTTCTTATATAGATCTATTCGAATATACTTAGCAACACCATATAGTGTTGGAGGTATAAATACATCGGATATTAAACAATTCAATTTTGAACATGTATCAAAAGTTGCCGGTAAATTAATGGATATGGGATATGTTGTATATAGTCCTGTATCACAAAATCACCCTATATCTATATATGGTAATTTAAAGGATAGAGATTTAGATTTTTGGTTGATACAAGATTTACCTTTTATTGAGTTTTGTGATGTTTTATGTATATTGATGCTTCCTGGTTGGAATATTTCACCTGGAGTTAAGAAGGAAATAGAATATGCTACCGAATTAGGAAAAGATATATATTATATTAATTATAAAAATAATGAACTTACATTTTTTCAATATGAAGCTATAGATTTATAACTATAATAAAATTTGAATGAAGGTGAATTTAGATGATTATAGAAAATTTTACTTCAGGGCAAAATTATCAAAATCTTTTAAAATCTATAAAATTATATGGATTTAAATCATATCCACGTGGTTTAGAAATCTCTGAGTTAATTAATGAAAATTTGAATATATTTAATAATAATATTCTAATGCATGTTCCTGGAGTAAGAGATGTTATAGATCCTAATACTAAAGAGGGGCAATATTTACGAGCTGAATTTGTATGGTATATGTCAGGTAAACTAGATACTAATTTTATTTCAAAATTTGGTAAGATGTGGGAGCGATTGGGTAATAATTTTTATACAGATGATATTTTAAATGGTATGATAAATTCTAATTATGGTTATCATGTATTTTATCGTCCTATAAATGAAAAAAGTTTATATGCTATAGAGTATTGTAATTATAAAGCACCTGATCAAATATCATCTTTTGAGTGGGTTATTAATGAATTGGAGATGGATATAGATTCACGTAAAGCCATAATCCACTATACATGGCCTGTAATTTATCGTAAAGGTGTAAGAGATTTTACATGTACACAAACACAACACTTTATAGTAAGAGAAAATCATCTTTATAATTTGGTACATATTAGATCTAGTGATGCTATTAAAGGTTTAACTTTTGATATTCCTTGGTGGGATTTTGTTGGTCAATTGGCAGCTAAAATCTTAAAGGTAAAGTATGGTTCTCTTCAAATTAATATAGGTAGCTCCCATTACTATTCAACTGATAATGAATTAGTAGATAAATTAATAAATACTAATAATTTAGAATTTGCTAAAATGACATTAAGAGAAGAAAAAGACATAGTTAATAGATTAAATAATACTGTAGAATATATTAAATCAATTCATGATAATAATGATGATTTTTATAAGTTAGATAATATAGTTAATAGATGTGATAATTCTAAATTTAGTTTTTGTAAATATATTATGGATATTTGTAAATATTACCTATCTACTAAAGATTTACTAAAATCTAAAGATATTATGATTGATATAAATAATAGGATATTTGATTCAGTCTTCACATATTAGGAGGATTAGGAGGATTGTACATGAAAATTACATTAAAATCAGAAAGTATAGCTAAAGTAAATAAACTTCTATCATTATGCCCTGATACCTTTTCATATGTACCTTTGAAGTTATATGTTGATGACGCCAATAATTCTTATGTTAGTATTGAAACGGTAGATATTAATGGAGATATTGTATTTTCAGGTAGAGTATTAGTTGAACAATTAGAATTACAACCAGGTACTGGAATGGTTGTAAGACTTCCATTGAATAAAACAATTATATCAACAATTTTTGGATCGAATTTTGATTTGATAGAAATTAGTAAAAACAAGATAAATGCTAAGTCAAAAAATAAAAATATATCTATTGCAATGTATCAAATGTCTGAAGATGATATTTTAGAATTTCCATATACTAATATTGAATTGTTTAACTTAGCTGTAGAAGAAAACAGATTAGAAAATATTAATTTTGTCAATTTTGATATCGATAGTAATGAGATTAAAGATTTTCTAGATTGTGTTAGTGTCCTATCTTCGCCAGAATCTATCGATATTATAAGTGAAAATTCTAGATTAAAAGTAACTTGTAGTGATTATTCTGGAAATGAATTAGAATATACTTTTGATAAGCCTTCAAATTGTGATTTTATTGCTAAATATGATATGAATTTAATTAAGGTCTTGAATAAAATTTATCGATTTAAGGAATATACTATTAACATGTTGATTAGCAACCTTTTAGCTGCGTTTACATTGAAAGATGAAGATAGTACAATAACAATTGCCGTTACAGCACAGAGGAGTTGACCAGTTTACATGTAAAGGTATAATATGATATAATAGAGCAGATGATTCTGCTCTATTTTTATATGAAGGAGTGAATAGATGCGAGTCTTAATTATAGATTGGTTTAATTTAATAAAAAGATACACATATAATTATAAGCTAGAAAAGATGGAACCTGGAGAAATTATCGATAAATTAACATTTAATATACTCAATCGAATTTGTGATTGTATTTATCAATCACAACCAGATTTAATATATATTTGTTCTGATAATGGATTTAATAAAAGGGCCGCCTCAGTAATTGAAGGATATAAAGCTAATCGTAAAAGGGTTAAATCATTAACAGAAGAAGAAAGGGAAAAAGATTATTTTGAATATTTAAAATCTTTAATTTCAACACTACCTATTCTTTTTGTTGAAGTTAAAGATACGGAAGCAGATATGATTATCATGTGTTTAATTAAATTTTTAAAAAGATTAGATTCAGAAGTCAAGATTGTTATAGCTTCAAGTGATTCCGATATGATTCAGTTATTAGATGAAAATACTAAAATACTAGATTGGTATAAAGGTGATATTACTATTAAGAATTGGTATACAAAGCATAGTAAGCATAATAAATATTTTAATGTAAAAAATTATGCCCTTGGAAAATCAATTGTCGGAGATGTTAGTGATAATATTAAAGGTATTGATGGTTGGGGATGGAAGAAGGTATCAAAGTTATTCTCATTGTTAGATTATTATTATAAAAAGGAATTGGTAATTGATAATGTTAATATTCTTATAAATCTAATATATGAACTATTAAATAATTTAGAGAATATTGATAAAAAGGATAGGAAATTTTTCGAAATATGTTTAGAAATGTTAAAAGAAAATAAGAAATCTATTAATAATAATATGGCGATAATTGATTTGTCAATGTTAGAGAATCCATTTTTATATCAAATCAATTCATTGTTGGAGAGAATAACATTTAACGAAAAAATAGTTTTTAATAAAGCCGATTTCTTAAAACATTTAAGGTTGGATCGATATGGAAATAACGATTTAGAATATTTTCAAATTTTATCTAAGAACAGCAAAGCTTCTGTAGTATTTTATTATATTGCAAAGAAATCTCAAAAGGCCATAAATACATTACAACTAAAAAAGAAATAGGTGATTTTAAATTGAAAGCCTTACTAGTTGGAGATCTCCATATTGAAAATTCTAAATCTTCAATTGCAAATAGTAATTCATTTCACGAAGTATTTAAAACATTTGAATTAATAAAAGAATCTTTATATGAGCATAGACCTGATTTTTTGATATTTTTCGGTGATGTTTTTAATTCGCCATATTCAATTACTTCTCAAGTAATTACAATTATAGCTAAGATTATTGCTGAAATTGCAATGGATGTTACTGTTATTTTTATTGTTGGAAATCATGATGATGTAGATAATAGAACTTCTAGTGTAAAAATTGGAGATCGCCATTTAAAGATTCGAGCATCACTACTTGCTCCATTTTCTCATTTTCCTAATGTTATTGTATTTGATTCACCTATGGTAGTTAAAATTCAGACAGGTGTTGAGGTGGCGTTCATACCTTATTCTACAAATGTTATGCCTAGTTTAGATTCTGTAGATAAGAAATTTACAGCAGGATGTAAACGTATATTGATGGGTCACTTTGATATAAAACAGAATTTTTATATGATCAAATCAGGAGATTCTATAGTGACGGATAACATTCCATCAGCTGAAGATTTGATAAGGAAATATAAATACGATCTAGTATTATTGGGACATGTCCATGATCCTTCTGAGTATGTTGTAGATGGTAAGACAGTTAAATATATTGGTTCTTGTCGAAATGTAGATTTTCGTAATACTGGAGAAACTAAAGGTATTTATATATTTGATTTTGATACTTTAGATATGCAATATATTGATAACCCAAATACTAGTATATATAAGATTTTTAATAGTTTTAAGAAGGTTCAAGAGTATTGTTTAAATAACGATCCAGAAAAGCTTAGTAGAACTAAATTACTTTATAAATATACAAATAATAAAGATGTACAAAAAATATCTAAACTTAAGGAATATTTTAAATCAATACAATTTGAAAAAAATATTCTAGCTGAATCAAATACCGTTGATATGGTATCAATGACGGCGGTTCAAGATTTTGAAAATATGATAGCAAATAATCTTGTTACTAAAGATAAACTAATTGATTATGCGATGCAGTTTAAACCACCGACTGATAAAGATTCCGTGATAAAAGTATTTAAATTATTTAGTAAGTGATGGTGGAAAATATATGAAATTTAGCAAATTTAGGTTTTGGTTAGCAATGAAATTATTGAATTTATCAATCATTATAATAGATAAGACTACATTAGAAGGTTTATCTTTTATCATTGCAATTAATGAGTGGATAAACTATATTAAACTTTCTACGTCTAAAGAGGTAAATAATGAGAATAAAAAGTATTGATATTCATAATTTTCTTTCTTTTAAATCCGCTAAACTAGAATTGGCTAAATCATATGATGATCCTCCAACTATCTATATTATTGATGGAATTAACTATGATTCTGAAAGTGAAGACGCTAGTAATGGTAGTGGAAAATCAACATTAATTGGTGAATCAATTATGTACAATCTATTTGGTCGAGGCCTAAGAGGATCTAAACAAAAAGTTAGACTAAATGATATGATTCGTAATGGTACTAATAAGATGGCCAATAGTGTTGAGTATTTTATTAAATCCGATGATGGTATTGGAGAATTAAAGATTAGCCGAACTAAAGTATCTAATGGTAACAGTACAACAGAAGTTGAAATTAATGGAAAATCTACAACAAAAAGAACTAAGAGATTATCTGATAAAGATATTAAAATGTTTGTTAATTTTACACCTGATACCTTCTCTCAAATTATTGTATATTATCGCGATAATATAAATCTATTATCAATGAATTATAGTCAACGCTTAGATTTTTTTAAAAATATGGTTGATCTTTCAATCATTGATGAATATTACAATAAAGCTAAAGATTTTAAGAGTACCAACGATCGGCTCCTTGATCGTTTATATTTAAATCGAAAAAATACAAATGAAATTATTAATATTGTAACTAAAAATAAAGACAAATATATTGAATATTTAAATAATAAATTAGCTGAGTTAAACGCTAGTTTACATGATACATTAGCTATTGAAATAGAGGATCCTTCTGAATATAAAAATAAATTGGCAGAGATTAATAAAAAAATAGCTGATATTGATTTAAAGATAACAGAATGTCAAAATATTATTTTAATAAATCGAAATAATATAGATAAGTTAGAGAAAGAAATAAAACGATTTAACTCTCTATCTGGTATACCTTGTCCAACTTGTAAACAAATGGTTTCAAATGAATATGCTACATCTATAAATGAAAAATATAAAGCAGAGATAGTTGGTTTTAAAAATTCAATGGTAGAAGCTCAGACTATTTTAGATTCTCTTACCAATGAAAGAAAATTTTTAAAAAATGAAGCTGAAAAAATTAATGATAAAATTAATAAAATCAATTCTGATATTATATTGAAAAATGAAACAATAAAAAAAATAAAACTTGAAATTAAAAAAATAGAATCTGATATAGCTGAAGCTGATACTAAAAATGAGAATATTGATAAATCAAAATATAAAAAGAGGCTTGAAGGTATAAACAAAGCAATAGAGATCAGAGAAAATTGGAAAGAAGCTAGTGAATATTGGGTTACATTATTTTCTCCAAAGTCTTTATTAAGAAGTGCAATTATTCGAAAGTATATTACTATATTATCTGATATATTTGAGTATTATATTTCAAAATTATATAATAATGAAATACTTGGTAAAATAACAATTGATGATGACGGTCAAATTGATATTATTCTATATAAAGATGGTTTTGAAACAAATTATTGGCAAATGAGTTCTGGGGAAAGAAAAAGAATTGATATTGCTATGATTCTTTCTCTATATGAATTTACAAGTTATATTAATACAAATATACCTAAGTTTTTAATACTTGATGAAATTTATGACGCGTTAGATTATCCTGGTATTATAGTAGTAACAGAAACGTTATTAGATATGCAAAAAAGACATGGTATTGATTTGTTTATTATAACACATATTCCATTACCAATGGAAGTTATTCCAGAAAATGTGTTAGTAAAAAATGTTCTTGTAACAAAGAAAGATAAATGTTCAACGGCAAAATATTTAGAATAAAGTAATTAAGAACAGATCTATACTAATTTATTAAATTATGTAATATTTAATCTAAATTTTATTTTAAGAGGGCAGTGTACATATCCAGTATCATATGGTATAATACCATTGAAACAAGTCCAATTCTATTTAGGAGGTTTTTGTTAAAGTGTCAAAAAAGTTTACTCAGTATGAGCAAGAGTTTGAGGATTTTGATTTCAGGATTACCAGTCCATCAATCTTAAGAAAATTTAAAGGTCGATTTGATGATGTAGAACAGGTATCTAAGAAATCTAAGAATCCCAAAAAGTTTAAACTAAATAGGGAGAAATAATATTTAATGTTGTAATTTGAAATATATAAGCTGATTAAAGATAAAATAAAAAGGGAGCTCATTGCTCCCTATAATATTCTACTAGTTTATGTAGTCCTCCATACTTATCAACAATAATATCTATGCATGTTGGTATAGTTAGATTATTTTTTAGAATTAGATCAATAGTTTCTTTGATTTCTTCTAGAGCGTCGTTAAATAATTTAGGATTGGAATATAAACCAATTTCACTCCATAAACGTATTAAGTTATGTTTTCTATTTTTACATAATTCTATTTTTTTTATCATATCATTCAATTGGTGTTTTTGTATATTTTTTTTAGAAGAGTTTTTTGGTTTACGTGTATAATGCAATGAACCGTTATATTCAATATATAATGGGCCAAATTTTGTTTCTAAACAAAAATCAATTTCATAAGGTGGGAAAATGTCTTTTATGTTATATGTAATATAAAGTTCAGGATATTGTAAAGTTAGATATGTGTAGATTATTTTTTCGGTTCGAGATGAAAATTTCTTTTTGTGTTCTTCAATATTATATGTTTCTAAGCTATAACTCTTTTTACATTTTTTACTACAAAATTTTTTTGGATGTTCAAGTTGTTGATAAAACCTTTTAAAAGGAAGTGGTTTTCCGCAATAATAACAAGTAGCCGGTTTATAATCATATTTTCTTTCCAGATCTGTTAAGAAATTAAATTGTTTGATGTTCAAAGAATCAGCTCCTTTAAGTGGGAGAGGTTCAAATATTGAGTCTATAAAGTTCACATTCTATTAATATTAATTTTGTTGTTGATAAATTTCAAGTGCATATTATTAAGGAGGACTATAAATGTTAAAAGAAAACATGAAGTTAGGTGATTTAGTTTCAATTTGGCAATTACCAAAATTGGAACCGAAAGAGATACAAGAGAATGCTCTAGATATTATGAAATTACGATATTTTATTGATCTTCCTGGAAATAAGAAAGAAACCGAATATTCACAATTATGTAGAAGGGTTTCTAGGACTATAGCTGCTTTTGATATAAATTATGCTAGCCCTGTACCGACACAAATTATTGAAAAATCTATATATAATGATATGATGTCTCATAGATTTCTTGTTAATTCTCCGGCACTATTTTCTGCTGGAGTTGGTATTAGTACAGATCCGGAATTATATGAAGTATTATATAAAGATGATCCAACATCAACAGATTATTTAAACATAGTACATAATAAAAGTAAGAATCAGATGATGTTTGCATGTTTTACAATATCTATACATGATTCAATAGAAGGTATATTTGATAGTGTAAAAAATGCAGCTATAATTTCAAAATATGGCGGTGGAGTTGGAGTTAATTTCGGAAATCTTAGAGAGAAAAATTCTCCAATTGCAGGTGGTTGTGGCGGAAAAGCCTCTGGTCCAATATCATTTATGGAAACATGGAATACTATGGGATCGGTTGTGGTTCAGGGTGGTAAAAGACGAGCGGCTTTAATGGGTATGCTGAATTCACATCATCCTGATATAGAAGAATTTATAGAATGTAAAACTAAAGATGGTAATTTAAGTTATTTTAATATATCAGTTGCAATTGATAATAAATTTATGGAAGCAGTTTTTAATGATGATATATATGAATTGATTTCACCTAGAGATCTTAAAATTGTAGGCACAGTTAAAGCTAGGGAATTATGGGATAAGATATGTACGGCTGCACATAAACATGGAGATCCTGGTATATTTTTTATAGATATAGCAAATAGTGATAGTTTATTAAAAAAATTACCTCAATATTATATTGAAACAACAAATCCATGTGTTACAGGAGATACTTTAGTAGCAACACCAGAAGGATATAAATATGCAAAAGATTTGGATATTGGAGATAATATAGTTACTGTTAATGGTGTAGGTAAAATAAAAAGTAAAGAAATACATGAAAATCTTCCAGTGTATAAGGTAACCTTTTCAGATGGTGGTTATGTAAAATGTACAGCTTCACATCAATTTCAAGCTATTAAACGAAAAACAGAAAATTCTAAAAAATATGGTAGTAAAAAATGGTCATTTATTTCTTTAAAAGATTTAGCTATAGGTGATTATGTTAGAATAGCTCCTTCTTATATACCAGATAATAAAATAAATACACATGGTATGGATGAATTTGATTTTGGTCTATTATTAGGCATTTTATTAGGTGATGGGACTATAACAGAAAATGCTATTAATAAAAAACAAATAAAAATATCTTTGGGTTATGATGAAGAAGATTGGTGTTTATTTATAGAAAAACTTTTAACTAAATATAATATTAATTATAGTATTTTTAAAGATGGACATGTTATAAGCATTAATATTAATGGAGATAATGTTATTTTAGAAATATTAAAAGATTATAATATAATTGGATATTCTTATGATAAAGAAATACCGCTTGAAATAATTAATTCTAATAAAAATATATTAAAAGGCTTAATAGATGGTTATTTTTCTACTGATGGAAATGTTAATCTAAAAACAAATCATCCATCTATTAGATTAACCTCTTGTAACAAAAAATTAATTGAAAATGTTAGAATTATTTTAAACATGTTTAATATTCAAACTAGTTATCATATTGATAAAAGAGAATCTGGTGTAATTCAAGATAGAATGTGTAATGCTAGAGATAAACATACTTTAATAATATCTGGCAATTCTATGTTAACCTTTATTAATAATATAAATATGTCAAATATAAATAAAAGAAACAAGCTTAATGAGGCTAATATTAATTATTCATTAACTGGAAATACATGGAAAGCTAGAATAGTTTCAATAGAAGAAATTGGTACTGATACTGTTTATGATTTTTATGAACCAGAAACTGATACCTGGTTAACTAATGGATATGTTAGTAGAGGATGCGGCGAGCAACCTCTACCAAATGAAACTAGTTGTAATTTAGGATCTATAAATCTTGAAGCGTTTGTTGAAGATGGTAAATTTAATTTCACTGAATTTAGTAATCAAGTTTTTCGTGCAATATACTATTTAGACTTAGTTATTGATGCAACTAGTTATCCTTTAGATATAATTGAAGACAGAACGAAAGCTATTAGGCCTATAGGTTTAGGTATTATGGGCTTAGCTGATGCCTGTATTAGATTAAATATTAAATATGGATCTGATGAATTTATTGATTTTTGTAATAAAATAGCAAAAATATTAGCAAAAAATTCTCTTATAGCTTCAGCTGCAATTGCTGATATTAAGGGACCATTTAAACTATGGGATAGTGTATCTGAAATGTTAATTAAACATGGTCTCGGATTTAGACCTAATTTAAGTGATATTAAAACGTATAATGATGCATTAAATGCTTATTGTGATATGCATATAATAGTGGATTATTTAAATAAAAGTTCAGAAGTACCTATATCATTTAAATCTGCAATAAATGCTATCTATGAAGATGTTAATACAGATGATGATAAAGTGATATTTACACTATTAATGCAATCTATTTTTAATGGTAATGGTTTAAGAAATTCTAGAAGGTTATCTATTGCTCCCACTGGGACTATATCACTATTATTAAATACTAGCTCATCAATAGAACCAAATTTTGCATATGAGTGGACTAGAACAATTGTAGTTAATTCAAATGAAAAGAAAGATCTTAAATATTATCATAAATTATATAATAGTAGCAATCTTGAGGCCGGTTTATTAATATCCGCCTATGATTTAACGCCTATGCAACATGTTGAAGTAGTTAAAACTTTTGCTCCATATATAGATAGTGCAATATCAAAAACTGTAAACTTACCTTCAGATGCAACAGTAGAAGATGTTAAAAAGGTTTATGAATACTGTTATAAAAATAATATTAAAGGAATTACGATATATCGCGATGGTTCTAGAAGTGAACAGCCGATAAAAAGAAAAACTGATACAAATAAAACTGATACAGACGGTAAAATACTAACTAAAATTGATTCTAATATCAATGAAATAAAAAATCTCGAAGTATCACTTGATACACCTGTTAAACCAGTTCTAAAATCTAGTATTAAAAATCGACCTAAAATTATGCATGGTGTAACTACAAAATCTGATAGTCCTTTTGGTTCAATATATGTAACGGCAAACTTTGATGAAGACGGTAATATGTTTGAAACGTTTATTAGTGCTGGTAAAAGTGGTTCAGTATCAAAGTCTGTTACTGAAGCATTTAGTAGAGTGATTAGTTTAGCTCTAAGAAATGGAGTAAAAATTGAAGATATTATAAAAACCATTAATAATATTTCAGGATCTGAAATTTGGATATATGATACATTTGATGGTAAAGAAGTTATAGTTAAAAGTATTCCAGATGCTGCTGGAAAAATGTTAGAGGATTTGAATAAATATTATAAAAAAATGATAAATGATAACAAATTCAATATCAATAAAAAAATAGAACCAAATAATAGTTACAATGAGCCTTTATCACATCAAGACGGTTTTAGTCATACTAAAGCATATTGTCCTGAGTGTGGGTCTAAAATGATTCCAGGCGGTGGATGCAGTATATGTCCATCATGTGGATGGTCGTCCTGTCGATAATTTTAGTAATAAATGTATCTTGTAAATATAATGACTGTAGATGAAGGAGAAGGTATTATAATGGGAACTAGAGTTAAAAACACTTCTAATAAGTTTAATAATAAACTATTTAAAAAGGTTGCAGAGTTATCTGATCGTTTAGATGCAATGGAACAGGCAGTATTTCATGGTATATTGAGATCTGAATCTATGATTAATGTTCTTATAAATTCTGACATAATTAGCAAAGAAGTTTTAAATAAAGAAATTGATAAAATGTTTCAAGAGTCTCAAAAAGAATTGATGAATAATCAGAATGTTAGTGATACTTAAATTAAAATTTTAACATAAACATCAACAGAAGTCGCCCACTTCTATAAATGGGTGATGAATGTTGCAAAAATATATAAAAAATGCTAAAATTAATATAGTGAAAACCAAGCTAATTAGCCATGTAGATGGTAAAACTGGGGCTGGAACAGCCCTTAGAGCGTGGTAAACTTGCTCCGATAGGAGTATTGACCACGAAGCCACCACCTCTATAGATGGGGGTAGTTCACTATTTGAAAATAATATTCTAAAATATAGTTGGATATAAGTTAGATATAAAAGCATTATAATAAATAATAGGGGGTCTATATATATGGTTATAACTAAAATTCAAATTTGGCAAAGGCTAAATGATATGGGAGTATCTAAAACATTAACAGAAGTAGAAACCGCTTTATCAGAGGTGGATACTGAATCTATTTTTAATACTGAAAGGGCTAAATATAAAATTGAGGTATGGGATAAGGTATCTCCAATTAATGGAATTTCTGCTAGTAAAATTCTAGAAAGGACAGATATACCAGAAGGTGGCGAGATATATTTAATTTATATAAATAATCAGTTAGTATATCTACAGCCTCATGATCCATTCCAGGCTGGTTTAGTACCACTAACATCTGAAAATGTATTAGATATAGCTAATCGGCATATAGATCAACTTGCTTGGCAAGCCGCCAATGAAAAGATTTTTGAGACCGTATTAGAAAAGTTAGTATAATAGAAATATAAATAGTATAGAAATTTTAACTACCCAGCCGGGAAGTCCCCATCCGTGAGGGTGGGGATGAGAGGCGGACATTACTTATTTTCAGTTCTTCCGAAGAGAGCACTGGCTCTGGAAGCGGCCTAAATGCTTCCCTACCGTGGGGACCACGGAAAGTTACGCCTGTGGAGCTGGTCCGTTAGGGCCATTGTGAAGCAGGAAGCCCCTTCCGTAAGGAAGGAGTAGTTCACCTACATACTACAATAAGTCTCCAACGTTGGAGACTTATTGTAGTTTAATTAAAAAGACATAGAATGGTGGTAATACAGTATGCCATGGAAACAGATTAAAAATTATACTGAGATAGTAAAATTTCAAAGTGTTAGTAAAAATGCAAATCCTTGGACAACTAAAGCAGATATGCCT
>ERZ795060.3545-NODE-3545-length-14177-cov-4.124416_pt1 | contig 14177 bp, 8 predicted proteins | sample MGYA00375144_ERZ795060 | MGnify/ENA primary metagenome ERZ795060 (study PRJEB30189, sample SAMN05720157) | activated sludge metagenome | isolation source: anaerobic digester from wastewater treatment plant | place: Japan | collected 2015-05-15 ... | reverse complement strand
GTTGATGTTATAATCCATTATCCATCCCGGAGGAGAGACGGGTTTTCTGGTTCTTAGGTAATCGAATTTTCCGGCAGTTTCAAGGATTTCAAGCGGATAAATTTTGCCGGGATTTGGGTATACCTTAATATCATCAACACATGTTTCGGCAATAACCCCTGGCAGGTCTATAACAAGTTCACATTTTTTGGAATCTGCAGGTATATTTATAATTTCATAAAGGAGTACCCAATTGTTATTTGTTTTATCAGCAAGATGACAGAGTGGACGATATTCTTTTTTACTATTAGGTCCTAAAAAAACAAACATCGCGCGTGGAACATCTCCACTTTTTAACTCTGGTTTATCATCTAAGGATATTACTTTCATTTTTATCGAGAGAGCGAGGCTTTCCCAATCTGGATTTAGATCGAATTCTTGTGATATGGATGTGTAAGCACCAATTTGAGAATTTACTAGTTTTGCAAAATGGTTTCGTCCGATTTTTTCAACAGTAACGTTGCTGCCGTGACGCCAAGCAGTGAATTTTTTGTTATCATCAATGGATTCGAAATCCCCATTTTTGATCAGATTTTCCTCTCCACATGCCAGAATAGCAGCCACAATCGAAACAAAATAGAATGCTGTTTTTGTCATAATTTTTTTCATCTTTTTTCTCCTTTTATTTATAAAATTTATTACTATTATCTGAAACTTTTTCCAGAAAAAATTATGATTACGATTACCAGTATAGATATTATTACCAGAATGTTAAGAAAATATGATTTATTTTTTTCCGTATTTATATTTACAGGTTTTGTTGTGGTCTTACTTTCAATATTTGTAGTTTTTGTTTCAGTTTTATCCTCTTTTCTCGAGAGCAGTTCTGTATTAGTTGGTGCCGCTTTGTTTTCAATTGTTAATGAAACTTTTTGTTCTTCGATAGCTTTTAGTAACTGTTCGGAGTTCATACCAATTCCTTCAATAAATACTGCATAATCTCCAACTTTCGCAGGTAATTCCAGAGGATTTCCGAATAAATCTCGGACGGCTATATTCGGATTGAGTTTCTGTAGTTCATGCCTGTTTGCTCCTTTCGAGATAAGAACTGCTACAACACCCCCCTGCCCTTCAAAGGTGTATGCAAAGAGACCGGGTCTAATCTCTTTAGTATTTGTATATTTCCTACCTTCAATGTGCCAGGCCATGTTGCTGAATGCCGTAAGGCATGGATGCAATCCGCCGTCAACATTCATCAGCGAGTATGTGGCCTTGTAGTCACCCCATCCGTAGAGCAGGTACAGGAAGAACTTGTCGGCACCGCTCGCGAGCGTGGATACCCAGTAGCGAATCAGATAGTCGCCCCAGAATGCGGCTTTGTCGGATTTTCCCAGAGGAGCACTATGACGGTAGAAGTTTCTGATGTCGGATGGGCCCGGGCCGCCTTCGGTGTTCCAGACCTCCATTTCTGGTTTTTCAGGATTTCTGTTCAGCTTCGTGGCGTTGTATATGGGATCACCGGGATATCCTATTCCGCTTGGTAAATAGGAGTGATAGCTAATTACATCGGCGGCCTTCAGGATTCCTTTTTCGATAAGTTCTCTGCTCCATTTGTCTGATGGTGAATTGTAGTGTGCCCCTAAGTTAATTACAGTCAAGCAGTTTGGATTTCCTTTTTTTAAGCCTTCTGCAGCAGCAAGATGCATTTCAATGAAGACCTCCGGAGCAGGATGTATATACTTTCCATTCTCGAATCCGGCGTTGAGAAATCCAGGCAAGAATGGTTCATTCCATGTTTCAAACGCCTGAATCCTACCTTTAAAGTGTTCAGCCATTTTTCTTGCGTATTCCGCGAAATCGGCAGTATTTTTCGGAGGAACGTTTTTTGCGTGCCAGTTGTTGTAGCCTTGAGGAGTAGGTTTTGGTATTTCCCAACTCCGCGCCCATACTGGCACTCCTCCAAGTATACCGAGAATACACATATTTTGTGAGGAAATGTTATCTATCATTCCATCAAGCAATTCGAGATTCCATTGCCCTTTCTCTTTTTCTACAGTCTGCCATTCAAGTCCAAAACAACGCACCCAGGTGAATCCGAGTTTGCGTGCAATTGCTGGCATTTCTCTGTTTGGCGTGATATGCGCTCCAAATGGAGAATCCATGAGAAGTCTGTCTGCGAATTTCGCAGGGCGGACCCGGTGAAGCAATGTTTCGCAGACCTTCGAGACTGGTTCACCTCTAGCGTCAAACACCATTGATTCTAAGCGGTAACTGCCCAGCGCGGGCTGTCCGACCTCGGGCAACTCGAATTCGAGATTCTGCATTTTTCCCTTCTGGAGTTTCAGTTCTGGCATAGGATACGATCTGCCGAAGGCATCGAAGAGTTCGCTTTTTATCTTCATGCCGTCTTCGATTTTTCCATATACGAGGCCATTGAGCTTGAATTTTGTTCCCTCTTCCACGAGACCATAGGCGTTTGCCGCGGAGCGGATTGCGAGTTCAACTTTGCCTGTCCGTTTGAAATCAGAGACATCCTCACCCATTTCGACCTGGACGCCGTCAATCCAGAAAGTTCCCTTGGGTCCCCAGTTGAATATCTGAGCCAGATAGAAGCCATCGGGGGAGTGTGGAAGTTTTATTGTGAACTTGAAACGCTTCCATTCCCTTCCAAGATTGATGACCTTCTTGTATGGTTCCACCCATAGTCTTTCGCTCGGCGGGCCAATCCGCATGTTTATCGTATGACCTGAATTTTCCGCCTTTGCCCAAAAGCTGTAAGTGTAATAGCGGTCGCCTATGCCGAAGAATGGGCACATGACGGCGGCAACACCTTTGTCGCCTTCGTAGTTGACTGTTTTTATTCTGAGGGCTGGAACTCCTGTCGGACCTTCATTTTCCGGATCTGCCGTATAGTTTTCCGGCTTGTAGTTTTCGTGGAAGGGAGCCCAGGGATAGGATACTCCGAGTGGGAAGGAACTTGTTGTGAGCAAGTTTCCCTGCATCTCTAAATTCCCGGCGACTTCGTCGGGGCTAAGGTAGCTCACTACAACATCGTCAATCTCGACAACCGAAGGCACACGTATCTCAAACATCAGACTTGCGGAGTCGTCATTTACCACTGGAGGGATCAGAAGTTCTGTCTTCTGCCATTCCGGGGCACCAGTCACTTCTTTCTGTCCGTAGTAAGTGTATGGAGGCCCGGATTTCCTAAGCCCGAACTTGACGCTGCTGCTTGTCGTGCTACGCAATGCAAATATTATCTTTGTAAACCATGGTTTTTCAAGTCTGATAGCTGGAACTCTGAATTGCACTACACCCCCTCTTATCTCCTTTGCCGTGACCTTTAGAGCCCCTGAGCCTGAGTATGGAGTTTCAGTCTGCTTGGAATATTCCACAGATACATCAGCCCACCAGGAGTCGTCCTCCCATCCTGCCGGCAGGTTTCCACTTATATGGGATTTTTCGGACTTCACATTTACCTGCAGGTATTCGCCTTCGAAATTCCAAGTCCTCTTGGTTGGTCTGACAGCCTTTCTGAGGTCATCAATATTTTTTTGTCCACAGTTTATTACAACGATATCTGCCATTGCGACATTTTGCACCTGTTGCCCAAAGAAAAAGTTAAAATATAGCGTGCCTGTTTCGTAATTTTGTGGAGATTTGAAAAAAGTCCGCCAGGTTCGCCATTCACCATCAAGTTCGAATACCTGGTTTGCGAGTGCAAATTTCCAATCCTTTTCAGACTGCACGAAGAGCTGCCCGATTCCTGGGCCTTCAGACATGCTTTTTCCGGTCCAACGCATATATATAACATCGCCTGACGCCACTGGCAATTTATTGCTTGCGCTTAAACACACTTGATGAATTTTACTGGGAGCTTTTGGGACGTCTATTTGAAGGCATTCCGTGAATTTCTGCCCTTCCACAGGCACCTTCACCGATTTATATCCTGGGCTACTCACTGAGTATGCTTCAACAGACGCTTCCGCGAGCAGATTAACACCTTCCGGATCATTGTCGGCAAATGCTAAATTCGTGGATGCGATTCCCATCGCAGCCGCCGCTAAAAGGATTTTCAGCCTTTGGAGCGTTCTCCTCATTTTTTTGTCTCCTTATTGTTAATTTTATTCATAGTTTATTCATAGCTCCTCTGGTTCGGCAAAATCCTTAGTCATCACAGGAGGAAGACGAAAAACTTTTCTTCCGTCAATTCCACAAAAATACAAAAAAGACTGACTAAAACTTTTAGTATCGCCATCTGCCCAAAAAACAGCAAAATCTTTGTGGTAATTAACTACCCTTCTGGCATAAGTATGATTAAATTCGCTATTTTTTGTGAGTTTCTTCTCAAAGGCCCATGTTTTACCTTTATCCTTACTTACCCAGAGGGCCATTTCGCCTCCTGCTACCCATATCTGAGGTCCTTTTTCAGTTGGACCTATTATCGACCAACAATCATTCTTTTCAACAAACAAAGAGCCACAGTCATAATTGCAATCTGATTCAGTTACTTTTGAATTTTGCCATTCTAAGCCTGTCCATTGACTAACAATCCATTCTCTGGGCAACTTGGAGGGACCTGGAATATGAGTATCAGAAAGAAGATAGAGAATTACCGGTCTTCCTTCTGATGTAAGATTTATATCCATAAGATAAACAAATCTATTTTGACTTTGATAATCATGAACGAGTGCGGGATTGCGAATTTCGCAAATTGGTGTTTCAATTGCTTTACCATGAATATTACGCCAGGTAACTCCACCATCTGTACTTTCAATATAGTAAAGATTTGTTCTTGAGTCGAGTCCGCCTATTTTTGGGTGAAAATTAAAAGCCACCGAAATTTTTTCATTGTTTGAAGTAGAAACGTGATAATGCCCCTGCTCGATACCTGCGATAGGACGTGGGGCAGAGCAATTAAAGTCATTTACGGTATTTTGAATGTGCAACATTCTGCCATCTTGATATCTGGTGTGTAAAAAAATAAAACCATATTTTTTAAGCCAATGAGGTTGTGGATAGGCAAAAAGCGTTTCGAGCACTGTTTCAAATTTTTCAATTGAATAAGGCTCCTTACTCCTGTGAATAAAAGATGGCGTTGTCCACGCCCCATGAGATGGAGAGAAAATCCAAATATAACCTTGAGAATCAATTGAAATTACCGGATTATCGTGAGTGTCAGCGCAAAATTTGTCAAATAGAATGGTTGGACGGGGAACTAATCCTGTTTTATGGTCGTAGTAACTTACCATGTGAATTTGCTGTCCGGTGCAAAAATCCCAGTTGCGAGGGCGCGAGTGCTGATTCTTCACCATCCCGCCCCAACAGAAGAATGTCTTGTTGACTTCTTTTGCGAAAATCGCAAACGGCGAATGGCTGGAGCAGTAAGTTCCGAGCCCTCCTGAGTATTTGTAGCCGTACTCGAAGAGCGGAGGCTGAGCGTGCCATGCCCCCCTGTAGCCGTCGTCCTTTGTGCAAAAAATTTCCTGCTCCGTCGGGCGTAGCATGTATTTTCCGATTTCTAAATTTTCACCGAATTTTTTCATCTGTTTTCAGAATATGGGTCATTCATTTTTTTTAGAAGTAATGATCCGGAGCATAGTATTTATAAGCTTCATTCCATACAATAGCCGAGACGTGCCCATCCCAGAAAAAATAATTACCACTTGAACCATGACGACGGACAGCGGAATAATATATTTTACTGGGTATGTTGCTGTTCAGTCCATCAGTTGCTGAGGGATGATAGAAGTTATGCACATTGCCCTGGCAGTCACCAAACATCGCTCTAACTGAAGCTTTTTTGATATCTGGTATTCTTGCGAGTTCGAGTTGGCTTGGATTATCCGACTGCATCGTCCTGAAACTTGCTGGTGTTCCTCCATCAATTGCCCTATTTTTTGGTGGTGAAAATGGTTCACTGTTGATACCATAGGCAAGTGACCACCAGTTCCATTTACTCGAATCCTTCTCGTATTCAGGGCATCCCCAGAAGGGGAAGCCACCCTTTCCTTTGGAATAAGTAAGTATGTTTGATGAGAATGGGGCGATTTGTCCGGGACTAAGTGTCGGACTGTTTGGAACAATGTATTCCCATAGTAATGATATCCATAGTATCTGTTGATCCAGGCTCGAAACATACTTTTTATATTGTGGAGGGGTGACGTATTCCCTGTAATCGCTGGCATACATTAATTCAGCTGTTCCTATTTGTTTAAGGAGATTTGCGCATTGAGTGGCTCTCGCCATTGCTCTTGCTCTGTTCAGAGCGGGCAAGAGCATCGCCGCCAGTATCGCGATAATCGCAATTACAACCAACAATTCAATGAGAGTAAATTTTATCAAACGGTTTGAACTTTTAGCCTCAACTCGGTATCTCTGTAGCCTAATACATTCAAAGCGATCTTGATTTTTTATCAGTTTTTCTATTTGCATTATTTACCCCCTTTTTTTTTGGTTTAAGTATAAAAAGAAATCAGGAGAGAGCGTATCGCCATCGACTTTTTTGAATGGCAATTTGACGCTAGGAACGTTAACTCTTCCTCTCGATATTTTTTCGAGTATCATCTTTGCAGACGCATCTCCGAGTTCGTAGTTCGAGTAGATAAGCCCACTTAAAAGATGCCCCGTGTCGGTATGGTTCCGTCGTGTACCAATGCATAGAATCCCAGTATCAAACGGAATTCCTCTACCAATGGAGCTTGCAATAGAGTGACATGCCCTAGCCTCTTCAAAGCCTGCTAAAAAGGCAATCCTTTTCTTTTCTCTTCCGAGCAAATCTGCAACTTTTTCCCTCCATTTTTTTTGAGGAATGGAAATATCAGTAGCTATGATTTCTTTTGAGATTCCATCTGCTGGTTTCCAGTTTTTGAATAGCATATGAGGAAAGTAAGAATGATGGTAAATAGGCGCTTCTACAGGACCTATATATACAATCTTGCGATAGCCTGACATAACAAGGGCATCTAAAGAAGACGGCAGTATTGAGCTATAGTCTGGATATACGCAGTTAAATTTAGCTTGTTTTATTATATAGACATATGGTATCTGAGATCTGGATAACCAATTCTTCAAGAGAACTTTCTTTTCGATGGCTGAATGAATAATGACTCCATCAATCATATTTTCAGTGAAAAATTTAGGGAGGTGGATATCTTTTCCTTCTTCTTTGTTATCAGGCAATTCTGCAAAAGCTAAACTGATACCTTCGGCGTTTAAAACCCTGAAAATCCCAACTATCACAGCAATCTCTATACTTGCGTATCCTGTTGCTAATCCTATACTAGCAAATTTGCCTTTTCTCACTGCTCTGGCAAAGGCATTTGGGCGATAGTTAAACTCGGATGCGATCTCCAATATCCTCGTCCTTGTATGCGGATTTATCCCAGGATGATTGTGAATCGCGCGATGAACAGTCATCACCGAAACTCCGGCTATATTTGCGATATCTACCATACTCTTCGCTATTTTCATAAAATTGGTCTTTTTTAGTTATCGTTTACGTTAACGATAACATAACAGTCAAAAATTGCAAATTAAAAAAAAATTTTTTTTAAAAAAAAAGCAGGAGCATGCCAATTTTCTGACCAGTAAGTCATTAATTAAGAATAATTTCTTTTACTGGTGTAATGGAAAATACGACTTGCCTTTGGGGAATATTTCTATGATTGGTAAATGTGAAACGTAATCCCATACTAAGTCTGTAGAGTTAGCCTGACTCGAAGTTTCCACATGAACTCTGACTTTTGCCTTGAATTTTGTCGGATTTCTGATAACCAACGCAGAGTGTTTGTCATCAGCCCATTCAGCGTTAACATGATCTATTTCCCATATTCTGCCTGTGTCAGGCTGGGCATACACGCCTGGTAATTCAGCGCAGGAAAGCATAAGAGATATTTCGCTCCAGCACGAATAGTAAAAGACTTCTCCAGGGATTTCTGTGGGTCCCCATTGCGTGAGATTGACCCTTTCGCACATCCATCCCGGCTTGAGGTATTTTTCGAATAAAGTTGATGGCTGATTGTAAGGTATTTTCCATTCGATCGGACGGTCCTCTCTTGACATAAACTGCGGTAATGCATGTGCAATATCCCTGGCGAGATCAAGGAAAAAAGGATTGCCGCTATAACGGAACAAACGGAATAGGGATTGACCCGAATGAGTACAAATACCTGGTGCGCTGTGCTTATTCTGAACGTTTGCAAGGACGGTTCCTGCAGAACGCATCTTCATTTTTGCAAATGTTGAATCTTCTGGAAAATTGAAATCATATGAAACAACCCAGCTTGCTGCTTGAAAGGCAGCGCGTATAGCGCATTCGAGCCATTCTTTTTCTCTTGTCACCTGATAAAGCCGCGTATAAGACTCAAGTAGTCCAGCAATGCTTTCACTATCAGGGCACTGTGCAATGTCTCCTGGACCACCGCAAGTAAATCCGCGAAGTAGGTATTGTTCGTCAAAATTACGGGCTGCGCATTTCGCAACCTTCATATATTCTAATTTTCTGTTTGGAAAATACTCAGCAGCTAATACCAATGCCGCTGGAATTATAGCTCCGCAAGTGGAATTAGCAACAATAATCTCACAATTATTATGATTGACAAATTGCCCGAATTGTCCGTAATTATTCCAGATTTTGACAAACGCGTCAGCGCATCTGCGTAATGCGTTTTCCCATTGTGGTTTAATTAGTGAGAGCAGATTGCGTTCTCGCATCAGAAACAGAGTCGAAAGTGCGTAATATAGAGCGTCTCCGCTCTTACGAACGAGGTGCCATGGCAATTTTTTATCTAAAAAATTGTCTCCTAGAGGGGTCCCCTTATAACATGTTCCAAAAAAGAGCCCGGAGGGAGTGATGGTCTTTTCGATGGCAAAATCGAATGTTCTCCAAACTCTTTTTTGCGACTCTTCATTACCGAGAAGCATCAATGCATGGGTATTTATCAGACCACCGACCCAACCAGCCTGCCAGTCTTGAAATATTGATTGGCTGCGCATGGGTTCTACGCCAATTGCGTAGTAGCCCATTTCAGGAACCCAATTTTCACGATTATATTTTTCTTCTAAAATTTTCCATGCCTCAGAAAATGGTATTTCCGCTGTCATAGAAGATTTAGGAACCATAACATTACGCAAAGAAGCCAATCTCTCAAATAAGTAGGGAATATCCTCACAGTCAAAAATATTCAGGTGCAGTTTTATGTCAATGTTCTCACCTTTGCGAAAATCGCGAGCAAGATATTTTGACGTGATCCCAGCATTGCATATTTCATAATCAGTTTTGTGCCGTATTCCCGGAGAGGTGATGCGTAAAACAGCAGCGTTTCGGTTATTGTTTTCTTCAAGTTCAATTCCGATCAAACCATGCGAATTACGTTCAGGAAGCATTATCCATAAACCGATTTTTCGAGACGGAAAGAAAAAGCCTATACCCGGAATTGCTGGATCTGATGTAAGCTGTTCAACTCTTGATGCTCCGTCTTCAAATGAAAGTCTTGGGACATCACTAATTTGAGGTAAACTGTCAAATTCGCCAGGCTTACAAGGCCTTGGAAGAGGAGGATATTTCGATTTGAATGATGGAAAACGATTGCCCGCGTAGACAGCGCCTGGAATAACAGTATATACCTCACGGCTCCAATCTGTGAAATCGAATTCCAGTCCGGTCGTTGCAGAAAGGGCAGTTCCTTCTGACAACAATGCTGAAAAAAGAAGATTTGAACTGTTTGGATTTGACTCATTCAGAGTCGCTTCCATCTGCCATTTCTCTCCGGTAAAGCCTTCCATCTCTCTATTTTCTTTTATACTTTCGAGCGGTTTTCGTCTAATGTCTGTGCAAACAGAACCCTTATGAGTATACAGTGCAGCAAAACAATAAATTCCAATATTTTTGAGTTGGGTTAAAAATTTCATCCTGATATTATAACTCAAGTTATAGCTTAATCAATAAAAATAATATGCGACATTTCGGATTGTAAATGCATATATACACATCATTTTAAAAGAAAAATCAAACAAAAAAGCATCTATAAATAATAATTGCCTGATTATAAAAAAAAATCTGAAAATAACCCTTTGTAAAAAAATTAAAAATAAATTTGCGAAAATCGCAAAATAAATAAAATTTATAAAAAATTTGTTTTATTTAAGAAAAAACTTAAATTAAGTCTTCCTAAAAGAAATCAAAGAGGAGGAATAATTTTTATGGACAATCTATTCAGACTAAAAAATGCTGAAACAAGATCAATTAGCCCCGAAAATTTTACAGGAGAAAAGGGGAAAGGTGGAATGGCGATAGATGGTGCAAGTAAAAATTGCGCCAGAGATTTAGGAAGAGGCTGGAAAATCTCTCCATGCGTAAAAATCCCTCCAAAAACTACTTTTACGCTCGCGGATATAAACGGATCAGGAAAAATTGAACAAATCTGGATGACTCCTACTGGACATTGGAGATTTTCAATACTACGCTTTTATTGGGATAATCAGGAATACCCATCAGTAGAAGTTCCAGTCGGAGATTTTTTTGCCTGTGGATGGGGTATTTATAGTCAAATTTCCTCTCTTGCTATATGCGTAAATCCTGGCAGTGCACTAAACTGTTACTGGCCTATGCCCTTTAAAAAAAGATGCAGAATTACTCTTGAAAATATAGCTGAGGAAGAAATGGTAATATTTTACCAGATAAATTATTCTCTTGAATCTATCCCGGATGATGCTGCTTATTTTCACGCAACTTTTCGCAGAGTTAATCCCCTCCCATATAAAGAAATTTATACTATTCTTGATGGAGTTAAAGGAAAAGGCCATTACGTTGGAACATACATGGCATGGGGAGTAAATAATTCAGGATGGTGGGGAGAAGGTGAAATAAAATTTTATATTGATGGCGATAAGGATTTTCCAACAATTTGCGGAACAGGAACCGAAGATTACTTTTGCGGCTCATATAATTTTGAAAACAAAGAAACAAAACAATACCAACCTTTTTCAACCCCATACACCGGACTTCAAGTAATTAAACCTGATGGCGTATACAGATCTCAGATGAGATTTGGCCTATATCGCTGGCATCTCTGCGATCCTATAAGATTCAAAAATGATATAAAAGTAACTATTCAGGCACTTGGTTGGAGAAGCGGTGGCAGGTATCTACCTCTTCAGGACGATATTTCATCTGTTGCATTCTGGTATCAAACCTTGCCATCGGAAAAATTAAAAGCGCTCCCTGATAAAGATTATCTTGAGATAATTTAATTTAAGTCCTTGTATTTTTTCAAAATTAAGTTTTATTAACATATAAATAAAATTAAAATTCTATATTTGAGAAGAGAATTAAAGTGAAATATGTAATGTAATTTATGTTTTTTTCAAACCGCAAAAAATCATTACATCACTATCCTATAAAGATTTTAATAGCCTTCTCTCTTCTTATCATTTCCCTCTTATCTTCATGTTCCAAAAAACAAATTAAAACGGAAAATTCACAGGAATTACTTTCCAGTGGATGGGCTGAATTCAGGCTTGGAGAATACAAAAAGGCCATCCAGATTTTTTCATTGGTAGCATTCTCGCCTGATACGGATAAAAAAATTAGGCCTCATGCTTTGTATGGACTTGCTTGTTCACACTGGCAAAAACTTCCCGATGCAGACAAACCCCTTGCTATAAAATTATTTAAACAAATTATTGAAGAATACCCGGATTCAGAATTTGCAGTATGGAGTGAACTTGCTCTCATACGAATGGAACATATAGTTTCACCAGGAGAAAAAGCAGACTATCCAACTCTCAGAAAAAAATATATGGCATTATTTGAAAAATATCCCAACACTCTCCCCGGACATGAAGGATTCGTCTACATGCTATCAACATATATTGCCTCATTTGACAATAAAAACGATATAGAAAAAGGATTCGAGTTGGCTGATGAATTTCTCAATAAATTTCCCGACTCTCCATATGCATCAAGTATATGGTCTCTCCGGGCAAAAGCATGCCAGATACTTAAAAAACCAGACGAACAGTTAAAATCAATGATAATGTCTCTAAAAAAGAGAGAACTCGACCCAACAAATCCAAAAATGGAAAATGCTGGCACTTATTGGGCAATTGCAACAACCGCAGAATTTGAAGTCGGCGATTTTATAACGGCAAAAAAATATTACCAATTACTGATTGATGAATATCCTCAGGAGAAAAGGCGTTTCGCAGCAATCACAGCTATAAAAAGAATTAATGAATTACTAAAAAAATTTGACGAAGAAATTACTCAATGAAAGAGATTTTAAAAAAATACTACGCGTTATTAGTTATTTTATTAGTATATGTTATCGCTATCATATCCGTTGTTACATATAGAATAAATGAAGCTCCCCCGGGCACCATTACAATTAGAATTTCACATTGGCAACTTGAGAGTGGCGTTCGCGATGCTTTCAACAAATTAGCAGAGGAATATCAGAAACTTCATCCAAATGTAAGAATAATTCAAGAGGCAATTCCTGAAAGTGTTTATGGGCAGTGGTTAAGTACTCAAATAATCGGAGGAACGGCTCCTGATATCGTGGAAATGGGAATGATTCCATATCAACTTATGATTGCTTATTACAATCGTTATTGCATGGTCTTAACTCCATATATCAATAAACCTAACCCTTATAATAAAAACAATGAATTCGCAAATGTTACCTTCCGAAATACTTACAGGGATGGAATGTCTGCCGCATATGTAAATGAAATGCAGGAATTCATGACTATTCCCCTATCAGCTTTTTCTATACGTGTTTTCTACAATAAAGACCTACTAAAAAAATTGACAGGTTCTGATAAAATTCCTAAAAATTATCAAGAATTTAAGTCTATATGTAAAAAAATCGCAGAAAAAAAAGATAATAAGGGTAGACCTTATACAGCTATTGTGGGCTCCAAATATCATTTCGGAATGTGGAATTATGGAATGGCTGATATTTTGACTTATCGTTTAATGGAAAAAGCCGATTTTACAAGAGATGCTTATGTTAGCAATGATGAGTTCTTCTCTGCAATTCGTTCAGGAGTAATGACCTTCAAAGAACGCCCTATAATGAGTATGCTACAGGTAACCAGATTCATCTCAGATAATTGCCAACCTGGTTTCACAGGCTTAAACAGGGATGATGGTGTACTCCTATTCGCCCAACAAAGAGCGGTTTTCATGACAACCGGCACGTGGGATGCAAGAAGTCTTCAACAGCAAACTAAAGGAAAATTTGAACTTGGTATTATGGATTTTCCAATACCAACACCGGATGATCCGGAATTTGGCGATCTTGTACCGGGACCTCGTTATGAAAACCCAGGCGTTGGATTTATGTTCGCTGTAAACAGAATGAGTAAATCATCAGAAACTGCTCTCGATTTCTTAATGTTCCTCGCCTCAAAGGAAAATAACGAAAGATTAAACAAAATCATAGGTTGGATCCCCGCAATAAAAAATACTTCTATGGACGCAATTCTCGAAGGCTTCGAGCCTAATTACGAAGGTATATACGGCAATTTCAACCCTTATCTGGGAGGAGAAACGTGGATAAAATGGTTCCAGCTCAATTCTCTTTACCAGGTAAATCGTGAATTCACAGCAGAACAATTTGTATCCGAATTCGAACCTTTTTACAAAGAAAAAGGCTACTTTGATTTCCTTGAGCAAATGAAAGATAGACAAAGAGGTATCGCCATAAATGAAAGGTTTTTAACAGGACTTCGTGGTTTGGCTTTATCTGAATCTGACAAAACTCTCGCAGATTCAGTATGGATAAAATATAGAGCTCAAACAAGAGACAGGCAACTAAATCAGGATGTATGGATTGCTGAACAATTCTGGAGAGTAGAAAAAGGTCCGGAAGACAAAGAATATGGACCCTATGTACATCGCCCTGAAATTCTAAAAAAAGCAAAAGAAAACTATTTAAAAACAAAAAATGCTTTTTGAACTTTCGAGATAAAGGAATCAAAAAAATATGCCAGCAAAAAGTATAAAATGGAAAAATGTCAGGCATCATTGGGAATTATATTTGTTCATCCTGCCTACAATTATTTTAATTGCTCTTTTCCAGTATTATCCTGCCGCCAGCGGTATTTTTCATAGTTTTTATAGATGGAATGGTGCGGAAATTAGAGAATATGTAGGAATTGAAAACTTTAAAAGACTTTTATCTAATACT
>ERZ795060.3537-NODE-3537-length-14194-cov-3.997383_pt1 | contig 14194 bp, 15 predicted proteins | sample MGYA00375144_ERZ795060 | MGnify/ENA primary metagenome ERZ795060 (study PRJEB30189, sample SAMN05720157) | activated sludge metagenome | isolation source: anaerobic digester from wastewater treatment plant | place: Japan | collected 2015-05-15 ... | reverse complement strand
AAAGGGCCAACTGGCAGTCCAGCATGGCCACGTCCACCATCTGCCCCAGGCCGGTGCGGTTTCGATCATTTAAAGCGGCCAGGATGCCGATCACCGTAAACAGGGCGGCCACAAGGTCGGCGATAGAGGTGCCGACGCGGGTCGGCTGCCCCGGCCCGGGGCCGGTTATGCTCATGAGGCCGCTCATGGCCTGGATGATGATGTCGTAGGCGGGCTTGAGGCTGTATGGTCCCTGCTGGCCGAAACCGGAGCAGGCCGCATAGATTAGCCGCGGGTTAAGGGCAGAGAGGCTGTCGTAACCCAGGCCCAGCCTCTCCATGGCTCCAGGCCTAAAGTTTTCCACCAGCACATCGGCCTGCCTGATTAAATCCTTGAAGCGTTCCCGATCTTCAGGATCCTTCAAATCCAGGACGACGCTTTTTTTACCCCGGTTGACGCTCATAAAGTATGCACTTTTCCCGTTAATAAACGGGCCAAAATTGCGGGAATCATCACCCTGTCCCGGGCGCTCGATTTTGATTACCTCTGCGCCCATGTCCGCCAGGAGCATGGTCGCATACGGCCCCGCCAGCACCCGGCTCACATCAATTACTTTTATTCCTGCCAGCGGTTTTTCTGCCATATTACACCTTCTTTGCAGCATTGTCGGCTTTCTTTTAAGGGCAAAATATTCTACAGCAAGATTTTAATTCCTGCAAACGCCGGGGCCGGCCGGCCGTTTTACTTAATTTTTTTGTGCCAAAAATTGCCTTAAGAACAGTTGTTCTATTTTGGCTCCGCCTGGTGTATAATAAGGTGAACATATGTTCGCAGAGAGGTGACTCAGGGTGGCTCAGGTGGAGCGAAGAGTTATTTTCCTGGCGGATATGGAATCATTCTATGCCAGCGTGGAGACGGCGCGCAACCCTTCCCTGCGGGGCAAGCCGGTGGCCGTCTGCGGCGACCCGGCCCTGCGCCATGGCATTGTCCTGGCCGCCAGCAGGGAGGCCAAGGCCTTCGGGGTAAAGACCGGCGCCCCCGCCTGGGAGTGCCGGCGCCTCTGCCCCTGGATTATCTTCGTGAAGCCGCACATGCAGACCTATATTGACTACTCGCTGCAGATCACGCGCATCTTCGAGCAGTTTACGGACCGGGTCGTGCCTTACTCCATTGACGAGCAATTTCTGGACCTGACCGGAAGCGCGCACCTTTTCGGCGGCCCCCGGCAAGCGGCGGCGGCCATCATCGAAAAGATCTGGGAGGAGCTGGGCATTCGCTGCCGTATCGGCATGGGCGAAAACCCGCTCCAGGCCAAGATGGCCTGCGACTGCTTCGCCAAGCGCAGCCCGGAGCTGTTTTTTGAACTGAACCACGACAACTACGCCGCCCATACCTGGCCCCTGCCCATCGGCGACCTTTTCGGGGTGGGACACCGCATGGAGCGCAATTTTCACCGCATGGGCGTGCGCACCATCGGCCACCTGGCCGCGCTGGAGCGGCAGGCGCTGAAGCGGCTCTGGGGCGTCAACGGCGAACTGCTCTGGCTGAACGCCCACGGTATCGATTATTCGATAATCGAAACCGGAGCGGCGGCGCCGCAGAAAGGGGTAGGCCACACCGCCACCCTGCCGCGGGATTACGCCAGGCCGGAAGAGATCGAAGTGGTGCTTTTCGAGATGACGGAAGAGGTTTGCTTCCGGGCGCGCGCCCTGGGGAAGATGGGCTGCGTGGTGCACGTTTACTGCCGCGGCGCCGATTTCGATTACCCCACCGGCTTCTCCCGCCAGAAGCGGCTGCCCGAACCCTCCGATACGGCGGCGGCGGTCTATCCGCTGGTGCGGCGGCTATTCCGGCTGCACTGGGACGGCCGGCCCATCCGGGCCGTGGGGATCTCTTTGAGCGAGCTGGTGGAGCGCCGCCCGGTACAGCTTTCCCTGGTGAACGACCGGGAGCGCCGGGAGGCGCTGAACCGGGCCGCCGACCGTATCCGCGAGCGCTTCGGCAAGACCAGCCTTTTCCGGGCCGTTTCCCTGACCCCCGGCGCCCAGCTTTTCCACAGCGCCGGCAGGATTGGAGGGCACGAGGCATGAGTAAAAAGCTGCGCCACCAGTTTGCCTGCAGCAGCATGATGTTGCCCGAGCACCGCAGCAGCCTGGAGCGGCACCGCGCGGCAAGCGAGCGGCGCGAAAAGTATCGCCGGCCGGTGCTGGACGAGCAGGCGCAGGAGCTCTTCCAGCAGGCTTTGCAGCGAGCCCTGGCCGAAGGCGCGCCCCTGACACTGACCGTTTTAAGCGACGACGGCTGCCGCCAGGTCACCGGGACCGTGGCCAAACTGGAGCCCTGGGCCGGCCGCCTGCGCCTGCGCACGGCAGCGGGCCCGGTAACGGTTCACATCGCGGAAGTAATTCAAGTCGGGGACGGTTCTTGACTTGAATTCCAGATAAATGGAAGCGGTTCTTGCTCAACCGGCCGGCAGCAGTATTGTTTTTGAATCTAACGTAATATAATGATTTGCCGGCGCATTGCTGCCAGCAAAAAAACATTAAGGAGGCCTTCCGGTGAAGATTCAGGAATTGGCGGCGGTGGCATTCCGGATAGCGGCTCTAATATTCGGGTTTCGCAGCCTGACGTACTTATTCATGTTTATCCCGATCACTGTTTGGAACGGTGTTGAAAGCGAAACGCTGATACAGCTCATGCTGGGAACGCTGATGCCCTTTGTACTGTTTTTAATCCTGGCGGTGGCGCTCTGGTTCCTGGCCGGACGTTTGGGCCGGGCCGTGATCCCGGCGGGCATTTCCGCGACGGCGCTTTCCGGCATAAGTGTGCCGGGAGCTACAGCGGCGGCTTTCGCCGTAACCGGTCTGACCGTGATCGCAACATCCCTTCCGAAGATCGTGGAAACAGGTTATAAACTTTTGTTTATTCAAGATTTGTCCAACACGAATCCATATTTTACCGGGGAGATGCTAGGCGCCTTAACCGGCCTGGCCCTGGGCCTGGCCCTTTTCTTCGGCGGGGGCCGCCTGAGCCGGTTCCTTGAAGCCAAATCAAATGGGGACGGTTCTTGACTTGACTGTTTGACACAATCTTTGCTAAAACATATCGGGCCGGACCGCGAACTCGCCTTGGGGATGTAAATGCTAATTCAAGTCAAGAACCGTCCCCTACTTGAGGAAACGGATGGCCAGGGGATAGCGGTAGGCCGTGCCCTGGCCGGCTTTAATGGCGGCCACAATGGTTAGCGCCAGGTGGGCCAGGATGAGAAAGATTAACAGCAGTGAGATGAAAACAAGCACCGCGAAAGGACTGTAATCTCCGCCGACAATATACGCGGTAAAGGCCACAAGCACGACGGCAAAGCTGGCAAGAAAGGTGTACATGGTATAAGATATCTGGAAATTGAGGGAATGCTTGCCGTGTTCATCCACTGCGGGCAGTTCATCTTTTTTGATCAGCCAGATGACCAGGGGTACCAGGATATTCCCTAGCGGCACTCCGAAATATACGGAGAGTGCGCCGAGGTGGCAGAATATCACCCAGGCACGGCCTGCGCTGTCCGGGGGGACCTGTTCGTGCTGCTCTAAATTCATTTGCCGGTTCAACCTCCTCTGTTCATTCATAGTATTTACCCTGCCGGCCCGGGCAATCCAGCTACTAAAATACTGATTTATTGTTTTACAAAAAAAATTTATTGACAAACAATAAATGTTGTCCTATAATCGCTTCAGAAACACTTTGGGGAGGTTAGTATAATGCGCTACCTCGGGAAAAAATCCGTAGCTTCATTCTTACGACGGCTCCTGGACGTGGCCTGGTACCTGGCCATCGGAGGCTCTATTCTCCTGGCCGGCAGCATTGTCTTTAGCTGGCTGAAAATGCCGGAAATTGCCTCCGGGCAGGAGAGCCTGGTCATTGAAACCCCCGGGCTGGATTTTATTTTGCATGATGGTTTACAGGGGGCTTTCGCTCCCGCCCACTTCCTGTTCCAGTTCATCCTGATCTTGCCGCTCCTGGCGGCCGGATTGATAGTAATCTACAATCTGCGCCGTATTTTCGCCACCCTGGTCCAGGAGAAGCCTTTCCAGGTGGAAAACATACGCCGCATCCGCCTTATCGGAATTGTTGTCATCGCCGGGACAGTTCTCAGCGGGATCCTGCATACCCTGATCGGCTTCTATCTGGTTAATCTGATTAATTTACCCGGATTGGAGCTCAAGGCTAATGTCAGCCTAAACTTCTCCGACCTCTTCCTCGGCGTGGTCATTTTGATCCTGGCGGAAATTTTCCGCCTCGGCGCGGCCCTGCAGGAAGAACAGGACATGACGGTTTAAGGAGGGCCTAGCCATGCCAATTATCGTACGGCTGGACCGGGTCATGGCCGACCGGAAAGTATCGCTGACAGACCTGGCGGAAAGAGTCGGTATCACCATGGCCAACTTATCCATGCTCAAAACGGGCAAAGTAAGGGCGATCCGTTTTTCCACCCTGGAGGGGATCTGCCGCGAACTTGATTGCCAGCCTGGAGACCTGCTCGAATACGCACCTGAATGATTTATTCAAGTGGGGACGGTTCTTGACTTGACTGTTAAACACCTCTTTGGTTAAACATACCGGGCCGGGCCGCGATCATGCCTTCGAGGGTGGATATTCTAATTCAAGTCAAGAACCGTCCCTAGCTTGACTAGCTTGATGATTCAAGTCAAGAACCGTCCCCTACTTGATGTTCCATTCCCCGTCGCTGGCTACCTTGACCCAGATGCATTCATGGGCATGCCCGGCCAGTTCTTCTTTGATCATCTTACGGATCCCTTCAATAGAAGCCAGGGTTTGATTGAAGATTTTGTTGCAGCCCTCGTCCAGATCCAGCTCAATCCCTTCCCGGGCCAGGACGGCGACCTGGTCCAGCCGCTCCAGGATTTGCTTATATTTTTCCTTGGTGTTGCGGGCGTCCACCATCATCTGGGCTTCTTCTTCATCCAGAAGCACAAACTTATCTTTCGGCGCACCGCATTTGGGGCAGATATCGGGCGGTTCCTCCCCCTCATGTAAATAGCCGCAGATTTCGCAGCGCCATAATTTCATAACCTTATCTCCTTTCCCCTCTCCATGTTTGTTAAGCGGCTCACTGGCTTGTGCCTGTCATACACACCTTTGGCAGGTGTTAGAACCGGCGGAACTTGCTGCCGGGCACGCCGCAGACGGGGCAGCGATCCGGGGCCGCGTTTTCCACGGTGTGGCCGCAAGTGGGGCAGATGTAAATGTCGTTTAAGTCAATATCTTTGCCCTCCTGCACCGCCTGCAGGGCCTGGGCAAATTTCTCCGCATGGATTTTTTCCGCCTCCAGGGCGTAGCGGTGGCTGGTTATGGCCGCCTTTTCTTCCTGCAGTTGGGCTACGGCCAGGTAAGCCCGGTACATTTCCTGCACCTCAAAATTTTCTCCGTCAATGGCGTCCTGCAGGTTTTCCGCCGCGCTCATTTTCCGGCCCAGCGCGCGGAGGTGGTTGCGGGCGTGGACCCGCTCGGCGTAGGCGATGGCTTCAAAGAGCCTGGCGATATTGTCGCGCCCTTCGTCCCGCGCCATCTCCGCGTAAAGTTGATACTTGGTGTTAGCCTGGCTTTCACCGGCAAACGCTTCCGCCAGGGTTTTTTCCGTCATTTTATGCATCGCGCTCGCTCCTCCGGTAAGAGTAATATAACTAATGTTACTTAACCGATATTATAACTAAGTTTAATGTGGAAATAAAGACTTAATTTGGTTTATGCTGAATCTTTCTTATGTTTTTAATTCATAAATCAGTTTTCCCGGTACTGGCAGCCCGGTGGCGTAAACCTGCTCCACCTTCAGCCCCTGCCGCTCCACTGTTCCTTTGACCTGGAAAGAAACCACCGCCGGAGTGATCACATTGGCCGCATACAAACTCCCCTGCGGCAGCGGCCTGGTGATACGCAGGTAATCGCCGTCTACCCCCGCTGCCGGCAGGAGGGCCAGGGTATACCGTCCATCCTCATAGCAGGCAACGGTTTTAATGCTTTTTAACATGCTGAATTTTTCGGCTACCGCCCCGGGGAAGCGTGGCACAGCCCCCCTGGCCAGGTTAAGTTTGAGGTAGGCGCCGAGCATGTTCAGGGGAGATACTTTTTGCACCGGGGTCACTGCGCTTAACTCCATGGTGCCCACGCTGCGAAAGCCGGTATAGGCGTTGTAGCGAACCATCTCGCTGGAGTTTAAATGATCCATCAACTCTCCCGTCTCCTGAAATCCGGTAAAACGGCCTTCCATGATAAAGTAGTTTAGCTTGGTATCGATAACCAGTACGGCCATATGGGGGTTTTGCTCAAGGTTGCGGGCGCTTTTCCACAAGAACAGGTTGCCGAAGATGATCTGGCCGCGGTAATACTCGAAACTGGTAATAACCACCAGGTTGGGCCGGCCATGGCGATCTACTGTGGCCATGAACTTGGGATTATACATTTCATTAAGCATACCGGCCTGCTGCTGATTAAGCATATCTACTCCCCCTTTTGGTAATTGGAGATGCTGACCATGCCGGCGCCGCTTTGCGCCATGATCTCCTGGAAGTGAAGCATCGCGCTTTCGGCAACGCGCGGCGTACCAGCGAGCGGGTAGTCTCTGTCCAGCATAGCGTAGTCATTGGCGCAGAGGTCATTGTAACCAAGCAGATCGACTCGCGCCAGCGAGGGCATATTTTCCTTTAAAAATAAAGCGATGCCACGCAAGTTTTTCTCACTGTCAGTATATCCGGGAATCACGGGTACCCGGATCCAGCAAGGGATCCCGGCGCGGCCCAGCCAGGCGGCGTTTTGCAGGATCAGTGCATTGGACACGCCGGTGTATTGCCGGTGCAGCCGGTCCTCCATAATTTTCAGGTCAAATAGAACCAGGTCCGCTTGCCCGGCTATCGCCTGGAAAACAGGCGGATCAATATGGCCGGCGGTGTCGATGCAGACATGGATTCCTGCTCCTTTAAGGCGCGGCATAATCGCCGTTAGAAAACGGTGCTGCAGCAGGCACTCCCCGCCGGAAAAAGTAACCCCGCCGCCCGATTGGTCGTAAAAAGGTTTGTCCCGGAGCAGCTTTTGCACCAGTTCTTCCACGCCCACGGTTTGGCCAATCACCCGGATGGCCCGCGCCGGGCAGTTAGCGGCGCAGGTGAGACAGAGTGCGCAGCCCCGGTTAAACTTGTAACCGCTGCCGCTGTCGCTGATAGCGCCCCGCTCGCACCCGTTCAGGCAGGTCCGGCAGCCGATACAGCGCAGGGTGTCATGGACCAGGTGCACCCTGGCGGCCAGGCCTTCGGGATTCTGGCACCAGAGGCAGCGCATGTTGCAGCCTTTCATAAAAACGGTGGTGCGGATGCCCGGCCCGTCTTCGGTGGACATGGGCTGGATGTTAAAGATAGTAGCGGTAAGTGTGTCCATGTTTGATGGTAATGATCCCCCCCACCCCTCTCCCACTTTTCTCACTTCTAACCTCTCATCTCTCACCTCTAAATGGCGTGGGCGGCGCGGCGAATGATTTCCTCCTGGATTTCCGGGCCCAGGTGAACGAAGTAAGCGTTGTAGCCGGTAACACGCACCAACAGGTTCAGGTAGGCGCCGGGGTTTTTCTTCGCTTCGATCAGGGTCTGGGGATCGATCATGTTGATCTGCAGCGCCGTCCCTCCCGTTTCGTTATAGGCCCGCAGGAAGGCAATGAATTTCTCCAGGTGCTCCTCGTCGCGCAGGAAGGAGGGGTTGAAGCTCATGGTATGGGAGGCGCCGTTGGGAGCCGACTCGAGGCCGAGCCTGCCCACGGAGAGCACCGCCGCGGTGGGCCCTTCCCGGTCTACGCCGTTGACACAGCAGACGCCGTTGGAGAGGGCCTGGCCGCGCACTCGCCCGTCGGGGGTAGAGGCGGTCAGGGGAGCATAGGCAATCCAGTAGTTCCAGGAAAGGTAACCGCCCCTGAAGCGGCGCCCGGTGGCCGGGGAGCGCATGGTAATGACCTTTTCTGTCCAGTAGCGGGACAACTCCCGCGCTACTTCATCGGCAAAGGGGTCGTTATTGCCGTACTTGGGCGCCCGGTTAATCAGCAACTGCCGCAGGGTTTCATCGGTGTTAAAATCAGTGCGCAGCGCGTTCAACAGGCGCTCCATGGATATTGTCCTGTCCCGGTAAACAAGTTGCCGCACCGCGGCCACGGAATCGGCGGCGGTGGCCAGGCCGACCCCTTCCACGGTAATAAAATTGTACACCGCCCCGCCGCGATTCACGTCCAGGGCCTTGTCGATGCAGCCATCCACCAGCAGAGAGAGATACGGCACCGGATCATAGAGGCTGCGCAGGCGATCGGCCTCGCTGGCCAGGTCGACAATGCGCTCCAGGATAAAATCCATCTGGCGGTAGAAAGCGTTCAAGAAATCGCTTTCCCCCGCAAACTTGAGGGGATCGCCCGTAGCCGGCCCCAGCCGCCGGCCGCTCTTCATGTCCCGGCCGTCGTTTAAGGCCAGCTCCACCGCTTTGGCCAGGTTAAGGTTCACATCCACCGTGCCGGAGCGGTCGTTGCCCTGCATTGTATTTTCCAGGCAGCCCACCGGCGCGTAATCCCAGGCCTCTTCGGGCGGGACGCCCTCGAAGACCAATCCTTTCATGGACAGTTCGTCGAAGTTAAGTAAAAATGGAGCGCCCTGGGCGTTCTTAATCATCTCCGCCACCTTGCGCAGCAGCGCGGGGGAGGAATTCTTATGGAGGCGCACGTTCGGCTTCGGCTCCAGCAGGTTCATCTCTTCGATCACTTCCAGCATGAGCATGGTCAGGTCGTTGGTCAGATCCTCGCCGTTGGGGCCGCAGCCGCTTAAGGTGATCAACTGGCCGAAAGATGAATTGATACCCTGGTTGCGGGCGCAGCGCCCCTGGTAGTCATAAGCATAATTGTGTTTAATCCAGAAGCAGTGCAGCAGCTCCCGGGCAAAATCACGGGTGAGGCGGCCTTCTTCCAGGTCACGCCGGTAGAAGGGATAGAGGTACTGGTCGATACGCCCGTAAGAGAGGCCCGGGCCGGGATACGATTCGGCGGCCATGATTAACATATGCGTAAACCAGAGGGCCTGCAGCGCCTCCCAGAAAGTGCGCGACGCTTCATAGGGCACGCGGGAGACAATATTTCGTAGCTGCTTCAACTCGCCGCGCCGCTCTTCGCTCTTCTCTTCAGCCAGCGCCGCATCCACCGCCTCAACGTAGCGCCGGGAAATCAGGCGCGGCGCTTCCACCGAAAGCTTCAGGGCATTTAAATAGGCCAGCTTTTCCCGGTCCGTTTCGCGGGAAATACGCGCTTCCACCTCTTCAAGAATTCCCTTGAAACCCACTTTGAGAACTTTGCGGTAATTGGGAATAATATGCCCGGGGACGGCGCCGGCATTGCCGATACCGCTGTTATGCGTCTCCAGGAGACGATCCAGCCAGGCATAGGTCTGCTTTACCCACCGGGCGCTTTCTTTTTGATCCAGGGTCTTGGACAGGGCCGTGTTGAAGTGGGAGCCGACAATCAGCTCTCCTTCAAGCACCATCGCCGGCAGGTGCTTCTCCAGGACCCGGTTGAAAAAGACAGCCCGCCGCTCCGCCAGGGATAGGCGGTAAAAGTGAGGCGGCAGCTCGACCGGTTCGGCCATGGCCTTGGCTGTTTCACGGAACCCCTGCATGAAGGGGAACACTTCCGGAACCACGCCCCAGTTGTAGGGGGCATAGAGTTCGTCCCAGGGAGCGCCGCTGCCGAAGGCCATCACTTCATTGCGGTAGTAGTCCCGTTCATAAAAGGACCAGTATTCCTCGCGCAGCCGCTGCACCCGGGGGCTCAAGTTGTGCGCTTCCCACAATTTAACCGTCATATCCTCTTCCTCTCTCCTTCCCCAGTTTAATTGCCTGCTGGCTCCTGCTGCGGCGTCATCGCATGCTCCGCCAGGCTGAAATTAAATAAAAGTCCTGCTTCACTTTTTCCGGCAAACGCCACTTCCAGCCATGAGAAAATATCCGCGCCGCCCACCGGCGTCTTGCCGATAGAGGCTACCCAGGGGACTTCTCGCAGATCAATTTGCATGATTGTTCCTTTAATGCGCATGCCGGGTTGACCGGCGAAGATTATTTCCAGGGGATTGCGCGCAAATAAATCCAGCACCCTTGGATAGAGCTTAATCTCCACCGCCAGAGTCAGGTTGTGCCCGCCCGGCCCGAAGTTGAAACTGATGATGCGGGCGGCACCTTCTGCCCGAAACTGGACAAAATATTTCCCCCGGGCCCTGAAAGTAATCGCACCCCGGTCTACCCTGAACTCAATGTCGCTTAAAACCGACTGCTGGTTCAGAATAAGCGGCTTAACCACTTTATTCATTAGCTCTGTCGAAACAACAACCTGGCCGATAAAAACAGACATGCTTGGTTGATCCTTTTGGGTTTCCAGTTGTTCTTGCCTTTTCTTGTTCCTGTTATGCTATTTCTTTGCTTCATGTTACAGATCGTATCTGCCGACCGGTTTATCCCAGAAATAGTGGCCGTCGGAGTAGGGTTCACCGTCCACCTGCACCAGGACGGCATCCACCGTGGAGAACTGGGTCGCCGTGTAGACGATGGACTCCCTAAAGACGGTGCCGCCCAGACTGCCTCCGGGGCTGCCCGCAGCGGTCAAAAGGTCGGAAGAAAAATTGATCACGGCTACCCCTTGATCAATGGTCAATCCCAGGATACGCGTTTCGGCGGGCAGTGTCCGCCCCAGGGCGCCTTCGCCCGGCTGCGGCCCCTTGATCAACTCCTGCAAGGCCAGGCGCAACACCGCCCAGGTATAAGGCAGCTCGCGGGTCACCGCCTTCACATAGCCCGTCTGTCCGGTTGCGCCCGTTTCAATGGCCTCCAGATCAGAGAAGTAAAGGGTAAGCTTTAACGTGCCGGGCGCCTCTGTTCCACCCTGCCCGCTGCTTTGCCCGGTTTGCGGAGGGGCTTGCGTTTCCTCTACTTTTTCCAGCGCTTCTTCCGTATCCGTACCGTTATCTTCGCCCATTGGCTCTTCGCCCGGATTATCTATAGCCTCGCCGTCCACAGTATCGCCGGGGAAAGCCGTATCGTCTTCCGCCGGCACGCGGAAGCCGCAATCAAGCAAAGCAACGCTAATACTGCGAGCCATACCCTCCACCATTTCATTTCAGACCCTCCTCGGTGTTTGCCTTAATTCCACAGCTTTTCCTTTATTTTTCCCACCACTGGAAAATTCAATATTTTGGACCCGGTTCCTGCCTGGCCCGCCTTTATTTTGCCAATATTGACCGGCTGTTAAATTATATGGGTGGGTGGAAAGAAGGATACACCTCAGGTTAAGAAGGATTTTTTTGCGGAATTGGCGGATCAAAGGGCGAAAAAAGTCCAGATATGGCGCCAGAACGCCGGTAGCCGCGAATCTTCACGGACCATGCGCTTACCCGGGTAATAAGCGGCGCATTTTCATAAAAGAAGAAGGAAGCACGGGAACCGCCCCCGTGCTTCCTTTTGGTTTTAAAGGACTTTTTGCAAAAGCTGCTCCAGGGTCGGCTGGCCGATCTCCTGCAGCTCGTAGCTGATGCGGACGATTGGTTTGTTAACCTTAATAACACGGCTTAAATCGATGGGTGTGCCGGTAACAACTACATCGGCATCGGAAGCGTTAATGGTCGCCTCCAGGTCTTTAACCTGCTGTGGGCTATAACCCATAGCCGGGAGCAGGGCGCCGATATGCGGATATTTATTATAGGTAGCCTTTATGGTGCCTACGGCAAAGGGCCGGGGATCAATCATTGCGGCGGCGCCAAATTTCTTGGCGGCGATATATCCGTAAACATACTCCATTTCGCCGTGGGTCGCCGTGGGGCCGTCTTCCACCACCAGCACTTTCTTGCCCCTAACCGCATCCGGCTGGGCCAGGCTTACCGGTGAAGCCGCCTCAATGATCGCCGCCCCGGGATTTACTTTCAGGATGTTGTTTCTAACCAGGGCTACATCTTCAGGGTTGGCTGTATCAACATTGTTTATAATGACCACGTCGGCCAGGCGCAGGTTTGTTTCTCCCGGGTGGTAGCTTATTTCATGGCCGGGCCTGAGGGCGTCAGCCAGGACAATGTAGAAGTCTGCCCGGTAAAACGAAAAATCGTTATTGCCGCCGTCCCAGACAATTACATCGGCCTCTTTTTCCGCTTCCCGCAAAATGACCTCGTAGTCTACCCCGGCGTAGACTACGGTGCCCGTATCGATATGGGGTTCGTATTCTTCCCGCTCTTCAATGGTGCATTTGTGCCGATCCATATCTTCGTACGTGGCGAAGCGCTGGCAGACCTGCTCTTTCAAATCCCCGTAAGGCATGGGATGTCTTATCGCTACTACTTTTTTACCCATATCTTTAATAATGCGGCAGACTTTTTGCGAAGTATGGCTTTTGCCGGCGCCTGTCCTTACGGCAGTCACGGCAATCACCGGTTTACTCGACTTAAGCATGGTTGTTTTCGGGCCCATCAGGCGGAAATCCGCTCCAGCTGCCGCTACTTCTGAAGCCTTTGACATAACATAATTGTGGGAGACATCGCTGTAGGCGAAAACAACCTCATCGACATCTTCTTTTTTGATTAACTCGGCCAGTTTCTCTTCCGGGTAGATGGGCACCCCCTCCGGGTAGAGCTGGCCGGCCAACTCGGCCGGATAGACCCGGCCTTCAATATCCGGAATCTGGGTGGCAGTAAAAGCAACGACGCGATAGTTTGGGTTGTTGCGGAAGAAAACATTAAAGTTGTGAAAATCCCGTCCGGCTGCTCCCATGATGATCACTTTTTTGGGCGCCATTTTAAAAACCTCCCGATAAAGTTTTACATCACCAGGGCCAGGATAGCTTTCTGCACGTGCAACCGGTTTTCAGCCTGGTCAAAGACAATGGAATTCCGGCCGTCTGCCACCTCGTCGGTAATCTCTTCACCCCGGTGCGCCGGCAGGCAGTGCATTACCAGGGCGTCTTCTTTAGCCTGTTTTAGCAGCTCGCTGTTGACCTGATAACGGGCAAAGGTTTTCACCCGCTGTTGATGCTCTTCTTCCTGGCCCATGCTGGCCCAGACATCGGTGTAAATAATGTCGGCGGACTTGACCGCTGCGGCCGGATCGGCCACCAGGTTAATGGTGGCACCGCTCTTGGCCGCGTCTTCCCGGGCCAGGGCGGTAATTTCAGGGTCAGGCTCGTACCCTGGAGGCGAGCAGATGGTAACATGCATGCCCACCTTGGCCCCCCCAAACATGAGCGAGTGGGCTACATTATTACCATCCCCAATATAGGCCAGGTTTACCCCCTGCAGGCGGCCCAGTTTCTCCTGGATCGTAAACAGGTCGGACAGAACCTGGCAGGGATGCAGCAGGTCAGTGAGGCCGTTGATGACCGGCACCGTGCTGTGCTCCGCCAGATCCAACACCTCCTGGTGCGAATAGGTGCGGATCATGATCCCGTTCAGGTAGCGGCTTAAGACCCGGGCCGTATCGGCAATGGTCTCACCCCGCTTCAGTTGCAGATCGGCTGCGCTTAAAAAGAGGGCATAACCGCCCAGTTGCCACATCGCTACTTCAAAAGAAATGCGGGTCCGGGTGGAAGCTTTCTGAAAGATCATGCCTAAAGTTTTGCCCCGCAGGGGCTGGTAGATATCTCCGATTTTATCTTTCGTCTTGAGCATATGGGCGGTGTCCAAAATCTGGTTTACTTCTTCCCTGGATAAATCATGGATCGAGATAATGTCTTTCCCCTTCATATCAACCGCCATACTGCAATCGCCTCCTTAAGCTTCTGGTTACATTTATTTTGCCCCGGGTATCCGTGATTCACCAATAAAAATTACCAAAACTATACTTTCGCTTTGCGGATGGTATTTCCTGCTTCTGGGGAGCGGCTGATTCTACCGCTGTGGCGAGGGTTGGTAAAGTGCTCCAGCACTGTGAGGTTATATGCCACGTATCTTTCTGTACCGGCTCAGTTACAGTTATTATTGGCAGCGCAGGCCTGACAAAGCCCCCTGAGGTAGTATCGTTTCTCTTCAACCACATATCTATCTTTTAAGTCCGGCAATTCTGGCATGGCCAGCCCTTTAAGGCATTCACACTTGCCGCAGGAGCGGCAGAAGAAGTGCGGATGGCAGTGACCGCCATTGCCGCAGGTACAGAGAGCATATAA
>ERZ795060.3534-NODE-3534-length-14204-cov-88.158810_pt1 | contig 14204 bp, 16 predicted proteins | sample MGYA00375144_ERZ795060 | MGnify/ENA primary metagenome ERZ795060 (study PRJEB30189, sample SAMN05720157) | activated sludge metagenome | isolation source: anaerobic digester from wastewater treatment plant | place: Japan | collected 2015-05-15 ... | reverse complement strand
TACACAGAGAAAACTGTCTGAACGATGATTTATGGGATTAAAGGATTTTGGGATTGAATTTCTTATTTATAAATCTGTGAAATCTTATGTTCTTACTTTTTAAGAGATGATTAAATAGTAGTTTTATATTAAAAAAACGCTGCGTTTCATCCGCATTGGGAAATGATTTGTAATAAAACAAGCAAGCCGTGTTGACAGAAGGGTTTACACTGTTTGAGCGAGCTTTAGCGAGCGAGTTTGTAAACCCCAAGAGGTGATTGCGTAGTTTTATCAAATCATTTCCCGAGCGGAAATTTTTCTTTTTACTTTTCTTTGTGTGGTTGACAAAGAAAAGTAAATTAAATAGAAATTTATTCAAAAATCAATTATACCCATAAGCAATATAGCTATTACCGTGAATGTATCAGTAGAAATTCAGTTATTAATTAAACTATTAATTAAAGATATTTATTTTTATGTAACAATTTGGAATGTTATTAACCACTATAAATTTTATAGAACCAAAAAAATATTATTTTTGCAATAATAAATAAAAATTAATATGAAAAAATTGTTTTTATTGTTTGTAATATTGTTTAGTTATAATGTTTTCTCACAAACGCTAGTTACATTTTCATTTGATGGGCAAACAAGAAAGTATTATAAATATGTTCCCAACATATATGATAGTCAAAAGCCTATACCGGTTGTTTTTTGTCTTCATGGATTGGGTGATAATATAGATAACTTTAGAAATATAGCTATGCATTTATTAGGTGAAGTAGATACATTCATTACTATATATCCAGAAGCTTTAAGTAGTCCATATGGCAATGCATGGAATGCAGGTATAAATTTTATGGGGTCTATTATAAATGAGAATATTAATGATGTGGATTTTTTGATGGCTATAACAGATTCATTGCAAACAATATATAATATTGATACAGAAAGAATTTATTTTTGCGGTTTATCTTTAGGAGGATTTATGGCTCAACGTATGGCTTGTGAGAAAAGTGATAAAATAGCAGCAGTTGCTTCAGTAGCTGGGACTATAGGTAATAGTTTAAATTGTACTCCTTCTAGACCTATTCCTATATGCCATTTTCACGGTACTAATGACCAAACTGTTTATTATACCAATAATTTATTTGGACTAGATGCTGAAGAATTAGTTTCATTTTGGGTAAATAATAATCATTGTGATACTAATTACATTTTTAAAACTTACCCTGATGTAGTAAATGATGGTATTTTAGTAGAATCTTATTATTTTAATTCTCCTAATAATTTATCAGATGTTATGTTTTATAAAGCTATAGGGGCTGATCATATTTGGTTGTATCCTCCAGTAAATGATATATCTTACACTATTGAAATATGGAATTTCCTGAAAAAATTTCGTCTATCTAGTAGTCAAAATATAAATGATTTGTCAGAAAATAATATTCAGATTTTCCCTAATCCTACTAATAGCATTTTAACTATTACTTTTCCACATCAATATATGAATGATTTAAATCATATAGAAATTTATAATACTCTTGGTGAATTAGTTTATAGTCAAAAAATACATTCTTTGCAAAATCAAATTACTATAAATTTAAGTGATTTAAGCGAAGGAATCTATTTTTTAGAAATTTTGCAACAAAATAAATTGTTTCAAAATAAAATAATTATAAAAAATTAGATGTCAAGTTTCAAAAGTTGTTAATGTTTGTCCTCCATTGTGAAGTGAAACATATAGTATCTGATTATTCACTAGCTAAAACTTTGATATATTCGATGAGTCTATTTTCATCTATATTATCAGCATCTAAAGTATCTATGCTAAATTCTTTACGATATTTTTCTTCAATACGATAATTTTTAAAATTTTCTTTCAAGACTAGTATCATGATTTAATGACCAAGAATTTTTAACAATAGTAAATTCTATTCTAGCACTTATGGTGAAAAGTCTAATAAGATTATCATTTAGATCTTTACTATAAGTATCACAATCGTCGCCATCTTTACCATAAAACATATAAATATTAAAGACTATTAGCAACTATCAACAATTATTTCCCTAATTCCAAAAAAATGAAAAACTATAAATTTTTATTAAAAATTGTTTTAAATTTGTTTAAAAATAATTGTAATCACTGTATTTTAATGAAAAAAGTATACATATCGATTTGCATGATGATTAACATTTTTTTATTTGGACAAAACAATCTTTTACAAAATGGTGATTTTGAAAAAATAGCACAATGTCCACAAATGCATACTAAATATTTACGGACAGATACGAATAAAATTTTATTACCACATTGGTATTTTATCAATAGATCTACTCCCGATTTTTTTCATAGGTGCTCAAGCGACAGTGATGTTGGCATACCTTGTAATTTCGCAGGTTGTTCAGAACCACATTCTGGCAATGGATATATTGGAATGATATTGAGGGTAGACAGCAATTATTATCAATACAATACAGGATATGTAGAGCATATAGCTACAGAGATTTTTCCTTCATTAGTGAGAAATAATTATTATTTGATTAAATTTTTTTATAAATTAGCACCGAATTCAGGAATAGCAAGTAATGGACTTGGAGTATATTTATCAGCATCTTTACCAAAATTTAATGAGTTCGAAGAATATAAGTATTTCGAGCCTCAAATATATTTAGATAATACTAAAATTATAGATAATAGAGAATGGGATGAATTCATAGGATATTTCGTTGCTAGTGGTACAGAAAAATTTTTAACTATTGGTAATTACCTACCTTTTGACTCTCAAAAAACTAAAGTATTGAGAAATGGTGAACCACAAAATGAAATGGATTATTATGCTTATTACTATATAGACGATGTGCAGCTATATGAAATCTCGGATACAACAAACAATCATATTAATACTATTTGTACACAAATAGATTTATTTCCAGAAATATCGCAAATAAACTATTCGAATATAATGAACAAATTAGATACATTCCCATTAAATAAGCCATTTATAATAGAAAATATTTATTTCGATTTTGATAGTTATCGATTATCATCAAAATCATTTGCTACTCTCGATAGCATAGTTACATATTTAAAATATCATAACAATATAGAATTTATCATAAATGGGCATACAGATAATATAGGTAGTAGTTTTTATAATCAATGGTTAAGCACTGAGAGAGCTAAATCAGTATATAAATATTTTTATGAATCAGGTATATCTCCAGCCAGGATGCAATATATAGGTTATGGTGATAGAATGCCAATTACTACCAATAAAACTAATGAAGGGAGGCAAAAAAATCGCAGGGTAGAACTAGTAATTATCAAAAAATAATGGGTCGTAGCAGATTCGAACTGCTGACCTCATGCGTGTGAAGCATGCGCTCTAAACCAGCTGAGCTAACAACCCTAAAAATTATTATTTAGCAAATTTATCGCCGTCATAAGCCCATTTAAGGTACATAGCTCCCCATGTAAATCCTGCACCGAAAGTAGATAAAATAATATTATCGCCTTTTTTTAGTAAATGTTCATAATCCATCAAACATAGAGGTAGTGTAGCAGAAGTAGTATTACCATAACGCTCTATATTGATCATTACTTTTTCTTTGGGTAATTTCATTCTATGAGCTACAGCCTCAATAATACGAATATTAGCTTGATGAGGCACTAACCAATTGAGAGTTTCATTAGTTAAATTATTTCTTTGCATTATCTCTACAGATACATCAGCCATTTTAGAAACTGCCCATTTGAAGACAGCTTGTCCTTCTTGATAAATAAAATGTTCTCTATTTTTAACAGTTTCTAAAGAAGCTGGCCACACACTACCACCAGCTTTTTGGTATAAATGATGCCTACCTACGCCATCAGATTGTAGTTTCATATCTATGATACCTAAATCATCACCATCATAGGCTTCTACCAAAACTGCTCCTGCTCCATCGCCAAAAATTGGGCATGTTGTTCTATCAGTATAATCTGTAATAGAGGACATTTTATCAGCTCCAACGAGTAATATTTTTTTAGCATGTCCGGCTTCTATATATGCCCTAGCCATTGCTAAAGCATAAAGGAAACTGCTACATCCTGCATTCATATCAAAATGAAAGGCATTTTTTATCCCTACTTTATCAGCTATGATGTTAGCAGTAGCGGGGAATTGATGATCAGGAGTTACAGTAGCACACAGCAAAAATTCAATCTCATCAGGTGAAGTATTAGTTTTTTCAAATAATTTCTCTATAGCTTGTTTAGCTATATCACTAGTGCCTTTACCAGATTCTTTTAATATTCTACGTTCTTTGATACCTATACGAGTCATTATCCACTCATCAGTAGTGTCTACCATGCGACTTAGCTCTTCATTAGTAAGGATATAATCTGGAAGTGCTCCTGCTACACCAGTAATGATAGCTCTTGGCATTGATTTCATTGTTAAAAAATTTTAATAAATTATTATTTGTTTTTCTCAATTGCCAATTTACCTCTGTAAAATCCACATTCTGGACATACATGATGATAAATCATTGGACTACCGCAATTAGGACAGGTGGCTCCTTTTACAGTCATAATTTTATACTGTGAACGACGTTTGCGTGTTCTACTTTTTGAAAATCTCCATTTTTGATTAGCCATAGTTGTATATTTTTATTTTTTTATTCTTCTATTAAATACTCTTTTAATTTTTTTATCATTTCTTGATCACAATTAGCCTCATCATCATGTACATGCCTCATTGGTATAGATAATGCTATAAAATCATAAAGGAATGGTTGCAAATTGATGAAATTAGTATTAGGTGAAATATAAGTAATAGTCTCATCATCCTCACCATTACCTTCTCTGAAAATCAAATAATCATCCTGGGCTACATCTATTTTAAGATCATGTAAGCATCTATCACATTCTACATAATATGAACCTGTCAGATTGATGAATAATTGTGCAGATGTCTCTTCTTTTAATAAATCTATGCTTATGTGCATAGATAAATCTTTGAAGGCTATAAAATCTGGATTATAATCATGCATAAAATCATCATTAACATCATAATTATAAAATGTATGACCTAGTTTAAGTGCTTGATAATTAATTATATAACCAGACTTATTTTTCATTCTTCCAAAAATTTATTTAAAAAATTTTGGCAAAGATAATTAAAAAAAATAATATGTAAATAATTGCTTGATAAATAACATTATTATCATCAATAAAATAATTATTAAACTATATAATAAAAATTTTTTTAATAGAAAATTTTTATTATTGTGTTTCTATATCATCTTGTGTTTCTACATCACCTTGTGTTTCTACATCACCAGCAGTAGTAGCTCTGGTATAAATCACTTTTGTTATCATCAGATGAGGTGGTTTAATGATTTGATATTCATCATTAATAATATCACGAATACGAATGTTATCACCCACATCCAGTTTAGTGATATCTACTGGGATGTAAGAAGGAATTTTGCTAGGAATAGCTCTCACTGGCAATCTTTTTATTTTCACATCCATTTTACCACCACGCTTTACACCTATAGATTCACCAACAAATCGAATAGGAACATTCATTGTAACGGGCTTATCATCACTTAATTCTTTAAAATCTATATGTATCACTTTATCAGAAACAGGATGAAATTGTAAATCCTGCATAATACAATGATGAATCTGCCCATTGAGCTCAATGTCTATTGTAATTGGCTCAGTAGAGGTAAGTATAGGTGATAATTTAGCTTCTTCTAAATAAAAGAATACTTGTTTTTGGCCACCATACATTACACAAGGCACGAAGCCTTTTTTTCGCAATTGTTTTGCGTCTTTCTTCCCTACGCTCTCTCTCGGAGAGCCACTAATAGAAAGTACTTTCATAATTTTATGTTTTTTTTATTGGTTTTCATATTTAAATAAAAGGGTTAAAATCAAAAAATGAACTAATAGATTCACATTGAATATTCCTTTTTATCACTTCAGAAAAAATTTTAGCTACCGACAAAACAACAATTTTGTCAGAGGTTTTTCTTAATGGTATAGTGTCTGTAACTATTAGTTGGTCAATGACACTTTCATCTATTTTTTCTATAGCATTATTACTAAGTAAAGCATGTGTACAAACTGCTCTGATAGTCAAAGCACCTTTTTCTTTCATCAGATTAGCAGCTTTAATGAGAGAGCCAGCAGTATCTACTATATCATCAAAAATTATTACATTTTTATTTTTCACATCACCTATCAAAACCATATCTGATATCTGATTTGCTTTTTCTCTTTGTTTATAACAAATAGCCATATCACAGTTAAAAGCTTTAGCATATACATTAGCTCTTTTAGTACCACCAGTATCAGGAGATGAAACTACTAAGTTTGGAATTTTTAGATCTTTTATATAATCATAAAAAATACTAGAAGCGAAAAGGTGATCTACAGGGATATTAAAAAAACCTTGCAATTGATCTGCATGCAGATCCATAGTAATAATATGGGTAGCACCTGCTGCTTGTAATAAATCTGCTACAAGTTTAGAACCTATCGCCACTCTAGGTTTATCTTTCCTATCTTGTCTAGCAAAACCAAAATATGGAATGACAGCATAAATATGCTTAGCAGAAGCTCTTTTGGCGGCATCTATCATCAGTAATAATTCAAATAAATTATCTACTGGTGGGAAAGTAGATTGCACGATAAATACTTCCTTCCCTCGAATTGTTTCATCGAAACTCACTTGAAACTCTCCATCAGCAAATTTAGTATATGTCGTCTTGCCGAGTGGAATACCATAATTTTTTGCTATACTTTCTGCTAATACTCGTGATGCATTACCACTATAAATTCCAACTTTGGGTTCCACAATTTTTTTGCAAAGTTACATTAAAAAATATATTTTAAAAAATTAATTTGTTTCCTTTCTTAAAAAAATAATATTATGAGCTTATAAATTAGCTTTTTTTAATTTTGCAATGAAAATAAATTTTTTATGAAAATCATACAAGCTTGTGGTGGATATTCTATGGGAGGATTAGAACAGCAAACTATTAAAATTTCTTTAGCTTTACAAAACAAAGGACATAACGTACTAGTATTCTGTTCTGCTGATAGTCTAATTAGTAAAAAATGTAAAAGTTTAAATTTGCAATTTTCTACTGGCCTTTTTGACAAAGGTTCTAATGCATTTACTAATTATAAAAATACACGTAATGTCATTAAAAAATTCTCCCCAGACATTATTCACGTGCAACGTTCACATGATTTATTTCCTATAGTAAGCGTTTTGAATACTTATGGATTGAGCGCTCCACTATTTTTCACTCGTAGAATGGAAAGTAATATTAGTAAAAAAACTTTAGTACATAGATGGATTTATCATCGCATAGACAAATGTTATGCTATTTCAAACTTTGTTAAAGAAAATTTGATCATGACTACTCCTATCAATGCTAAAAAAATAGAGATACTAAATAATGCTGTAGATTTAAAAATTTTCGATCCTAGTAAATATGATAAAACTCTAAATCGTCAAAAATTTAATATACCAAATGATACTATTGTAATAGGTATGGTAGGCAGGATTTCACCTATGAAAGGTCATCGCGAATTAATTTTTGCTGCTTCTGATTTACTAAAAAATCATTATGACAATTTATTTTTTGCATTCTTTGGCGGAGCAAGTGTAGGTGAAGATTATTTTGCTAACGAAATATATAAATTAGCTGACTATACTTTACCCAAAGAAAAATTTATGTTTTATGAATTTACAGATTCTGTAGCTGAAGCACTGAGCACAATGGATATTTTTGTTTTTCCTTCATATCGTGAATCTTTTGGTAATGCACTATTAGAAGCTATGGCTATGCAGTTACCTATTGTAACTACATTCGCTGGAGGAGTTACAGACATTGTTAATTGCAAAGAAAATGCTTTATGCGTAGAACCCCAAAATCACAAACAAATATATGAGGCTATTAAACTTTTATTATCAGATGATGAACTAAAAAATAATATAGCTATAAATGCTCGCAAGACCGCAGAAAATCACAGTTTCGATGAGTTTATTATTAAATTAGAAAAAGATTATTCAGATTTTATTAAACAATAATTTAAATTGTAGATATAGGTGTTTATTTAATAATTGATTAGATGAGGCGATAATGGGATAATAGAATAAAATGATTGTTTTATTTTTGTATGGTATTAAAAGGTAGGAAATATAATAACAATTTTTTGTTTAACTTTAGATATTATTTCAATATTTTACCTTAATCAACTTTATATACCGCTCCCACGCCCATCTATCATGCGATGATAAGTTCAAAAGTCGCCCAATGTCTGATTCTACCTCATCTTTCAAGTACTTATTTATCACTACAAACCACATAAGGTAGTTCTGTAAATACTTTGTGGCTACTCCTCTGAATTTACTCATCCATATGTGTAACCCTTTAATCTTTTTCTCTGCAACTTGTGTACTATATACAGCTAATCCCTTTGTTTGCTTTCTCACTAATACCTTCTTAGTTTGAGATTCGAATACTGCCTTTTTAAACTCTTCATTTGGCTTGATACATAGCAAATTGTTTTCAGATGTTCTTCTCTTCAATTCCTCTTTTATCTGTTCATTTTTTACTATCTTTTCTTCAATGTGTTTAAAAAGTAAATTACCTTCTCTATCTGTCATCACTAATACAGCTACATTAGGATGAACAGTTTTCATAGCTTTCTCTTTTTCTTCTAAACTTCTATATCTACGCCCTTTCTCTGAATATTGCATTAATAACTCATCTGCTTCTATAATTCCAGAGAAATTAATTCCTCCCTCTAATCCCTGTATTGCAGATAAAATCTTATGTCTCCATTTGAAACTCGTTGGTAAACTTATGCCAACTTCTTTAGCACAAGCTCTAAGACTTTTACCCTCAAGCATGCATTTTAAGTAATCCATTAAGAGATAGTATTTATGCGAATAATAAACAAATGATTTAGCAGTTTCTCGAAATTGGTATTTGCAATTTTTACATTTATAAACTTGTCTGCCATTTCGAACACCTGCTCTGATGACATGTTCACATTTACATCTTGGGCATATGGGAGCAGTAGTTAGAATCTTGATTCTTTGATAGTCTAATGCTGTTAATCTATTGCTATTGAGGAACTCATAGAGATTGTCTAAAAATTTACGCTTGCCTTCTTTGGTTAGAGCTAGCATGTTTTCTATAACTTCGTTTGAATATTCCATAAATTTTATTTTTTTACAAAATTAATAAAAATATAAAATACTAAAAGTTAAACATTTTTATTCGTTAGATAGTTATTATTAAAATTTTGCAAATTTTAATAATAACTATCTATACCATCTCTTGCCTTTCTCTCCATCATAATGCCCACCTCATTACCATCATTATACTTTTATTTTTACTTGTTCCTATTTAATTATTAATTTTGGAATTAAAAAATTAATAAATGCGAATCAGCGGTTTTACCTTTTGCAAAAATGCAGATAAGCTGTATTATCCTATTAAACAGTCTATTCAATCTATTCTGCCTATTGTAGATGAATTTATTGTAAATATAGGTGATTGCGATGATGACGATAAAACTGTAGAATTAATACAAAGTATTAATAGTCCAAAAATAAAATTAATTTTTTCTGAATGGAACTTAGAAAAATATCCCAACGGTACCGAGAATGCCCATCAAACTGATATTGCAAAAAATGCTTGTAGTGGAGATTGGCTTTTTTACTTACAAGCTGATGAGGTAGTACACGAAAAATATTTAGATAATATAGTAAAACGTTGTGAAGAATTAATAGAAAATAAAGATATAGAAGGTTTATTATTCGATTATGTACATTTTTATGGCGATTATTGGCATTATCAAAATAGTCATGGTTGGTACAAAAAAGAAATCAGAATTATCAGAAATGATCCAGATATTCATTCTTGGGAAAGTGCACAATCTTTTCGCAGAATTCCAAACTTTGATGGTGTACATTATAGGCAACAAGAAGGCACATTTAAATTAAAAGTTGCCAAAGTGAATGCAGCTATTTATCATTATGGATGGGTGAGGCCTCCAGAGTTAATGCAAAAAAAGAAAATTGCCCTAGATACCATTCATAAAGGGGAGAATATTGCTTTAGATAATAATAAAAATGTAGAAATTTTTGCTTATGCTCCACTTGGTACCTTGCCTGTATTTAAAGATACTCATCCAGCAGTAATGAATGATTGGATTAAAAATTTTAATTGGCAAGATAAATTAAATTATTCCAAAAAGCCCTCTCCAAATTATAAAAAACCTTCTACCAGACATCGTATTTTAACAAAAATTGAAAAATTTTTTTTCAAAAATAAAATTTCTATCGGAGAATTTAAAAATTATAAATTAATATTACACACAGACAAGAAAAATAAAAAAGTTAATTCTTATAATTCATAATAAAATTATCCGCCTTTAAGTTTAAAAATTCTCATAAAGTAAAACTTTTTTATAGATTTTTAATTAAAAAATTTTTGTATTTTTGAATAAATTTATAACGTATTTTCATTCAAATATGGTTGATAATCAACACAAATTAGAGTATAAAAGTATTTTATAAAACATTAAATCCTATTAAAATTTTAATACAATGGATATAACAAGGATAAATAAAACAGCAAAACCATTTATAAAATGGGCTGGAGGTAAAGCTCAGTTATTAACTGAAATTGATAATGAAATTCCTAATTTCATTAAACAAAATTAATTTACCTACATAGAACCTTTTGTTGGTGCAGGTGCAGTATTCTTTTGGATTATACAAAAATATCCTAATTTTAATAAAGCCATTATTAATTATATTAACTCGGGTTTAATAAATACCTACCGAATAATAAAAGAAAATGTAGAGAAATTAATGCAAATCCAAATAAAAGAGGAGAACTCACAGAATTGTTAATTACAAATAGCGCCTATGAAAAAATTGGATTATTTCAATTTTTTTTGTAATTTTACATTTAAGGAATTTAAAAAAATTTTTATTATGAAACACAAAATACTTTTAACAATCATTTTTGCTGTAAGCATGCAGTTTTGTTTTGGTCAAGAATATCATAAACTTGTTGATACGAATAAAATATGGAGTGTATTAATTAATGGAGATAATCCTTATTATAAAAGTACACATTTTATTAAATTTCAAGGTGATACTATTATTAATGATACTATGTATAAGAAAGTTTTAAAAGCAGAAGATGAATTTCATAATAATTGGGAACTTAATGGATTTATCAGAGAAGATTCAACCCAAAAAGTATATTACAAATATTATTTAGAATCAAATGAAAAACTAATTTATGATTTTCAACCTAATATTAATGATACATTTTATTTTACTCAATATGATTATTTAATTGTTGGCGGGTTTGATTCAATTAAAATTAATGACCAATATAGAAAAGTGATTAATTTATCTTGTCCAAGTGCCCCCTATATTACAGAAAAATGGATAGAAGGAATTGGTAGCACCGAAGGAGTAATTTATAGTGGTTATTCACTAATAACTGGTAGTGATTTTGAGTTATTATGTTTTTATGAAAACGATACTCTTTCCTATATTGATTCATCTTATAATGAATGTTATTATAATACTTATGGTGTAATTGAAAATATTTCTGTTAATTCTCCTTTTATTATCTATCCTAATCCTGCTACTCAAACCATAAATATTTCCTTTAATAACCAACAAAATATGCCTTATACTTTTGAACTTTATAATTATTATGGGGAAATTATTTGTAAAAAGCAAATAATTAATTCAACATCTTTTGAATTATCTAATATATCAAATGGGATATATTTTTATATTATTAAAGATAATAAAAATTTTATTATACATAGAAATAAATTAATAATAACTAAATAATTTTTAATATGAAAACAAAAATATTTTTAACATTAATTTTTGTTGTAAGCATGCAGTTTTCTTTTGCTCAAAATCCTGAATTCAAGTTTTATTTAGCATTTGAAGATTCTGCCGGTAACAAAGATACAATTTGGCTTGGTTACGACTCATCAGCAACACTTGGGATTGATACATTATTTGGAGAAGAAAATATTAAAGGCATTCCTTTTAATGAACCTTTTGAGGTAAGGATATCAAATGATTGGTTTTTTATGCCTTATGATACTTTACCTAACGCGTCAGATACATTTAGCTATTGTAGTGATGGTTCACTTTATCATACAAAAACACAGATTTATAATTTTAACCCTTACTCTTCTGGTATATCCCAAATTTATATAAATATTCTATGTAAGAATTTTCCAATTACAGTTAGATGTGGTAACTCTTATAATTTTTTAAGCGACAGCTTATATGGTACTTTATTAACTAATTGGTTTCCTGGCGGATGGTTTGATAGCCCTGGAACCATCTATGACCAATGGCCTACCTTTTTGCGAGAAACTGACACTACAATTTTTAATGTATTACCATATCGTTACATAGATGCAAATAATGATACTATTTCTTTGCTCTTTTTTGCTTTTCTTTCAAAAGAACAATTGAATGTTGGCGTAGACCAATTTATACCCCAAACAAAGTTAATTGAAATTTTTCCCAATCCATTTAAAGATAAAATAATAATAACTCTATCATCAGATATTGATATATCAGAAATAAATCTTATGGTTTATAATTCAATAGGTCAGAAAATTTTATATAATCCTAACTTGAAAAATAATCAAATAATAATTGATTTAGCCGACGAACCAAATAGCTTATATTATCTGATAATAATGGATAATAATAAAATTATAAGAACGGAAAAAATAATAAAACATTAATCTAATAAATTATGACAATAATAACATTCTTTTTATGGACTAATTTTTGTTGTATCTTTGTTTTTTAACTTTAAAAATATAAAAATATGAGACTAAAAGAATTTTTAACGATTATTATAATGCTCCTTATGAGTTTTGCTTTCCCGGTAACGCAAATAAATTCCCAAGAAATCGGTTGGCAAAAATTAAATTTTGTGCCAACTTACCCATTGTATGGCGTTTACTGTATTAATTACGATACAGTGGTTGCTGTTGGTGCTAATGGTTATATCATACGAACAATCGATAGCGGTGAGCACTGGGATTCTATTCCATCAAACACAACTAATTCCTTGTATAGAGTGCATTTTGTAAACCAAACAACGGGCTACGTTGTAGGTGAAAAAGGAACTATACTTAAAACCTATGATATGGGACTAACATGGGAAAACATTGGTATTTCTACTAATTTGAATTTATTTAGCTTAAGTTTTATTAATAAAGATACCGGCTGGGTTGCAGGCGGTGAAGGTGATTTTTATGAACCTAACGGAAACAAAGGTATTTTATTAAAAACAAAAAACGGAGGAGCAAGTTGGTTTATTGACTCAACTTATGATAAAACTATTTCTTCTGTATTTTTTATAGATAATGATACCGGATATATTTGTGAGAATAATTATCCAGTAACATTATTAAAAAAAACTATTAATAGCGGGAATTCTTTTTTTATTATAGATTCTTCTGGGGCATATTATTATGATGAGATTTTCTTTATAAATCCAAAAATTGGATACTTTTTTAAGAATTGTACTCCAGGTGGAGGAATATATAAAACTAATGATTATGGAGTAACATGGAGCGAAGTTGTAACTCAATGGGGAATAAAATCTTTAAAAGTAATTGACAGTTGTTCATTTTATTACTCATGGTCAGATATGGGTGGTGAAGGTTCAATGGGTATAAATACATGCACATCAGATAGTTTTATTGGTCCTGGTTATAGAATATTTGATTTTTCTTTTATTAATCTTGATAGTGGTTTCGCTGTTGGTAGCAATCCTTCTATTCATCAAGGTGTAATCTTTAGAAGAGGGATACTATCAAACATAATAAATGAGGAAAAAAAACAAAAAATTGAAATTTTTCCCAATCCATTTAAAGATAAAATAATAATAACTCTATCATCAGATATTGATATATCAGAAATAAATCTTATGGTTTATAATTCAATAGGTCAGAAAATTTTATATAATTCTAACTTGAAAAATAATCAAATAATAATTGATTTAGCCGATGAGCCAAATGGCTTATATTATCTGATAATAAGGGATAATAATAAAATTATAAGAACGGAAAAATTAATAAAATTTTAATCTAATAAATTATTAAAATAATAATAAAAAAATTGATTATT
>ERZ795060.3528-NODE-3528-length-14219-cov-4.884284_pt1 | contig 14219 bp, 12 predicted proteins | sample MGYA00375144_ERZ795060 | MGnify/ENA primary metagenome ERZ795060 (study PRJEB30189, sample SAMN05720157) | activated sludge metagenome | isolation source: anaerobic digester from wastewater treatment plant | place: Japan | collected 2015-05-15 ... | reverse complement strand
GGGCCGCCGTGCAGCGCGAGGTCGGCCTGCTCGTCGCCGGCCACGCCCAGCGGGCCGACGCCGACCGCGCCGCCGGCCGGCTGCTTGTCGATGGCGCTGGTCACGCCGGGCCGCGCCAGCGTTTGTGCGCGCCCCACCCGCACCTCGCGCACCCGCGCCGTGGCCAGGGTCATGCGGCGTTGGGCGCGCCGGCGCGCTTCGGCCGCAGGCCCGCCATCGCGTGCAGCGGCGTGTCGCCGCGGGTCAGTTCCACCGCCAGCTCCAGATCAGCTCGATCGAGTTCTGCACGCCCGACTGCGCGCGAACGGTGAAGCGCTGTGCGATGCGGTAGATCAGTTGCCAGTTGCCGGTGGTGGCGTTCAGGCCGCGTTCGTAGCCCACGTACCAGTTGCGCGACAGCTGTTTGCCCACCGAGACGATGGCGCCGCCGCCGGCGCTGTCGCTTTGCCGCACCGACAGGTCGTCCAGGCCGAAGACGTTGAAGAACTGGTCCAGCGCGCTGGGCTCGTCACCCGAGATCAGCGCCATCGCCGCGGCCTGCAGCAGCGCGGAGTCGCCGCTGCCGGGGCCGTCGCTGGCGCGACCGCGCAGCAGCCAGCTGAGCTTTTCGGCATCGGACATTTCGGGCTCGGAAAACAGCCGGATGCGCGGCACCAGCGCCGTGCCGGTGACCGTCACACCCACGCGCACGTCCAGGTTCGGACGCACCGCCTCGATGTCGAGCTGCGGGTTCTCGATTGGCCCATTGAAGCTGAGCACGCCGCGCTCGATGTTCAGCCGCTGCCGGTAGGCGCGGTAGGTGCCGTCGACGGTGCGCACGCGGCCGTCCACGCGCAGCCGGCCCTGCGGCGCGCTCAGCCGCAGTTCGCCGCGCAGCCCGGCGTCCAGCCCCATGCCGCGGATGCGCAGCTTTTCGCCCAGGTCCACGCGCAGATCCAGGCCGACGCGCCGTGCCCGCGCGCGCGCGGCTTCGCCGTCGGCGGCGCTGGCGCTGGCGAACTGGAAGCCGCCCGATTCGCCGCGGTACACGCGCACGTCGTCGCCCAGGCTCGGGGCCTCGCTGCGGCTGAAGTCGATCAGCCCTTCGTCGACGCCGAACGCGCCGTTCAGCGCGATGCTGTCGGCACCCAGATGCAGCGTCGCTTCGCCGCTGCTGACGATGCGCCGGTCGACGCGGCCCAGCAGCTGGAAGCGGTCGAGCGTGAGCTTCAGCTCGGCGCGCGGCGCCGCGCCCAGGCTGGCGTCGCCTTGCAGCTTCAGGCTGCCCTGGCCGGCGTTGGCGCCGAAGCGCTCGATGCGTGCGGTATCTCCCAGCAGCGCGATCGCGAATTCGCCGTCGCGCACCTCCACGCCCTGCAGCACGTTGCGCACGCCGATGCCGCTGCCGTCGAGCCGGCCGTCGAGCGTCGGCGCGCCCAGGCGCCCGCCGACGCTGGCGCTGGCGTGCATCGCGCCGCCCAGCCGCCAGCCCGGCGGCAGCCACGGGCCCCACACGCCGAGGTCGTCGATCTGCAGCTCCAGCACGCCCGACAGCGCCGCATCGCCGCCGGGCCACGGCGAGCGCGCATGGGTGCGTGCGCTCAAGGCGCCGGAGGCGCGGCCCAGCGTGCTGCCGGCCAGCCCGGCGCCCAGGCTCCAGTGGCCGTCCTGCGCGATCAGCCCCACGCGCAGGTCGCTCAGGCCGAGGGTGCGCGTGCCGGCATCGTCGGTCACGCTCAGGTCGCCCGATTCGCGTTCGAGCACCACATCGGCGGCGAAGCTCGAAGCGCTGCGCAGCAGCACGTGGCCGCGCAGCCGCAGGTCGCCGCCCCAGCCGAAGTGCGGTTGCGCGCGCCGCAGCAGCGGCGCCACGTCCAGCGGCTCGAGCCGCGCGTCGACGTCGATCTTGGCCGGGGTGCGCTCGGCGTCGGCGGCGGTCCAGGCGATGCGGTTCCAGCTCAACGCGGCGCCCAGCAGTTCGGCGCGGCCGGCCTCGGCGGCGAAGTGCAGCGGCCCGTCGGCCCAGCGCAGCTGCATTGCGCTTTCGCCAAGTTGCAGCCACGGCGCCGCGGCCGGCGCGTCGCCGCGTACCACGAGTTTTTCCAGCTTGCCGGCCCAGCCGCTGGGCGCGCCGGCGCTGCCCAGCAGGCCGCCGCTGCCGCGCAGCTCGGCCAGCGTGTGCTTGGACGCCGTGCCCGCCGGCGCGCTCTGCAACGCTTCCACCCATGCCGGCGGCAGCGACTTGGAGTCGGCCTGCAGCGCCAGCGTGTGCGACTGCGGCGTGCCCTGCAGCTGCAGCTTCAGCGATTCGGCGCGGCGCGGGCCTTGCGACAGGCCGCTCAGCTCGAGCTGCGCGTCCAGCGGCGCGCCGCGCGCGGTGCCCAGCTGCCAGCGCGCCTGGCCGCGCTCGATGCGCCAGTCGCCCAGCTGCAGCGGGCCGCCGGCGTCGAGCCGGCCTTGTGTGGCGACGGCCGGCCAGCGGCCGTCGACCGTGAGTTGGGCCTGCAGCTTGCCGTCCAGCCGCGCATCGGCGCCGCTGGGCTGCGCGAGTTTCCACAGCGGCTGCAAGCGGCGCAGCGCGCCCAGCTCGGCCTTCAGCTCGAGGTGGTCGCCGCGGCCGTCGCCGGCGGCGTCGCGGCGTGCGTCCGCGCGCAGTTGGTTGCCGTCGGCCAGCAACTGCAGCTGGGCCGTGCTGTCGCGCGCGTTCGACTGCAGCGCCAGTTGGCCGCTGAGCGGCACGCCCGCCAGCTGGCTGGGCTGCAGCGTCAGTTGCGCCTGGCCGCGCAGCCGCGTCAGCCACTGCGCCGCCGTGCCGGCCGATGCCGGCAGCGTCAGGTCGACATCGGCCGCGGCGTTCAGGCGGTGCGGCCCTTGGCGCCAGGGGGAGTCCTCGCGGCCCGGCCACCACGGCAGCGGGTCGAAGTCCTGCAGGCCGGCCTGCGCGCGCAGCGCCCAGGCCGCGCTGTCGCTGGGCCGGCTCAGCCGGCCTTCGAGGCGCGCGCGCGCGCTGCCCGACTGCGCGAGCAGCTGGCGCAGCTCGATGTGCAAGGCATTGAGCCGCGCGTCCAGCCGCAGCTGCACCGCGGGCGACTGGCGCGCACCGAGCTGGCGGCCGTCGAGCTGGCCGCGCAGCTCGATGCTGGCGCTGTGCGCTGCGCTGGCGTCGAAGCCGCTGCCGTCGAGCTGCACCCGGCCGTCCAGCCGCGTCTGCGGCGCGCGCGCGTCGAGCAAGCCGGGCTGCAGGCCGCGCAACTGCGTGTCGACGCGCCAGTCGGCGGGGTTCCAGTGGCCGGTGCCGCTGAGCTGCCCGGCGCTGGCGCGCGCGCTGCCCAGTTCGGCTTCGAAGGTCTGGATGTCGAGCCGGCTGGGCTCGTCGGGGCGCGCCTGCAACTGCAGCCGCAGCTCGCGCAGCGGCAGCCGGCCTTCGTTCCAGCGCCCGGCGTCGTGGTTGCGCAGCGCCAAGGCGATCTGCGCCGGCAGGTCGGCCGCGCTGGTGCTGGCCGCGGCGTCCAGGTCGAGCGCGGTGCGCGGCGCCGCGCTGTGCAGCGCCGACAGGTCCAGCGCGCGTGCGCGCGCCTGCAGCTCGCCCAGCGGCCAGGCGGCAAAGGGGCGCAGGCCGGCGCTGGCATCCAGCGTCTGCTCGGGCTGCGACGCCGACGCGCGCGCACGCAGCGTGGCCTGCAGCTGCGGCGCGGCCAGCGGCCCGTCCAGCTGCAGCGCCGCCGACCAGGCGGTGTCGCCGGCCGGCTGCTGCGTCAGTTGCAGGGCCGCGTGCAGCGCCAGGTCGCCGCGTGCGGCCACTTCGGCGCGGCCCGCCAGCTGCAGCCGGTCCCAGGCCAGCGACACCGCGTCCAGCCGGTGGCGCGCGCCGCCGTCGGCGCTCAGGTCCAGATGCGCGCGCAGCTTGCGCAGCGGCTGCTCGAGGCCGTCGATGCGCAGGGTGTCGACGCGCAGCGCCTGCACCTGCAGGCCCAGCGGCAACTCGAGACTGGCCGGCGCGGCGCCGCTGCCCGGCGCGGCCGCCGGCCACAGCTCGACGACGCCGGCGCGCAGCTCGTCGATGCCGATGTGCAGCCAGTTGCTGCCGCTGCCCCAGCGCAGCTGCGGTGCGCTCCAGCCCAGATCGTGCAAGCGCAGGCGCGCGCCGCCGTCGGGCAGCTGCAGTTCGAGCATTTGCGCGTCGAAGCGGCCGAGCAGGCTGCCGCTGATGCCGCTGGCGTGCAGCCCGGGCACGCGCGCCAGCAGCCAGCGTGTGCCCGGCTCGGTGAACAGCAGCGCGCCGATGACCGCGGCCAGTACGACCAGCGCCGCGGCCAGGCCCAGCAGGTACACGGCAAAGCTCGAACCCAGCCGGCGCAGCGCGCCGCGGCGCCGCATCGGCGCGGGCGGAGTCTGCGCAGCGGGTGGCGTGCCGGGGCCGGCGGGCGCGGTGCGCGGCGGTGCGGAAGCGGCGGGGTCGGCCATTGCGCTTGCCTCGCTTGCCTCAGAACACCACGCCGACGCTGAAGTGCAGCCTGAAGCGCTGCACTTCCTGGCCGTAGGCCAGATCGACGCGCAGCGGGCCGACCGGGCTGCGCCAGTGCAGGCCGGCACCGTAGCCCAGCACCGGGCGCATGTCCTTCCAGCCGTCCGACGCGTTGCCGGCGTCGACGAACAGCGCCCACAGGAACTCGGGCCGGTCGGCGAAGATCGGCCGCGCGATCTGCACGCTGCCGGTGAACAAGGAGGTGCCGCTGAGCACCGCGCCGTTGACCACGGGCCCCAGCGAGCGGTAGGCGTAGCCGCGCACCGAGTCGTCGCCGCCGGCGCGGAACAGCAGCGTGTCGGGCACGCTCAGCGCCTCCTGCACGAACACCTGGCCCAGCTCGATCCGGCCGCTGCCATAAAAGCCGTTGGGCAGCGGCAGGTAGCCCTGCACGCGGCCGTACAGCCGCGTGAACGGCCCCGCATCCTCGGTGGTCGCGCCTGCGGGGATCGTGGTGGTGGTGCCGCGCGCGTAGCCCAGCGCGCCTTGCAGCGACCACACCGTGCCGCGCGTGGGCGTGCGCAGGTCGTCGACGTCGCGCCAGGTCCAGTGGTAGTTGGCCGACAGCGCCGCGCTGTCGTTGTCGCCGGCCGAGGTCTCGAGCAGCGAGCGTGTGTACTCGCCGTAGATCAGCCGCCAGATGCGCAGCGAGTCGCGCGTGCGCCCGGCGCGCGCGTACCACGAGGTGCGGATCTCGTCGTTGGTGCTCAGCCGCTCGGCCTGGCCGGCGACCAGGTTGCGGTAGCCGTCCTCCTGCAGATGGGAGGTCAGCTCGCCGCTCCACAGCGACTGTTCCTGGCCCAGCTGCAGCTTGTTGTGCATCACCCAGCGCGTGTCCAACACGCTGCGGTGCGTGTGCTCCAGCGTGACCTGCGCGCCGGTGTTGTCGGCGAAGCCCACGCCCACCGTGGCCTGCTGCAGCGGCGCTTCGCGCAGCGCCAGCAGCGCGTCGGCCTGCCCGGGCTGGGCGCTGGCGGCATCGACGTCGATGACCACGCTTTCGAACAGGCCGAGGTTGAGGATGCGGGTCTGCACGTCGCGGATCACCTGTTCGCTGGCGGGCTTGCCCACCAGCTCGCGTGCGGCCGGCAGCACCGCCAACTCGTCGAAGCGCTGCAGCCCGGCGGTGCGGATCTCGCCGATGCGAAACAGCGGCCCGCTGTCGGCGACCGCGAACAGGCGCACGCTGTCGGTATCGGCATTGACCTGCGCCGAGGTGCCGGCCCACTGCGCCTGCAGGTAGCCGTTGCTGCGCAGGCTGGCGATGACGCGGTTCTTCGCGCGGTCCCAGGCCGCCTGCGTGAAAGGCTGGCCCGGCGCCAGCGCCCATTCCGAGCGCAGCGCGTCGTCCAGCGCGGCGGCGCGCGCGTCGCCGGCTTCGGCTTCGTCGTACAGCGCGCCTTGCACCTCCAGCGTCAGCTGGTGGATGGTCGCGCGCGGCCCGGGCAATACGCTCACGCGCAGCAGCGGCGGCGTGGCGCCGTCGTCCATGCGCTCGACCTTGATCGTCGGGTTGAAGTAACCCTCGGTGTGCAGCAGCGACAACGCCTGTGCCGAGCCCGCGCCGATCAGGCGGTCGATCTCGCCGCGCGTCAATGCGTCGGCCTCGGCCGCGTACTGCAGCCGCGCCAGGTCCAGGTGCTGCTGCAGCAGCCGGCGCAAGTCGGCCGGCGCGTCGATGTCGAGCCTGAACTGGGGTGCGCGCTGGACTTCGGCCGCCTCGTTCGCGTCGGCGCCGCGTGCGAAAGGCAAGGCGCTGCAGCCCGCCAGCAGGGCTGCCAGCACGAACCACAGCGCCGGATGCAGCGCTGCGCGAAAGCTCATTTGCTGAGCAATCGCATCGCGCCTTCCAGGCCCTGCAGCGTCAACGGGAACATGCGCTGGTTCATGATCTGCTGGATCACGGCGATGCTTTGCCGGTAGTGCCACACGCCCAGCGGCTCGGGGTTGATCCAGGCGTATTTGGGGAAGGCGTGCGTCAGCCGCTGCAGCCATTCGGCGCCGGGCTCCTCGTTGTTGTATTCGACGCTGCCGCCGGGCTGCAGGATCTCGTAGGGGCTCATCGTCGCGTCGCCGACGAAGATCAGCTTGTAGTCGCGGTTGTACTTGCGGATCACGTCCCAGGTGCTGAACTTCTCCGAAAAGCGCCGCCGGTTGTTCTTCCACACGAAGTCGTAGACGCAGTTGTGGAAGTAATAGAACTCGAGGTGCTTGAACTCGCCCTTGGCGGCGCTGAACAACTCCTCCACGCGGTGGATGTGCTCGTCCATCGTGCCGCCCACGTCCATCAGCAGCAGCACCTTCACCTTGTTGTGGCGCTCGGGCACCATCTTGATGTCGAGCATGCCGGCGTTGGCTGCGGTGCAGTGGATGGTGTCGTCCAGGTCCAGCTCGAGCTCGTTGCCCTCGCGCGCGAAACGGCGCAGCCGGCGCAGCGCGACCTTGATGTTGCGCGTGCCCAGCTCCAGCGTGTCGTCGTAGTCCTTGAACTGGCGCTGGTCCCACACCTTCACCGCGCTCTTGTTGCGGCTCTTGTCCTGGCCGATGCGGATGCCCTGCGGGTTGTAGCCGTAGGCGCCGAAGGGGCTGGTGCCGCCGGTGCCGATCATCTTGCTGCCGCCCTCGTGGCGCTTCTTCTGTTCCTCGAAGCGCTTCTTCAGCGTTGCCATCAGCTCGTCCCAGCCCATCTTCTCGATCTTGGCCTTCTCCTCGGGGCTGAGTTCGAGCTCGAGGTTCTTGCGCAGCCATTCGAGCGGCAGGTCCTGCGTGAAGTCGGTCAGCAGTTCCACGCCCTTGAAGTAGGCGGCGAAGGCGCGGTCGAACTTGTCGAAGTGCGCTTCGTCCTTGACCAGCGCGGTGCGCGACAGGTAGTAGAAGTCGTCGACCGACGGGCCGATCACGCCATGCTTGATGGCGTCGAGCAGCGTCAGGTATTCCTTCACCGACACCGGCAGCTTGGCCGCGCGCAGCGTGTAGAAGAAGTTGATCAACATGGCCGGTCCCGATGGCGCGCGCGTGTGCGCGGCAAGCGCAAGCATAGCCGGGCACCCGGCGCCCGGCCTGCGATGCGGCGATTGTCGTGCTGCGGGGTGCTGCGCGCTCCTGGCGCTGCCGCCCGCGCGCTCGCCGATCGCCGGCTTCAGCGCACCAGCAGCACCGGCACGCGCGCCTGGTGCAGCACGCGCTGCGCGACCGAGCCGATCAGCAGGCTGCCGACCACGCCGCGGCCGTGCGTGCCCATCACGATCTGGTCGACACCGTGTTCGGTGGCCACGCGCACGATCTCGGCTGCCGGCTCGCCGCGCGCCAACTGCGTGCTCACATCGCCGAGGCCGCCGGCACGGGCGTCGGCCAATGCCTCGGCCAGCAGCCGATCCTGCTCGGCGCGTTGTGCGCGCTCCACGCCTTCCAGCTCGAAGGGCGGCAGCTCGCCGTAATAGACCATCGGCGCGGCCACGTTCAACAGCACCAGGCGCACACCGCCCGTGATCTGCGGCGCGAGCCGCACCACGGTATCGAGCGCGCGCCGCGCGTGCGCCGAACCGTCCACCGCCACCAGCAACTTCAACATCGCGGGTTCCTCCGTTGTCTTCGCTTCAGGGCCACCGGCGCCAGGCAGCGTGCTGCGCTGTGAAGCGCCGCGCCGACAGATCTTCACCCGGCGGCGCCGGCATGTCGAGTGCCGCGATCGCCGCGTCGTGCGCGGCCCGGCGCGCAGCCCTGCCCACCGCGTCGCAGCGTTGCGGCGCGGCAGCGCCCATCAGTAGGGCGCCTCGCCGCCGCCGGGCAGCGCCGCCGCCTTCGGCTGCGGCGCGTTCGCGATCATGCAGTCGGTGGTCAGGATCAGCGCCGCGATCGAGCCGGCGTTGTGCAGCGCGAGCCGGGTGACCTTGGCCGGGTCGATCACGCCCATCGCCAGCAGGTCGCCGTAGTCGCGGGTCGCGGCGTTGTAGCCGAAGCTTGGGTCGCCGTGCTGGTCGCTGTGCTGGTCGATGCGGTTCAGCACCACCGACGGCTCGTCGCCGGCGTTGGCCACGATGCGGCGCAGCGGCTCCTCGAGCGCGCGCTGCACGATGCGCAGCCCGCAGTCGTGGTCCAGCGTCGGCCCCTTCAGCCCGGCCAGCACGCGGCGCGCCCGCAGCAGGGCGACGCCGCCGCCGGGCACGATGCCTTCCGCGACCGCGGCGCGGGTGGCGTGCAGCGCGTCCTGGACGCGGATCTTGCGTTCCTTCAGCTCGGTCTCGGTGGCGGCGCCGACCCTGATCAGCGCCACGCCGCCGGCCAGCTTGGCCGCGCGTTCGTCGAGCTTCTCGCGGTCGTAGTCGCTGGTCGAGGCCTCGCGCTCCTTGCGGATCGCGGCGATGCGCGCCTGGATCCGCGCCGCATCGCCGGCGCCGCCGATGATCGTCGTGTCGTCCTTGTCGACCTCGATGCGCTTGGCGCGGCCCAGGTCGGCGAGCCGCGCCTTGGCCAGCGGCAGCCCGGTCTCATCGCTGATCACCGTGCCGCCGGTCAGGATCGCGATGTCCTGCAGCATCGCCTTGCGCCGGTCGCCGAAGCCCGGCGCCTTGACCGCGCAGGCCTTCAGCGTGCCGCGCATCGCGTTGATCACCAGCGCGGCCAGCGCCTCGCTGTCGATGTCCTCGGCGATCACCAGCAGCGGCCGGCCGGCCTTGACCACCTCTTCGAGCAGCGGCAGCAGATCCTTCAGCGACGACAGCTTCGCATCGGCGAGCAGGATCGCCGCGTCGTCGAACACCACCGCCTGGCGCTCGGCCTGGTTGATGAAGTACGGCGACAGGCAGCCGCGGTCGAACTGCAGGCCCTCGACCACCTCGAGCTCGCTGGCCAGGCCCGAGCCGTCCTCGATCGAGATCGCGCCTTCGCGGCCGACCTTGTCGATCGCGCGCGCCAGCAGTTCGCCGATCGAGCGGTCGTTGTTCGCCGAGATCGCCGCCACGTGCGCGATCTCCTGCGAATCGGCGCAGGGCCGGGCCAGCCGCTTCAGCTCGGCGACGACCGCGGTGATGCCCTGCTCGATGCCGCGCTTCAGGTCCATCGGGTTCATGCCGCCGGCCAGGAAGCGCAGCCCTTCGTGGATCATCGAGTGCGCGAGCACGGTCGCGGTGGTGGTGCCGTCGCCAGCCAGCTCGCTGGTGCGCGCCGCGACCTCGCGCAGCAGCTGCGCGCCGATGTTCTCGAAGCGATCCTCCAGTTCCACCGCCTTGGCCACCAGCACGCCCGAGTTGACGATCTGCGGCGCGCCGAAATCGCGCTCGAGGATCACGGTGCGCCCGCGCGGGCCGAGCGTCAGCCGCACCGCCGAGGCCAGGATGTCGACGCCGCGCAGGATGCGCTCGCGCGCGTCGTCGCCGAAGATCAGTTGTTTGGCTGCCATTCGCCGCTCCCTGCGCAAGTCCCTGAGCCCTCGAGCCCTTAAGGCATCGCCATCGCCTGCTGCGCCCACGCGGCTGCGTGCGCGATCGGGCCGCGGCAGCGCCGCCGCTCAGGGCCGGCGCTGCCGTTCGCGGCTCTGGCCGCTGGCCAGCGCCTGCGCGATCGCGCCCAGCTGCTCGGCGGCGAGTGCGACCAGATCGTCGAGCGCGAGCACGCCCTGCAGCACGCCGCGCGCATCGGTCACGACCAGCCGGCGCACGCCGGCGCGGCGCATCACGGCCAGCGCGTCCAGCGCCGAGTCGCTTTCGAGCACCGTGCGCGGATCGGCGCTCATCACATCCTCGACGCGCAGCAGCCGCGGATCGACGCCGCGTGCGATGACCGCGGTGACGATGTCGCGGTCGGTCAGCAGCCCGGCCGGCACGCGGCCCGCGGCCGTGTCGTCGACGATGACGAGGCTGCCCACATGCAACTCGCGCATCAGCCGGGCGGCCTCGATCAAGGGCAACGTGCGCTCGGCCACCACGGTGTCGCGTGTGCACAGTCCCCCGGCACTCAGCGGTTGATACATAACCGGCTCCTGCGATGGTGGGTTGTCGATCGGCATTGTTCTCCCGCGGCGGCGCAGCCGCTTGACTTGGCGCAATGGCGCTGGCGATGAGGGCTGCACGCCCTTGCGTCGCATGCCATGCCCTGGACCACCGGCCGCTGCCCGGTCTCGATGCGCCACCTGAGCGTCGTGGTGCGCGGCAAGGCAGTGGCGATCGCCAACGCGCTGCTGGCCGCGGGTTCGGACGAGGGCAGGGCGATCCGCATCGCGATCGCCAAGGCCGAAGCCTGGGCGCGCAGGCGCAATCTGCCGCTGCGCGATGACGAGCGGTGAGCGCATGCTCGAGCGCAGCACCCGCTTGCCCTTCTTCTCCTCGGACTCTTTCTTGGCCGCGACGCTGATCGTGACCTGGTTGCCGTCGATGCGTACGCCGATGTACTCCTTCGGCGGGCTTGATTCGGCTCGAGCCCGGCCCGCGGTGCGCGGTGCGGCCGGCGGGTGCGCGCTGGCGGCTGGCGCAGCCGCACCGCCTCACCCGCGATCGAGCCCCTTGGGCATCGGCACGAAGCGCACGTCGAGCACGTCGCGTTCGCTGCAGCGGCCATCGGCCCAGAGGTCGATCACGCGCAGCACCTGGGCGCCGCCGGGCCCCACCGGGACCACCAGGCGACCCGGCCGGGCGAGCTGCGCGAGCAGCGCGCCCGGCACGGCCTCGGGCCCTGCGGTCACGACGATGCGGTCGTAGGGCGCGCGCGCCGGCCAGCCCAACCAGCCATCGGCCACGTGCACCTCGACGTTGCCGATGTGCAGCGCGCGCAGATGCTCGAGCGCAAGCTCGGCCAGCGAGGCGATGCGCTCGATGCTGACCACCTGCGCCGCCAGCTGCGCCAGCACGGCCGCCTGCCAGCCGCAGCCGGTGCCGACCTCGAGCACCCGATGCTGCGGCTCGGGTTCGGCCAGCGCCGTCATCAGCGCCACGATGAAGGGCTGCGAGATCGTCTGCCCGGCGCCGATCGGCAGCGCCCGGTCGTCCCACGCCAGCGCGCGCCACTGCGCGCCGGCGAAGTCCTCGCGCGGCACCGCACGCAAGGCCTGCCACACGCGCGGGCCCGGATCGGCCAGGCCCGTGAGGTGTGCGGTGGCGCGAAAGTGCGCGGCGATATCGGCACACATCGCCTCGTGCCCACGCGCCGCGTCCGGGCCGCAGGCCCGAGCATCGTCGTCAGCGGGCGCCATGGTCCGGTAGCCGCTGTGCCGGCGCGTGCCGCCTCAGCGTGCGGCGACGTACGCGACGATCGCCTCGATGGTGCTCAGCTTCGCGTAGTCGGCCTCGGGGATGTCGATGCCGAAACGCTCGTGCAGGCCGACGATCACGTTCAGCCAGTCCATCGAGTCGAGGTCCACCTGGTTGCGCAGCGGCCGATCGGGCTGCAGCTCGGCTTCGTCGAGCTCGGGCGCGACCGCCTGGATCGCGGCGATCACGCCGGCGCGGATCTGCTGCGGATTCACTCTCGTTGCCTCCTCACGCTGCCGGCCAACCGCTGACCCTCGATGCGCCCGTGCGGCCCGTGCAAGCAGGCCCTCGAGGCTGGCTGTCGCCGCTCACGTTCAGTCAGATGCCGCAGGTCCGATGCTGGCGCGCAGGCGTGGCGACGGCGCCCGGCGTCAATGGGTCGGGTCGCCGGCCGTCTGCGCCTGCAGCAATTCGGCCTCGGCTTGCAGCCAGTCTGCCATCTCCTGGCCGACGGCGGCACCACGCGCCAGGTAGCGGTAGTAGGCCGCCTCGCGGATCTGCAGTTCGAGCGTGTCGCCGCTCGCGGCGGCCGCTTGCTGGGTGCTTTGCACCGCTGCGCGCTGCGGCGTGCCTGCGGCTGTGGCGGGTCGTGTGCGCTTCATGCGGGAACCTCCCTGCTGTGGCGAATGCCTGGCGCATCTTATGGGCCGGCATGCACGATCGGGGCTGATTCGCGTCAAGCCGCGACGACGGCGCGCCGCGATCGGAATGCGGCCGCGTTGCTGCGGCTCGCCGCGGCCGAGGGCCACGCGGCATCACAGCGTCTCGGGCTGCTGCAGCCACTCGCTCAAGCGCGCCAGGAACAGCGCGCCGCGGTGGCCGTCGCTGACGCGGTGGTCGGCGGCCAGCGTCGCGGTCAGCAGCGGCATCGCCACCACCGCGCCGGCGTCGACCCACGGCCGCTCGGCGATGCGGCCGAAGCCGACCAGCGCCACCTGCGGCGGGTAGATCACGCCCTGGACCGATTCGACCCCCTGGTCGCCGAGATGGGTCACGGTGACCGTCGGGTCGGTCAGCTCCGAGCTGCGCAAGCCGCCGGCGCGCGCGCGCTTGACCAGGTCGGCCAGTTCGCGCATCAGCCCGTCCAGCGGCTTGTCGGCGGCGTCGTGCAGCGCCGGTGCGATCAGCCCGCCGCCGCGCAGCGACACCGCGACGCCGACATGCACCGCCGCCGACGCGCGGTACGCGCCCTGCTCGAAGCTGCCGTTCAGCTGCGGAAACTCGCGCAGCGCCAGCGCCACCGCCTTCAGCAGCAGCACCGCCGGCAGCAGCCGCCCGGTCACCGGGCGCTGCAGGTTGGCGTCGCGCAGCCAGTCGAGCGCGCGGCGCATCGGCACCGGCTCGGCCAGGTAGTAGTGCGGGATCTCGCGCTTCGAGCGTGCCATCGCCGCGGCGATCGCCTGGCGCATCAGCGCCGGGTCGAAGCCGCCGCGCGTCTTGCGCGCCGGGGTCGCCCGTTCTGGCCGCGCGGCATGCTCGACATCGGAGATCGTCACCGCGCCGTCGGCGCCGCTGCCGCGCAGCGCGTCGGCCTGGATGCCCAGTTCGGCGGCGCGCCGGCGTGCGGCCGGGCTGAGCTTGGCGCGGCTGGCGGGCGGCGGCTCGACGGCGCGGGCCGGTGCGGCCGTGCGCGGCAGCGCTGCGGCCGCGGGTGCGGGAGCGAGCGGCGGCGCGGCCGGCACGGCCGCCGGCACTGCGCTGTCCACCTCGCCGGGCCCTCGCACGCGCGCCAGCAGCGCGCCAACCGGCAACGGCTGGTCGAGCGGCGCCAGATCGCCGATCACGCCGTCGAGAAAACACTCGACGTCGATCGCGCCCTTGTGCGTCTCGACCACCGCGACCACGTCGCCGCGCCGAATGGGGTCGCCTGCTTTGACCAGCCACTCGACGACCTTGCCGGTCTCCATGTCGGCGCCAAGCGCCGGCATCGTGAAGTCGGCCATCGGCGTCAACCGCGCTGCGGCACGATCGAACGCACCGCCTCGGCGATGCCGGCCACGCTCGGCAGCGCCGCTTCCTCCATGTGCGCGGCGTAGGGCACCGGCACCTCGCGGCTGCACACGCGCTTGATCGGCGCGTCGAGCTCGTACAGCGAATCCTCGGCCAGCCGCGCGGCGATCTCGGCCGAGATCGACCCGCTCTTCCAGCCCTCGTCGACGATCACCACGCGGCGCGTGCGCTTGACCGACTCGACGATCGCCGGCATGTCGAGCGGGCGCAGCATGCGCAGGTCGATCACCTCGGCGTCGATGCCGTCGCGCGCCAGCAGTTCGGCCGCGGCCAGGCACTTGGGCAGGCTGTTGCCGTACGTGACGAGGGTCGCGTCGCGGCCCGGGCGGCGCAGCTTGGCGTGCTCGAGGTCGACCGCGCTCACATCCGGGTCGAGTTGGCCTTCCGCGTTGTACAGCACCACATGCTCGAAGATCAGCACCGGGTTCGGGTCGGCGAGCGCGGCGGCGAGCATGAAGCGCGCG
>ERZ795060.3524-NODE-3524-length-14235-cov-3.692102_pt1 | contig 14235 bp, 11 predicted proteins | sample MGYA00375144_ERZ795060 | MGnify/ENA primary metagenome ERZ795060 (study PRJEB30189, sample SAMN05720157) | activated sludge metagenome | isolation source: anaerobic digester from wastewater treatment plant | place: Japan | collected 2015-05-15 ... | reverse complement strand
CGACATAATTTTTAGTTTCAATTACAAATAGTCCATTAGGCGAAATTACTAAATGGTCTATTTGTGATTTTTCACCGGAAAAACCTGTGATATTACAGTCGTTGATAATATAATAATCATCGGATAATTTTGTTTTTAAATGCTCTGTGACCAGTTCTTCGCCGCGTTTGCCCCAGCGCATAAAGCCCGCATCTTTGGTGTTATGCGTAGCTTTGACTTTTTGGCCATAGCCAATAAAAGCCAGAAAAAATCCGATGATATAAATACTGTCAACGCTTTTAAAGTCCAATAATTTTAATATTAATCCGAGCGCCGCTAAAATAACGCCCGTGATAATAAGATAACGGCTTGTTTGGGATAATATCTTATTTTCACGGGCTAATTTATCTGCTTGCGTATTTAACGACTGTTCGACTGTTAAAATTATCGCCATAACAAATTATTCAGTAGTATTAGCAGTTGGATTGACAAATACTCGCGCCGCGAGCTCTTTGTCCAGCATAAATATCATACTGCCGTTATCGCCGATTAATTTTAATTTTTGACGAATATCGTCAACAGAAGATTCTTCTTCAACTTGCTCGCCGACAAACCACTGCAAGAAATTATGCGATGCAAAATCTTTTTCTTCGATAGCGATAGATACTAATTTATTGATATTTTCAGTCACAAAGAGTTCGTGTTTATATGCCGCGTCAAAAGCGTCAAATGGCGATTTCCAATCAGCCGGCGGTTTATCGATTGCATCTAAAACAGCTTTGCCGCCGCGCTCTAAAATAAAATCAAAAAACTTCATCGCGTGAGTGAGTTCTTCCTGCGCTTGCACGCGCATCCAATTAGCGAAGCCGTTCAGATTTTTTTGAGCGAAATAGCCAGCCATTGCTAGATATAAATAAGCAGAGTAAAATTCTCTTGTTATTTGCGCGTTAAATTCTTTTTCAATTCTTTCTTTAATCATTGTTTGTTCACTCCATATTTCATTTTAATAGTTTTTTTATTTTTTCCATAAGCCGTGAAGATTGCAATATGCTCTGACGATATGCGAATCTTTGGGAGTTAAGTAAAAATCAGCTTCTGGCGCATCGCCCGGCTTTAAATATTTTCTGTTGACATAGTCGCCGTTAATAATTTCTATCCATTCAATATAATGTTTGTCTTCCATTGGATGAGCAACTGAGCCAACCTTTACTTTTGAGCCGTTGCTGATTTTTTCGACTACCGGCTTATGTTTTTCAACTGACGCTTCGACAGTATTTTCTTTTTGTAGAGTCATCGGTTGATTGCAGCAGACCAATGTTCCGCCGCCTGAATGCGTAATTTCTACAATATTTCCGCAGATGTTGCATTTATAAATTTCTAATTTTACAGTCATAAAAAACCCTCCTTTTATTTATCTTAAACTTCACCTTTTAATACATATGCTATTGATGACGAGTTGATAGCGCGATAGCAATTTAAAATATCTAAAAATATCGAAGTAGTTGCCTGCGCGTCTTTGTGGCTGCTGCAGATATATTGATAATGCTCGCGGCGAATTTCATTTTCAAATTTTATTGACGATAATTTCATTTTTATTATTTCGTCTGCTATTTCATATTCGTTTTTTTCAAATGCTTCAAATAATTTTTTAAACATTTCTTCTGATATATCGTGATATTTTTTTAATTTTTCAAAATCTTTTTCAAAAATCGTGAGATTGTTATCTATAAGTTTATTTGTTAAAAGCATAATTTCTTTGTTGATAATGTCAGCGGTGTGTTCGATATATTCAATAATATACAAATAACTTATATTTAGCATTGCTTCATTTTCAGATAATTGATTTTGTGAAATTTTTCCCAAATATTCTTTAATCGCTTCTTCTAATTTATCGATTTTTTCATCTTCCTGAATTATTTCAGTCACTAAATTTTCATCTTTTTTTTCAATAGCAATAATAGTTTTATCTAACATTTTTTTTGTGCTGAACGCCGCTCTGATAATCTCGCGTTTCGCTAATAATAACGCAGTTGCTGGAATCATCAACGCATTTTCGTCTAAATATTTTGGTTTAAATACCAATTCTTTTTCATCTTTTATTGTCAATTCGCATAGTTTTGATAAAAATTTTGTGAATGGTAAAAATAAAATAACAGAGACTATTTTAGATATTGTATTTGCATTAGCAATTTGACACGGGACATAATAACTAATTTGGTCTGGATCTATGGCATGAACGCCGTCAATTGCTTCGACAAATTTTTGAAACGGCGATAAAATAATGAGAAATAAAATTGTTGTAATTAAATTAAAATATATATGTGCCCACGCCGCGCGTTTTGCTTCAGTCGTGCTGTTTAATGATGCTAACCACGCAGTAATACAAGTGCCGATATTAGCGCCTAATGTCAATGGGATAGCGGCTTGTAATGACAATATTCCTTGAAATGCTAATGCAATAAAAATACTGATTGCCGCGCCTGATGACTGTATCATTGCGGTAAATACAGTGCCGACCACTACTGCCATTATAGGATTATCTAATTTTTTGATGTATTCGATAAAAGGTCCGTAACTGCGCATCGGATACATTACATCAGACATTATTTTCAATCCGTAAAATAATAGCCCGAAGCCCAAAAGGATTTCGCCCAACATTTTTTTTCTGCGGCTTTTAGAAAAAGCGCTAATTATAAAACCAACACCTATAAATAAAATCGCATAGTCAGTTAATTTGAATGCTACAATTTGCGGAGTAGTAGTAGCACCAATATTAGCGCCGAATATAATACCTATTGATTGCGAAAATTTCATAAGCCCTGCATTTATCAAGCCGACAAGCATAACAGTTGTAGCAGAACTCGATTGGAATATCGTAGTTATAATTGTGCCTAATATAATTCCTAAAAATTGATTTGCCGTTAGTTTTTGTAAAATTTCAGTTAATTTTGAGCCGCCTAATTTTGTAAGATTTGAGCCCATAAGCGATAAGCCGTAAATAAATAATGCCACGCCACCAATTAAGCCGACTATCAGTATAATCCACCAGTAAGAAGTTTTCGCTTCTATTTCAATATATTCGACATTTTCAGCAGTTGGTGAATGCGCAATTATCACATAAATACCGGGTTTGTCGCCTAATATCATTTTTGTAGATGCTTCGCCTAATTCGTTTGTTATAGTTTTTTCTACGGTTAATTTATGCTCTTTGGATTTTGAAGGGTGTTTGATTATCTGAAAATTTACAGGCGCATTTGCTAGCGGTTTACCGTCTTTATTTTGCAATTTTACTTTTAGCGGCTGGGCAAGTTCGCTTTCAACAAATCCGCTTAGTTTATCTTGACCTGTTGGATACGATAGATTTTCTAAATTATTCGCTGATATCTGAGTATTAAAAAATACTATTAAAAAAATACTGAAATTTAAAAAAAAACGAAGGAAGTAAATCATAATTTTGCTCCTAATTAAAAAAAACTTAATTTGAACCCTTGCGCAAAATCGAGTTATATCTTAAATTTAAAATATAAATAAATCAATAATTATTTTATTTGATTGACTTATTTTCTTTGATAAATATAATGTCTAACAAAATTGTGAATATTTTTATGGAAAATTTTAAATGAAAAAATTATTTGTGGTTATTTGTATTTTTTTTGTGTTTACTTTTAGAATTTTTGCCGAAGACCAAAATCAGAATACGGATATGAAATCAGTTGTATCACAAAGAATTATAAATTTGCGCGATATAAAGATTTCAGGTAATATAACAGTTTCAGAATTTGAAATCCGCGAAAATATTTTGTTAAAAGAACAATCATATGAAATTAACAAATTTTATGATTTATTAGATAAATCATTGAAAATATTATATGCCACGAATAAATTTAAAAATATAGAATTTACTATTGATAAAACAGATACGCAAGTATTATTTTTGAATGTTGAAGAATTATTAATATTAGATTCATATGAAATAATTGGATTAAATAATATTAAAAGCGGTAAAGATGATACTGATACAATAAATAAAATAAATGAACTTGTTGATTATATTCGCGGTGAGTATATTTTAGAAAACAGGAATCATCAGATCGCCGAAAAAATCCGAGCGCATTTAATGAATGAGGGCTATTATTATTGTAAAGTAACTCCTTATATAGTGCCATTAACAGAAAATAAAACGCGCGCAAAAGTGATATTTGATGTTTATGAAGGACCGCAAGTAAAGGTTAAATATGTCAATATCTATGGCAAAGAAAAATTGTCAAAGTATAAGAAATTAAAAACAAAATTCAAAATGAAAACAGATGTCGGCGATATTTTCAAGACTGGCGACTTTGAAATGGATATAAATAAAATAAAAATAGAATTATGGAATTATGGTCATATAAATTCTAAAGTTAATTATGATATAAAAAATTTGAATTTAGAAGACGGCGTGGGCATTGATATTTTCATAGAAAAAGGTAATAGATATAAAGTAAGAGAAATAGCGATAAGCGGCAATAAAAATATTGAAACTGCAAAATTAGAAAAATTAATAAAACTCGAAAAGAATAAATATTTCAATTATGATAATTATATGGAGACAATTAGATCGATAACAGAAAGATACGCAGAAGAGGGCTATATCGAGACGAAAATCGATCCAGAGCAAAAAATAATAAGCGAAAATGAAGTTAATTTTAATTTTAAAATAACAGAAGGCGAAAAATATTTTGTTGAAAATATATTGATTATCGGCAATATCAAAACACGCGAAAAGGTAATAAAGCGTGAGTTATTGATTAAACCCGGCGAAGTTATGAATGCCAAACAAATAGATTTAAGTCGCCGCAATCTTATAATGTTGAATTATTTTGACAAAGTAGATGTTAAAATATTAGACGGCTCCAAACCGTACCACAAAATATTAATATTTGAAGTAGAAGAAGGCAGAACAGGCACATTAAGTTTTGGCGCTGGATATAGTTCAGTTGATAAATTTGTGGGATTTTTGGAAGTATCAAAAAATAATTTTGACGCTACTGATTTTTGGTCGTTTACAGGCAAAGGGCAAAAAGCATCTATGCGCGTAGAATATGGAAACTCGCGGAAAAATTACGAATTAAGTTGGTCGGACCCGTGGTTTAATGATAATGTAAATGATACCAGCAAACCGAGTCCAGCAAAGCCTCTGTATTTGGGCTATACAGTTTATAGATTGACGCGTAGTCCTGACGATTATGAAATTCAAAGAACAGGCGGAAATGTAACAATAGGTAGAAGATTAGGGATATACAATCGGGTATATTTAAAATACAAATTTGAAGAAGTAAAAATTTTTAATGTTGATCCGTTTATTGCGCCAACTGATATTTGGAATGAAGTAAAAGATTTGCCTGGTAATCGCAAGAAAGAAATTCAGAGTAGCGTGACATTAGAATTTTCAAGAAACACAACAGATTCCCCGCGCTGGCCAACATTAGGGTATATATTTACAGCTTCTATGCAGGTATCCGGTGGTTTTGTCGGCGGCGATATTGAATTTAACAAAAACGAATTAGATATAAGTTATTTTATTCCGTCTGTTAATACGAAATTAGGCAGGCAGGTATTTGCTTTGCGATTAAATGCCGGCGCTGTAAATAATCCATTTTCGTCAGCAGATGTGCCGTCTTATGAAAAATATTTTTTAGGCGGCGCTAATACAATTCGCGGATATAGAGAACGGTCATTAAAAATATATAATTATAATGACACTGGCTTGATAGAATCAACTTACGGCGGTAAAACTCAATTATTTTTCAATGTGGAATACAGAATACCATTAGTAAAAGATACTATTTCTACATCGCTGTTTTACGACGGCGGAAAGATTATAGAAAAAGATTATTCATTTACTGCAAATAAATGGAATTTTGGCTACGGTTTTGGTTTTAGAATAAATACTCCTATGGGGTTATTGCGCTTGGATTGGGCGCGCAGAATAAATGAAACATTCAGCGGCGCCGGTGATGCTGGGCAAACAGAAATTCATTTTAATATAGGAAATATGTTTTAAAAAAATCTTGTCTAATTAGAAAAAAATAGTATAATATAAAATTTTATGAAGAAAATAAGGAGATATTTTATTATGAAAAAGTTTCTTGTTTGTTTATTTATTATTAGCGCTGTTATATTTTTTACAAACTCATTGTCTGCTAATAATTTGAAAGCGGCATTTGTTGATTCGCAAGATGTGGCTGATGAGCATCCGGTTTATAAGGAAAAAATTAAAGAATTAGAAAGAATATTAAAACCGCAAAAAGATAAATTAACACAACGACAAAAAGAATTGGAAACTTTATCGCAAGATTTGAGTGCCAATCAATTAGCAAGCGATGAAGTAAAAAACGCTAAACAGCGTAATTTACAAAGAAAATCAGAAGAATTTCAAAAAATGGTAGCAGATTTTCAACTTGAATTTCAAAAAAAAGAATCTGAAATATTGCCGGAAAATTTAAAGAAAATAATTCTGGAAGAAGTAATGAAAGCAATTGAAACAGTAGCAAAACGCGATGGCTTTAATGTAGTGTATGAAATTAATAAAGCGAATATAGTTTATTTAGAGTCGGCGTTAAATATTACTGACAAAGTGAAAGAAGAATTACAAAAAATAGTAGGTGCTAAGAAAAAATAATTTTATGAAAAAATTTTTTTTAAAAGATATAGCGCGTATTGTCGAAGGTAAGATTAAAAATGCTGACGGCAATATAGAGATAAGCGGAGTCAAGGGAATAGAATATGCCGCAAGCGGCGATATTACATACGCTGAAACAGATAAACATATATTATTAGCGGAACAAACAAATTGCAGCGCTGTAATTTGCTCTGAAAAAAATCAATCATTAAAAAAACCCTGTGTAGTAGTATCAAATCCGAAATTAGCGTTTGGAATAGTAATTGGTTTGTTTTGCAATGAGCCTAAAAAAGAGCCGTTAATATCTGAATATGCGCATATTGACGCTACTGCTAAAATAGGAAAAAATGTTTATATCGGTGCAAATGCTGTAATAGATAAAAATGCAATAATTGGCGATAATGTAGTGATTTATCCGGGAGTGTATATTGGCGAGCGCGTAGAGGTTGGAGATAATACAAAAATATTTTCGAATGTTTCTATTTACTATGACTGCAAAATAGGTAAAAATGTTATTATTCATTCAAATACAGTTATAGGATCTGATGGTTTTGGTTATGCTCAAATGCAAGGCAGACATATCAAAGTGCCGCAAGCTGGAAATGTTATAATCGGTAATAATGTAGAAATAGGCGCAAATACAGCGATAGATCGTGCGACTACGATGTCGACAATTATAAGCGACGGCGTAAAAATAGACAATCAAGTGCATATAGCGCATAATGTATTTATTGGCGAAAATACTTTAATAATTGCACAGGTAGGAATAGCAGGTAGCGCGCGTATAGGTAAAAATTGTATAATTGCCGGGCAGACAGGAATTCGCGATCATATAACAATAGGAGATAATACGATAGTTGCGCCGCAGTCAGGCGTTACTAAAAATATTAAAGGTAATGATATAATTTCAGGATTTCCAGCGAAACCGCATAAAGAAGAGCGAAAGATGAAAGCGGCATATATGCGTTTACCAGAAACAGTAAAATTAGTGGGCAATTTACAGCAAGCGATTTTAAGATTGCAGCGAAGATTAGAAAATATAGAAATTAAAAAATAGATTTAATTAGAAAGGTTATTTGATATGATGATTACTGAACAACATACATTAAATGCGGAAATAGAATTGTCTGGGATTGGTTTGCATACTGGAAAGTTTGCTAAAATTATTTTAAAGCCCGCGCCGCCGAATACAGGCGTAAAATTTATAAGAGTAGATTTAGCAGAAAAACCGTGTATTGAGGCATTAGTGACAAATGTAATTGATGTTGAACGAGAAGTAATACTCGGTAAAAATGATGTTAAGATTCATACAGTCGAGCATTTATTAGCCACATTAAGCGCATTCAGCATTGATAATGTGATAATAGAAATAGACGGGCCAGAAGTGCCGATATTAGACGGCAGCGCTAAATTAATAGTTGAAGCGATAAAAAAAGTCGGCGTGAAAAATCAATATAAACCGCGCAAAATTTTTAGAATTAAAGAACCGATGTCCATCACAAAAGATGAAACATTATTGATACTACTGCCATCCGCGGTTCCTAAGATTACCTGCACTATAAATTTTAAGCATAAGATATTAGGAGCGCAGCATTTGACGCTTCCTATAAATCAAGAGGTATTTGTAAATGAATTAGCGGCTGCGCGGACATTTGGTTTTGAAAAAGAAGTAGAATATTTACGAAGCCGTGGATTAATAAAAGGCGGCAGTTTAGAAAATGCTATTGTTATCGGCGAAGATAAAATTTTAAATCCTGAGGGCTTGCGTTATCCAGATGAATTTGTCAGACATAAAATGTTAGATTTGATTGGCGATTTTTCGCTGTTAGGCGCGCAATTATGCGCACATATAATTGCTATTCGTTCAGGGCACGAAGCGAATGTCAGCATAGTAAATAAAGTTTTACAACTATATAAACGCACATATTCAGGAATGAAAAGTTTTTTGAATATAAACGAAAACGACGATATGCTCGATATTAGAAGAATTATGGAGGTTTTACCGCATCGTTATCCGATGCTTTTAGTAGATAGAATAATAGGCATAGAAGGAGAGCGCAGAATTGTCGGCTTGAAAAATGTCACTATAAACGAAGATTTTTTTAATGGCCACTGGCCCGGAGCGCCTGTTATGCCAGGAGTATTAATAATCGAAGCGCTTGCGCAATTAAGCGGAGTAATGCTTTTGAGAAAATCTGAAAATTTAGGGAAACTGCCGTATTTTATGGGATTAGATAATGTTAAGTGGCGTTATCCTGTTACGCCGGGCGATCAATTAATTATGGAAGTCGAGACTTTAAAAATAGGCACACGTCGCGGATCATTGAAAGGTTGCGCGTATGTTGAAGGAAAACTTGTCTGCGAGGCAGAATTCAAATTTTCATTAATAAGAGATTAATTTTTTTAGGGAGATGTCGGAAAATGTCAGCACAAATTCATCCAACAGCAATTGTCGATAAAAATGCAAAATTGGGCGAAAATGTCAGCATAGGGCCATATTGCATAATTGCTGGAGAAGTAGAAATTGGCGATAATACAGAATTAAAAAATAATGTGTTGATAGATAATTTTGTGAAAATCGGAAAAAATAATAAAATTTTTACAGGAGTAATCATAGGCACGCAGCCGCAAGATTTAAAATTCGGCGGCGAAAAAACTTTCGTTGAAATCGGCGATAATAATACTATCAGAGAATATGTTACTATTAATCGCGGCACGGGGCACGGCGGTAAACTTACAAAAATAGGAAATAATAATTTGTTAATGGCTTATTCGCATATAGCGCATGATTGTAAAATCGGTTCTAATATAGTGCTCGCTAATGTTGCCACGCTCGCTGGTCATGTTGAAATACAGGATTTTTCGATAATCGGTGGACTAACAGCTGTCCATCAATTTGTTCGTATCGGCAGATATTCAATAATCGGCGGTATGTCAAGAATATCTAAGGATATTATGCCGTTCAGTACAGTCGCGAGCAAAGCAAAAACAAAAATTTTTGGCGTTAATAAAATCGGATTAATGAGACACGGCTTTTCTGCGGAAGATAGATTGATACTTCATAAAGCGTTCAAAATTATTTTGCGCGAAGGCAATAATATTTCGCAAGCGCTTGAAATATTAAAAAGAGATTATTCTGAAAATAAATATGTTCAAGAGTTAATAAATTTTATAGAAACATCGAAACGCGGAGTAAGTAAATAATTTTTTTATTTTTGATTGACTTTATTATATAATGATTTTATAATATTTATTTAAGTTTTTTGTTTAAATTTTGATGGAGGAAAATGCCAATGCTCAAAAATCAATATTTTAAATTTTTGGCATTTTTAATATTTGCTCTTTTTTGTTATTCGTTGTTTTATTTTAGCGTTAATGCCGAACAGCCGGAAGAAAAATCTAATGAAATAATAGTAAAATCTGGAGATACATTAGCTGGTTTATCTCAAAAATATATGAATGATATGAAAAAATGGCCGGCACTTGCAGAATATAATAACATTTCCGATCCTAAAAAATTACCAGTAGGAATTACTTTGAAAATTCCACCTGCTGATTTTACACCAACCGGCAAAATTGAAACATCAATGACACAGCCGTCAACGCATAAAAGAAGAGACAGAGGGCAGAAAAAATTAATCGAGCCGCCGAAAATATCAGTTGAACCTAAACCCCAGCCGATACTTCAAGAAGATCCTCAAAAAAATTTGATAAGAAATATAGAACGCGATTTATTGACATTTGAAAATGAAATGAGAGATTTAGTAGAGCGCGATTCATTAGTTAAAAATCAAAAAGAATACAATCAAATATTAAAAACATTGGATGACGCTAAAAATGAATTGGGGTATAATAATACCGCGTTAGCCGGCGAGTTATTAGAAAAAGCAAAAATACTATATGAAAAATTAAAGATAAATGTTCAAGTAGAAACTATAATATTAAAACCGATAAAAGTTGTGCAAGTTAAAGGAAAAGTTGATGTTTATAATGATAAAGAAAAAATGTGGATACCGTCAATAGCGAATATCACACGGTTATTGAATAATAATGATAAAATCAGAACAAGCGATTTATCCGGCGTAACGCTTGTCGCAGAAGACGGCTCAATTATTGTAGTTAGACCAAATACCGAAATAGAAATTAATCGCAATGTATATGATGTCCGCAATAATACTTTGTATTCAAAAATTAAATTATTGCGCGGAAATATAATTTATACAACTCGGCAGGATGCGCCTGTTAAAACTGTTAATGAAATAGAAACACTTGAAGCTTTAATTGATTTTGAAGGGCAATTGTCTACTACTCTGACAGCTGAAGGCACTGTAAAATATGAATTGTATCGCGGTAAAGCAAATATTTTGACAAAAAACGAAAAGGTTTCGATGCCGAGCGGTACAGGCGTTTATGTATTTCCTCGTCAGAAGCCGTCACAGCCGGTAAAATTATTAGAATCGGTGAATTTAAGCTCGCCGCTAAATAATATATTTTCGAGTTCGTCTAATCCGGAATTAATCTGGCAGCCGGTAAAAAATGCTGAAATGTATTTAGTGCAAATTGCAGAAGATGAAGCGTTTTACAGATTAGTGTTTGAACAAACAGTTCGCGGGCTGCGCATCAGACCTTCCGCTTTGCTCGATGGCAAATATTATTGGCGCGTTATACCAATAGATAGTAATGGCTTTTTTGGTTATACTGATGAATTACGAAATTTTATGATTGACACTATCGCTCCGCGACTTGTGTTAATTACGCCAATTGATGACCAAATAATAAATGAAAAATTTGTAAAATTTCAAGGATTTACAGAGCCAGGCAGAGTAGTGACTATTAATCAATACACGATTATACCTTCCGCCAAAGGAGAATTTAGTTATTCTGTGCCGCTCAAACAAGGCACTAATATTGTGCGTTTGATGGTTTCTGATGAAGCTGGCAATACTACGAAAATATACAGAATGATACATGCTGATTATGAATTGCAATTAAAGTATTTAGATAACAAAGCCTATTCGACGATTGATAGATGGTGGCTGAATACTTATGATATTAATGGTCAGATAATTTTTAATAATGATGTCTATCAAGTAAATGTTATGGAATGGTCACGCGAAATTAAATTCGATGCTGGTAGTAATTTGATGAGTTTGGGACTTAATTTTTATCCATTTAAAGAAATTAATTTTATTTATGATAATGACAAGCCGATATTGAAATCTTTGAGAATTACTCCTGAATTACGTGGAGATTTTGCGCAGCTAGTAATTAATTTAATTGCTATCGATGCTACTTCTGCGCTTGACAAAAACGCAAAAATAACTTTATTGGAAAAAGATGACCCGGCGAAAAGATACAATATTGATTTGGTATTTAATACGCGGACTGAGGAATATTACGGCAGGATTGAAGTGCAGCGGGCATTACTAAAAAAAGAATTGATACTTGCGCAAATTGAAGTGTCAGATATTGCCGGCAATAAAACAGTTTTATCAGAAGAGACATTGGGCTTAACTGGCAAGCCATCACATTTCTGGGATAAAGTAAAAACAAATTATAAGCAATTAGGATTGCCGCTGTTTATTTTATCTGGCGGCGGAATATTCTTTTCATTATAATTTTTTTTGAATATTTGGCTTTATATATTTAAAAATATTTTTACAGATGCGTAGTATAATTATTTCTGCTTTTTTAGTTCTATTTTTGTGCGGACTGCAAACTTATAAAATTTACAGCGATACTATTAAATCAGTTCAAGAAGATTTTATGTATATGGATATATATTATTGTCCATATTGCAGTGAAAAGAATGATGTAAAAAATAATTTTTGTAAAAATTGCGGCACTCAAAATCCGATAAAAAAATATATTTACAAAGAAAATTATAATTTGTTTAAAAACATAAATTTTACTTATAATTTGATTAAAAGCAATAGAGCCGAAGCGCCGCGCGCAAAGAAAGCGTTTTTATATTCTGCGATTATTCCCGGTGCAGGTCAATATTCTTTAAGATTTATAGATAAGTCAATACTTTATTTCAGCGCTTTTTCAGCGGCAGTAGCATTTGCAGTAGATGCGAGTTTGCGCGCTGATAGAAATTACAGTAATTACAATAATGCTGTTACGCCACAAGAACTATTAGAATATCAAAATAGAACCGAAGATTTGAATAAAAAAAGCAAGATTTATTTTTCAATTGCCGGTGCTGTATGGCTTGTTAATATCATTGATTTGAATAATGATATTTATAATAAATTTGCGCCGATGAAAGTTAGATTGATACCAGAAGAGCAAAAAATCAATATCGAATATCAACGAAAATTTTAAATTATGTGGTTTGGAATATAATGTTTGAAAATGCCGCTGGCGTAAGTTCGATTTTAGTTATCGCTATTGTTATTTGTTTTTTTGCAGTGCTGCTTTCTATTCGTCGCGCGAAAAAATATAGAATGAACGTTGATTTTGATAAGCGCATAATATTGTATGATGAGCAATTATCTGATGCGCAGAAGCAAATCAAAAAAGAATACGGCGAGCCGTTAGAAATAAGGTATCAAGAATCAATAGATAATACCATATCTATTTGGGTGTATCCTGAAATAATAGTATCGTTTAATCAAGACGGCACATTGCGAAAAATTATGAAGTAAAATTTTTGAATATTTCAAGTAATATAGATTATAATTGACATTGATAAAAATTGATATAAAATTAATAAATTATTTTTTTATGCTATAAAATAAAAAAGGAACAATTTTAAATGCAAGGATTTATTTTAGGCGATGCGGTAGTAGTTACTGTTAATCAAAATATGGATGTTATATCTGGCGGCGCAGTAGCTGTTATAGGGAATAAGATAGCGGAGGTAGATAAAACTGATATAGTCCGTAAAAAATATCCGAATTTGAAATATATAGATACTAAACGAGCATTGGTAATGCCGGGATTAGTGAATACTCACACTCATTTGCCGATGAGTTTGGTGCGCGGATTAGCTGAAGATTTAGCGTTGCACGAATGGTTGTATAAGACCTATGATTTTAAAGTGAAATATATTCCGCGCCCGATGTTTCATTATGGTGTGAGATTGTCATTATTGGAACTACTAAAAAATGGCACTACGACAATTTGCGATATGAGTTTTCATCAATATATGATTGCTGAAATAGTGCAGAAATACAAATTACGCGCTGTGCTGTGCGATACAATGATGGAGACCTATTTTAATGATCAGACATTTAAAGAAATGGATATATATTTGAATACTGATTATGGGCAATTAATAACAAAAGCGATAGCATTACACGCGCCTTATACTTGTTCGCTTCCGCAATTTGACTGGCTTAAAAAAATGATAGAAAAATATCCTGATATTTTATATTCTATACATTTGCTTGAAGCCAAAACTGAAAATGCAAATTTCAAAAAAAGATTTGGAATTACGCCAATAGCATTATTGAAAAAAATGAATTTATTGTCCGAAAGATTATTAGCGATTCACTGCGTATGGCTGAATGATAAAGAAATAGATTTATTCCAAAAATACGATGTAAAGGTTTCGTATTGTCCTGAAAGCAATATGAAATTAGGGTCTG
>ERZ795060.3519-NODE-3519-length-14240-cov-4.552415_pt1 | contig 14240 bp, 8 predicted proteins | sample MGYA00375144_ERZ795060 | MGnify/ENA primary metagenome ERZ795060 (study PRJEB30189, sample SAMN05720157) | activated sludge metagenome | isolation source: anaerobic digester from wastewater treatment plant | place: Japan | collected 2015-05-15 ... | reverse complement strand
CGCCAGCAGCAGCGACTCACCCCCCGCGCGCCCGTCGCGTCCGAGCACGACCAGCGGCCTGCCGGCAACGCCGGCCCGTGCGCGCTGTTCACGAAGGAACCCCGCGGACGCAAGCGCGAACCGCGCCGCGACTTCGGGGGTCATCGTCACGCCGAAGATGCCGCGGCAGCCCGACACGGACAGCATGAGCACGTTCGGTCCGGGATGGGCCGGGCCGGATGCGGATGGTGCGTCACCCATGTTCAGAGCGTAGTGCGAGCGCCCCGGGCCGTCAGCGACCGCCGTTCACGAACCGGTCCTAAACGACCATCAGGCCCGAGACTTCCTCGGGCACGTCGAGGGCTTCGACGATGCTGACCTCGGCGGCGGCGGGGTCGGCCAGGTCCACCACCTCGGACTTGAGTTCGAGCAGGGCCCGCGGCGCGTCGGCGCGCGTGATGACGTTGCCCGAGAGTGTCATGGGCTCTTCGCCCTCGAACGCACGACGGTCGGCGCCGACCAGGCGCACGACCGGTCGGTCGGCCCGTTCCGGGTCTCGGACGCTCTCGACCAGCCCCAGGTGCCCGGAACTGAGCCGCACGAACGAGCCCGCCGGGAAGACCCCCACCGCGCGGACGGCCGCCCGCACCGTCGCCTTGTCCAGTTGCCCCGCGGCGGCTTCGTGCACGACCAGTTGCACTGCGCCGTGCGCCGTCGATCGGCGCCGGTGGGGTCGCTCGGCCGAAGCGCCGGCGAGCACGTCGGCCACGGCGACGACCCGCGCCAGGTCGTGGATCGCTCCCCGTGTCCCGCCGGGATAGCCCGATCCGTCCTCGCGTTCGTGGTGCTGGTAAACCGCCAGACCGACGGCCTCGGGCATGTCCAGCACGTGCGAGCAAAGCACCAGCGAGTACGCCGGGTGCCGGTGCAACGCGTTCCACTCCACCTCGGTCAGAGCACGCGGGAGGGAGCGAAGGTCGCTGGGCAGGAGCATCATCCCGCTGTCGGCCATGAACCCGGCGAGCGCCGCCGCCCGGACGTCCCACAGGCTCCACTGCAGGCGTGCCGCGATCGCGACGCACAGAGCGCCGGTCGCGTACGCGTGCTCGCAGACGCTCTCCTCGATGCGCCGCGTGCCCAGCGCCAGCGCCGCGAAGCGGTCGGGATGGCGGCTGAACAGGTCCACGAGTTCATCGGCCAGTTCCAGCAGCGTCGCCGCCCGCACCCGCTCGGCAGACAGCAGCCGCTCCCACGTCCGCCTCAGGATGACCACACGCTCGGCGCGCTCGCTCGCCAGTTCGAGCGCCAGCGGCCCGCTCCACGTGTCGGCCAGCGACGCCAACGGCACCGATTCCGGCCCCGGGGCGATGCGGCGCGGCAGCCGTTCCCAGCGCGGCGCCAGGCTCTGCACCAGTTCGTCCGCCTGTCGCCGAAGGCCCGACCGCACACGCGCTGTCTGGCGCTCGGCTTCCCAGGCACGGCGCGCCGCGCGCCGCCGCGCCCGTTCCATCGCCTCGGGGTCGGGTTCGCGGGTGAGATCGCCGGAATCCCCGCCGGTTGTGCCGGGGCTGTCGGCGTTCGGTGTCGCGGCGGGTGCGGGATCGGGCGGGGGGACCGCCGGCCCGAGGCGCACGAAACCGCCGCGAACTTGCGCAAGCCGCTCCAGTGTCTCGGGCGTGATCGGCTCGCCCGCCGCCAGCACGGTCAGGCCGCGCGGCGTCTGGATGGCGCGGTCCAACACCTGTCCCACTCGGAGTTGGTCGATCGGCAACGTCGACATGCAACCCCCTGTATCGGCTTGAGGATGACAGATCGCCCAGCCGTGGGCATCGCGCCCGCGGCTCGATTGATGCAAACAGAACCCCCGATTGCCCAACAAGGCCCCCGGAATCGCATCCAGGCGGGCATCCGGACCCGAAAAGGGCTCGGGGCGCTGGCGAGAAGTCGTCCCGCGACTGTCCAAAGATCGTCCGGGTCTTTTTCGGGGTTCGGCTCGCCCGGTCCCGACCTCGTGGAGCAAGCGCGTGTGGAAATGGCTGCTCGGCATCTTCCTCTTCTGCGTCCTGGGGTGTGGGATCGGAGGGTTCCTTTTCTCCCGGACCGAGCAGTTCAAGGAGATGAAGATCAAGTTCGGCGGGGGCCAGTCCAAGACCCTGGTCCGTCTTGAGCCCGCGGTGAAGGGAGATCTGGTCCGGAGCGTCGCCGCACCCGGGCAGGTGGACCCCAAGACCAAGGTGCTCATCACCGCCCAGGTCTCGGCCCGCATCACGGCGCTGCCGTTCAAGGAGGGTGACGTCGTCAAGAAGGGCGACGTGGTCGTGCGGCTGGATTCCGAGGACCTCGTGGCCGCGCTCGAGGCCCAGAAGGCGTCGCTCAAGGCGGACGAGGCGCGCCTGCTGGGAACGCAGGCGGCGTTCAACCAGGCCCGGGCCGACCGGGACCGGGCCCGCGATCTGTTCGAGAAGAACGTGCGCTCCAAGGCCGACCTGGAGGCGGCGGAGGCCGCCTACCAGCAGGCCGAGTCGAACCTGCGCGTGGGCGAAGCCTCCATCGAGATCACCCGCGCGAATATCCGGCGCGCCGAGCGGGACGTCCAGAACTGCGTCATCGCCTCGCCGATCGACGGCACGCTCATCAAGGTCAACAACGAGGTCGGCGAGCTCGTGCTCGGCACGTTCAACAACCTGGGCCAGACGATCATGGAGATCGCCGACCTGAGCGTGATGGTGATGAAGGCGGAGGTGGACGAGTCCTCGGTGGCGCTGGTGAAGAAGGGACAGCGGGCGAAGGTGTACATCAACGCCTACCCCGGCCGCACGTTCATGGGAACGGTCGACCAGATCACGCAGCAGCGTCAGATCTCGAAGGAGGGCAAGGGCTACTTCGAGACCGAGATCCTTCTGGAAATGTCGGGCACGGACCACCTGCTCGCCGGGCTGACGGCGAACACCGACATCCAGGTCGAGACGCAGTTCGACGTCGTGAAGGTCCCCAGCCAGGCGGTGGTCGATCGCCGCATCGAGGAGTTGCCGAGCGAGTCGCGGACGAAAGTCGACCCGGCGCAGGCGAGCAAGTCGTTCACGCGCGTCGTGTACGTCCTTAAGGACGGCAAGGCGCAGTCGGTCCCCGTGGTGACGGGCACGAGCGACCTGACCCACACCGTGGTCCTGTCGGGCCTGAGCCCGGGCGAGAAGGTGATCAGCGGGCCGTACAAGGTTCTGCCGACGCTCAAGGACGGACAGGAACTCGGGGACCAGGCCGTCGAGGACGCGAAGAAGAAGGCGCCCGCCGGCGGAGCGACCGCGTCGGCCGACGGCGGCGGGAAGCCGAAGGACGACTCGTCCCAGTCGTCCTCGCCGTCCGACGGATCATCCCCGTCGGCCTCGACACAGTCCGCGTCGAGCACTACCAAGGGCCCGTGACGGGCCGCGCCGCGAATCGTCCGTCGAAGCGCCGCACCCGTTCCATCCGCGCACCGCTCACCGATCGTTCCAGGCCCAACCCGCGATGACCATCCGCATCCGGCAACTCGAGAAGGTCTACAAGGTCGGCGTCGAGCGCATCCACGCGCTCCGCGGCATCGACCTCACGATCGAACGCAACGAGTTCGTCGCGATCATGGGCGCTTCCGGCTCGGGCAAGAGCACGCTCATGAACATCCTCGGGTGCCTCGACCGCCCGACCCGCGGCGTCTACGAGCTCAACAGCCGCCAGACTCAGAAGCTCGGCGCGGCCGAACTTGCGCGCGTCCGCAACGAGGAGATCGGCTTCGTCTTCCAGTCCTTCGAACTGCTCCCGCGCCTCACGGCGTTGGGCAACGTCATGCTCCCGCTCATCTACTCCGCCAAGCACGTCTTCTCGGCGCGGAAGATGGCCCGGCGTGCGCTCGAGCGCGTGGGGTTGAGCGACCGCATGGGCCACCGCCCGTCGCAGCTTTCCGGCGGTCAGCGCCAGCGCGTCGCGATCGCCCGCGCACTGGTCAACCAGCCGTCTTTGCTGCTGGCCGACGAGCCCACCGGCAACCTCGACAGCAAGACGACCGAGGAGATCATCGCGCTCTTCAAGCAGTTGCACAGGGAGGGCCAGACGATCGTCATCGTCACGCACGAGGAGGACGTCGCCGGGTACGCCAATCGCATCGTCCGTCTCCGCGACGGGAGGATCCTCTCCGACTTCCCGACGGACCAGGACCCCATCCACCGCGAGTACGTCGCCAACGCCGCGGCCCAGCTCAAGCGGCTCGACGCCTCCGCGCCCGCCGCGTCCCCGGAAGCGACCGGGGTGGGAGGCCCCTCGTGATCGTCCTGCGCCTGCTCGTGCAGACCGTGGTGCTCGCCCTGTCGCAGATCTGGGCGAACAAGTTCCGCGCGCTCCTGACCACGCTGGGCGTGATCATCGGCGTCGCCTCGATCATCGCGGTCGTCGCGTGCGTGAGCGGGCTCGAGCGCTTCGTGCTGGGCCAGTTCGAGAAGATCGGCGCCAAGCGCATCTTCATCGACGGAACGCTGCCGCCGTCGCTCCGCAACAAGAAGAGTTGGTTCGATGTCCAGCTCCGCGTCGACGAGGTCCAGGCGATCGCCGACAAGTGCCCCTCCATCGAGTCCGTCTGCCCCATGTGGTACGGCAACTACCCCGTCGAGTCGGCCAACGAGAAACTCGACGCCGTGGGGATCCCCGGCATCTGGCCGACCTGGCACGAGATCGAGGGGCGTTCGGTCATCAACGGGCGACCGTTCAGTTCCATCGACGAGCAGGAACGCCGTCAGGTCTGCCTCATCAACGAGCAGGCGATCAAGGAACTGCAACTCGCCGACGACCCGATCGGTGAGTACATCCTGATCGGCGGGCGGCGATTCCTCATCGTCGGCGTCGTGGAGACGATCCAGCTCTCCGCGATGTTCGGCGGCGGCGACCGCTCCACGGAGGTGTTCATCCCCTTCTCCACCGCGCGGTTCATCATGAATCCCGACGGGTGGATCAATCTCTGCTGGGGTCAGCTCGCCTCCCCCGAGAAAGCCGAGGACGCCAAGGCCGAGATCCGATTCGTCCTGCGAACGATGCGCAAGCAGCCCCCCGAAGAAGAGGACACCTTCATCGTCCAGGTGCTGCAGCAGTTCATCGACCAGTTCAAGGCGGTCGCCGCGGCCATCACGGCCTTCGCCGGCGGCATCGTCGGCATCTCGCTGCTCGTCGGCGGCATCGGCATCATGAACATCATGCTCGTGAGCGTGAGCGAGCGGACGCGCGAGATCGGCCTGCGCAAGGCCGTCGGCGCGCGCCCCGCCGTCATCCTCGTACAGTTCCTCGTGGAGGCCGTCGTGCTGTGCATGGTCGGCGCGCTGCTGGGGCTTCTGCTCGGTCAGGGCCTGGTCCTGGCGATCCGGCTGATCCCCGATTCACCTCTCGCCGACGCCTCCCCGCCCCTGTGGGCGGTCGTGCTCTCGATGGCCTTCAGCGTGGCAACGGGCGTGGTCTTCGGCATGTTCCCGGCGATCAAGGCGTCGCGCTTGGATCCGATCGTGGCGCTCCGCCACGAATGACAACCGCGGCGTGTGCGTGTGTGTGAGGTGGTCGGGGGAAGTTGGAGAGGGGCGAAGACAGAGTGGTGGGGGGGCAGGAGTGCCGGCCGCATGGACATCCGTTCTCCAGGAGAAAGCCCGTCGCAGCGAGCCGCACGTTCCGTCTTGCGACGCGCGGGTGCGGCCGGCGCGCTGATGTCCGTCGGCCTGTGCGCGTGCTCGAGCCCGCTGGCGCCGCTCGACGCCGACTATGGCCCGCGTGTCCCGGCAACCCGCGCGCGTTCGGTTGGGCATTTCTCGCCGTCCCAGGCGGCCGACCCGGCGGCGACGGCCCGGGCCGAGGCCGAGCGGAACGCCGGCGTAGACCACGCCCGCCCCAGCCGCCTCGAAGGGCTCGAGGAGTTGTCCCTGAACATCGAGGAGGTGCGGGCGGCCACGCTGCGCAACAACCTCGACCTCCGCGTGGCGCTCGTCGATCCGACCATCGCCAAAGAGAGCGTCCGCGAGGAGGAGGCCAAGTTCGAGGCGGTCTTCCGCCCGTCGCTGCGGGTCTTCGAGTCCGACCAGCCGACCTTCAACGTGACCGACGCGACCCAGCAGGACGGCGTGTCGGTCGGCGCGGGCGTCGACGTGCCGCTGCGCACGGGCGGGCGTGTCTCGGTCGATCTGACCGAAGGCCGCACCGAGACCGACAACCCCTTCGTCGTCTTCGGCACCAGTTACGACACGTCGCTGGCGTTTTCGATCTCGCAGCCGCTGCTGCGCAACGCCGGGCGGCGCGCCAGCACCTACTCGATCCGGGTCGCCGCGATCAACGATCAGATCACGCAGGCCCGGACGAAGCTCGAGGTCATCCGCCAGCTCGCCGCGGCCGACCGTTCGTACTGGCGGCTCTACGCCGCGAGGCGCGACCTGGAGGTCTCGCAGCGCCAGTACGAACTGGCGCAGGCGCAGCTCAAGCGGGCTCGCGACCGTGTCGACGCGGGCGACGCGCCGGAGATCGAGGTCACCCGCGCTCAGAGCGGCCTGGCCTCGACCCTCGAGGGCATCATCACGTCGGAGAACAACCTGCTGGTCCAGCAGCGCGAACTCAAGCGCATCATGAACATGCCCGGGCTCGACATCAGGAGCCGCACGCTGCTGCTCCCGACCACCGACCCCGCGCCGGCGCCGTACCGATTCAACCCCGAGCCGCTGGTGAGCCAAGCCCTCGCGGGGCGCATGGAGATGCTCGAACTGGAGCTGCAACTCTCGGCGGACCTTTCGACCATCGAGTTCAACAAGAACCAGGCCCTGCCGCTGTTCACGCTCGACTACCGCTACTCGATCGACGGCCTGGGGGAGCGATTCCGGCGCGCCAACAGCCAGGCGTGGGAGAACGACTTCGAGTCCTGGTCGCTGGGCCTCTCGGGCCAGGTGCCCATCGGCAACGAGGCCGCCAAGGCGCGCGTGCAGCGCGCCATCCTGACCCGCCTGCAGCGGCTCTCGACCCGCGAGGCGCGTCAGCAGGCGATCACCCAGGAGGTTCTCAACGCCGTCGACGGCGTCGAACTCGGCTGGCAGAAGATCATGGCCGCGCGCCAGGCCGCCATCGCCGCCGCCCGCACGCTCACCGCCGAGCAGGAGCAGTTCGACGCCGGCGCGCGGACGAGCACCGACGTGCTCGACGCTTCGACGCGCCTCTCCGATGCGCAGCGGTCCGAGATCCGCGCCGTCGCGGATTACCAGATCGCCCTGATCGACCTCGCCTTCGCCACCGGCACACTGCTCGGCCAGGCGGGCGTGGAGTTTGAGCCTTTCGACCCGCGTTCCGCGCCGCCCGGCGGCGTCTCCGACCCGACCGGCTCCGCCTTCCCGCCCGCGGGGCGCCCGACGTACGCCGAGCCGGAGGGCCTGCGCCTGTTGCAGCCGTCTACAAGTCCGGAAGCCGCTCCCGACCAAGCCACTCCCGGCGGACCGGCGCCCACACCGGCGCAGGCCGGCGCGAAAGAAAACGCCGGCGCTGGAGGATCAGCGCCGGCGGGTGAACCCAAGCCGTAGAACCGCGCAACCCGGCGGCCTACTTGTCGGAGTCCGGCAGGCCCATGCCCGAGCGGTCCGGGTCGCGCGGGCGCGCCGGCGGCGTGTACGGGCGGTCCTGCACCGCCTTGGTCACGACCTCGATGGCCTTGTCGAGCTGCGGGTCGCGCCCGCCGACCATCTTGGACGGGTCGTCGAGCACTTCGATGTCCGGATCGACGCCGTGGCCTTCGATGCCCCACGTGCCGTCGGTCTCGTAGAAGCCGAAGGTCGGCACGCTGATCGAACCGTTGTCGATGAAGCCCGGGTTGCCCGAGATGCCTACCAGCCCGCCCCAGGTGCGGGTGCCGATGAGCGTGCCGAGCCTGTGGTGCTTGAACAGCCACGGGAACATGTCGCCGCCCGAGCCCGCCAGGCCGTTGGCGAGCATGACGAGCGGACCCTGGTGCGAGTCCGGCGGCCAGGTCCAGTCCTTGCCGTCGCGCCGTGCCCAGTAGTTCGTCGCGGGTCGGTTGAGCAGTTCGATGAAGCGGTTGGGGATCTGCCCCCCGCCGTTCCATCGTTCGTCGATGATGAGCCCGGCCTTGTCGCGCTGGCCGAAGAACTGCCGGAAGAGATCGTCCTGCCCCTCGATGCCGGTGTTGGGGACGTAGATGTACCCGATCCTGCCGCCGGTCCGGTCCTCGACGTACTTGCGGTTGTGCTCGATCCAGGCCCGGTAGCGCAAGTCCACTTCGGACTTGAGCGTCTTGACAACGACCTCTCGGGCATCGCCGTCGAGCACCGGCTTGTCCGAGACGGTGAGGGTGACGACACGATCGGCCTTGCCGACCAGCGCCGCCCACGGATCGCGCTTCGTGCTCACGGGGATGCCGTCGACCGCCAGCAGGTAGTCGCCGACCTTCACGTTCACGCCCGGTTGGCTCAGCGGCCCGCGCGCGTCCGAATCCCACGGGGCGCCCTCGTAGATCCTGCCGATCCGGTACGCCTGCACGCCGCCCGCGCCGCCGACCTCGAAGTCGCACCCGAGCAGGCCCGCGCCCCGGTTCTCGACCTGCTCGACGTCGCCCGGCGCGGTGAGGTAGGCGTGCCCGATGTTCAGTTCCGAGATCATCTCGGAGATGATCCAGTTCACGTCCTCACGCGAGCCCGCGTCGTCGAGCATCGCGCCGTAATGCTCGCGCATCTTCTCCCAGTCCACGCCGTGCATCGACGCGACGTAGAAGTAGTCGCGCATCACGCGCCAGGCGTCATTGAAGATCTGTTTCCACTCGTCCATCGGCTGGATCGCGACGGTCATGCCGCTCTTGCCCACGTTCTGGGCCTTGCCGCCGTTCTCCGTGACTTCCAGGACCGCCAGGTCGCCGCCGTCGCGGAACACCAGCATCTTCTTCCCGTCGTGCGTGAGTTCGAAGTTGTTCCCCGCGCCGATGTTCTTCTCCGACCGCTCGTCCGCGGCGTACTCGAACATCTTGATCGACGCGGCGTCCGTCGAACCCCGGGCGGGCAGTCGCACGTACACGAGTTTCTCGCCGTCGGCGACCGCCAGGCGTCCGAACGCCCCGGCCGGGACCGGCAGCGGCATCGCCCGCCGCTCGATCCCGTCGAAGTCGATCTCGACGGGCTTGGGCTTGCCGTCCTTCGAGTCCTTCGCGTCCTTGCCGCTCTCCTTGGACTCGTCCTTCTTCTTCTCGTCGTCCGGCTTCTTGCCGTCCTTCTTCGATTCGTCTTTCTTCGCGTCGTCCTTCTTCGAGTCCGGCTTCACGAACTCCTCGTCGCTCTTGGGAAGCCAGGGGTTCTTCACGTCCTTCCGCAGCGGGATCATCAGCAGCGTGTCGGTGCCGGTATAGACGAACGTCGTGTCGAGGTCACCGTAGATCGGGTTCGAGACCGCGCGGTTGGAGCGCACGAACAGGAAGTCGCCCTTGCGGTCGAACGCCGCGCCCCCGCAGTTGAACATGGCGCTCGTGACCGCGCGCTTCTCGCCGGTCTCGGCGTTGCCGATCCGGACCACCATCTGCGAGTTGCCCTCGTCGGCGCGCGGATAGGCGAACCAGCGCGAGTCGCTCGACCACGAAATGGTCGGCTGGTTCATCCACGGGTCCTTGTCGAACTCGCGGGTCTCGCCGGTCTCGACGTTCGTCAGGAAGATCCGCCCGTTCTGGTCCACGGTCACGATCCGCCTGGAGTCCGGCGACCACGTCGGCGAGAAGCGGTACCCCGCGCCCAGGTTCGTCAGTTTCCGCGGCTCGGGACGGGGCCACGCGACCTTCGTGTCCGCGGCCTTGCTCGCCTGGTCCTTGCCCGGCGCGTCTTCGTTCATTGCGTCCTTCGCGTCCTTGTCGCTCTTCTCTTCGTCGTGCTGCTCTTCGGGGCGGGCGTCCGAGGCACGCACCCACAGTTCGTTCTCGCCGGTCTCGTCGGAGAAGTACGCGATCCACTTCCCGTCGGGAGACCAGGCCGGGTCGCGCTCGGCGATCCCGTCGGTTCGGGTGATCGCCCGGACCGAACCCTCCTTCACCGGGGCGCTCCACAGGTCGCCGCGGGCTTCCATCACCACGCGCTTGCCCGAGGGCGAGATGCTCGCGCTGTGGAAGAACTTCGACGCGTCGACGGTCCGCTCCCGCAGGCGCGGCCGGTCGCCGGGGATCGTCACCGGAACCTCGCGGGCCTGTCGCGTGCCCAGGTCCAGGAGCATGAGCTTCGCGCCGAGTTGGAAGACGATCTCCCCCTGGCCCTTGTCGCCCGGGCCGACGCTCGGGTACCGGACGTCGTCGGCCTCATACTTGGTCACTTGCTCGCGCGTGCCGGCCTGGACGTCGTAGCGCCAGATGTTCAGCCGGTGCTCGGGGCCGTTGTCCGAGAGGTAGTACACGCTCGAGCCGTCCCCCGCCGGGTTCCACATCGGGAGCGTGTCGGTGCCTTCCCAGTCGGTGATGCGCTTGGCCGAATGGTTCTGTAGGTTGTACAGCCACAGGTCCGTCGCCATCCCGCCGCGGTAGCGTTTCCAGGTTCGGTGATCGGTCGAGTGCGGCGTGTAGACGAGCCAGCGGCCGTCCGGGCTGATCGCGCCGAAACCGGCGTACGGCACGTCCACCTTCGTCGGCAGCCCACCCTCGGCGCCGGTTGTCCAGAGCTGTGTCTGACGCGCCAGGCCGGAAAAGCCGTTGGTCATGTAGAGGATGCGCCCGTCGGGCGTCCAGCCCGCGACGGTCTCCGCGGCCGGGTGGTACGTCACGCGCATCGCCGGGCCGCCCGATACGGGCATCGTGTAGATGTCGCGACCGCCGTCGTAGAACGCGTTGAACGCCAGCGTCTGGCCGTCGGGGCTGAAGCGGGGGAACGCTTCGGCGCCCGGCGGGCTGGAGAGCGGCGTCGCCGTGCCGCCCTCCCGGCTCACCATCCACAGGTCGTTCCCGTACACGAAGCAGACCCGGTCCTTGCTCACCGCGGGATAGCGCAGCATCCCCGGGTGCGGCTTGACCTCGTTCGCGAGCGCCCCGGCGCTCAGCGCCAACGCGGCCCCGGGGCACAACGACACCCACAGCGTCTTCCTCACGGTGTTCTCCTTGGTCGGCTGAGTTGGTTTCACTTGCTCGATGATTCCCGGGCCGCGACTCACACGGCGCTGGGGTGCCAGACGGTCTTGAACTCCACAAACGGCTCGATCCACCACGGATCGCCGCAGGCCCCCGGATCGAACCAATCGACCGACGTCCCCGCGCCGCTCTTGGACGGCCCGCGCACCAGCACGCGTTTGAGATTCTCCCCCGCGCCGGAACGCAGCACCGCGCCGAGTTCCTCATCGACCCCGCCCTCGCCGCCCGCCGCGTGCACCGCGTCCACATCCCGGTGGTCCGCCAGCACCGGCACCAGTTCGGCGCGCACGCCGGTCAGGATATTCACCACGCCCGCGGGGACGTCGCTGGTCGCCATCACCTCGCCCAGGATGCTCGCGCACAGCCGCGCCCCCGCGCTCTCGCCCGCGAGCACGATCGCCGTGTTCCCGCTGCACACCACCGGCGCGAGCAGCGAGACCAGCCCCAGCAGCGCGGGCCGGTCGGGCGCGACGACGCCGACAACGCCCGTCGGCTCCGGGACCGTGAAGTTGTAGTAGGGGCCCGCGACGGCGTTATTGCACCCGAGCACCTGCGCGTACTTGTCGGCCCATCCGGCGAAGCAGACCAGACGATCAACCGCGGCCTCGACCTCCCGGCGCGCCTGCAGTTCCGGACTGCCTCCGCCGCGCTTGCCGACGACCGACGGACCACAGCCGCAGCCGGAATCGGTGATCGCCGCTGCGAACTCCAGGCTCTTGCCCTCGAGCATCTCGGCCATCCGGTAGAGGATCTGGCCGCGCAGGTACGCCGTCGATCCCCGCCATCCGTCGAGCGCCTTGCGGGCGGCGCTCGCGGCGTCGCGGAGGTCCTTGCGCGAGGCGTGGCAGACGTGGGCGAGCACACGCCCGCGATCACCCCCCGTCACCGAGAGCGACCGCCCGCTCTCGCTCCGCGGGAACTTGCCGTCGATGAACAACTTGTACGTCTTGATCACTCCGAGCCGGTCGGTGACGGCGGAAGCGTGCGCGCGGTCGCCTGTAGACATGCCGCATCGTACCGGGCGCGCCGGGCGGGCGCATGGAGCCACCTCAGGGATTTGAACCCTGGACCTATGCTTTACGAAAGCATCGCTCTACCGCTGAGCTAAGGTGGCCTCGGCCCGGGGAAACACCCCGGCAAAAGGAACCAGAGTATCGGCGCTCCACGGGCGGTTGTCTACTGCCGCGGGGCGCCTGATCCGCCGCCGCCGACCGCCGAAACCCCCAGTTCGCGGACCTTCACCCCACGGGCACCGACCAGCACCTGGTCCAGTTGGCGTCGGCCGATCCGCACCCGCACACGCACCGTTTCGTCCAGGAACTCCCTTTCCAGCACGTGCCCCTTGGTCTCGAGTTTCTGCAGCGTCTTTCCCGCGCTCAGCGGGAGGGTGACTTCGGCATCGATGAGGCCCTGCTTGGCCGCGTCCGAAACGCGGCGAGCGAGCTCGGCGAACCCGAGCCCGTCCGGAGGTCCGGCGATCGCGCTGATGGGGATCGCATCGGGAATCTTGCGCATCCAAACCAGCAGGTTCCGGTTGTCCGCCAGGCGGTCGGCCTTGTTGAGCAGGACCAGTCGCCTGGGCGGCGTCCAACTGGTCAAGCCGCTGCCGCCCCCATCAACCGCGGCCCGCGCGTCCTTCCGCCCGGGCTCGGCGCCCTCGCCGCCCGTCGCCTCGGCACGCCAGGCGCCGCGCCGGTCGACGGTGTACGCGTCGCTGTCGCCGCGTTTCACGGCGAGCTCCTCCTGCTCGCGGATCTCACCCTCAAGATCGTCGAGTGTCTGCGTGACGGTCTGGTATTGCAACTCCGCCGACGGGTCCGACACGTCGAGCACGATGAGCAGCAGGTCGGCGTGCGTCGCCTCTTCGAGCGTTGCGCGGAAACTCGCGATCAGGTGGTGCGGCAGGTCGCGCACGAACCCGACGGTGTCCGAGAGCATGACCTTCACGCCCTCGCCCCCGGGAGTGGCCCGGAGATTCCACTCGCGCGTACGCGTGATGAGCGTCGCGAACACGCGGTCGTCGGCGTAGGCGCCGCCCCCGCCCGGCGAGAGCCCGGTCAGCGCGTTGAACAGCGTGCTCTTCCCGGCGTTGGTGTAACCGACGATGCCGACGGTGAAGTGGTCGCGCTTGCGCTCCTGCACCATGCGCCGCTTGCGCCCGTGGATCTCGCTCAGTTCGCGCTCGAGCGACAGACGCTTGCGCTGCGCCAATCGCCGGTCGATTTCCAACTGCTGTTCGCCCGGGCCGCGCGTCCCGATGCCGCCGATCCCGCCCGCGCCCGTGATGCGCTCCAGGTGGTCCCACATCGCCCGCAGGCGTGGGTAGGTGTACTGCAACTGCGCCAGTTCCACCGCCAGTTTCGCCTCGTGCGTCGTGGCGCGGCTGGCGAAGATGTCCAGGATCAGTTCCGACCGATCGATGATCTTGCGGCCCACAATCTCCTCGATGCTCGCGATCTGGCGCGGCGAAAGATCGTGGTCGAAGATCACCACGCTCGCGCCCAACTCCTCGCAGAGCCCCCGAACCTCTTCCAGTTTCCCCGAGCCCATGAACGTCCCCGCCTCCGGCTTCTGCCGGCGCTGCTCGACCTCGCCCACGACCACCGCCCCGGCCTGCTCGGCCAGAGCGGTCAGTTCGCCGAAGGGGTTGGCCTGGTCGTACACCGAGTCCGGCAGACGGACGGCCGCCAGCACCACACGCTCGGCCTGGACCTTGATTGTCGCTCGTTCTTTGGGGGGGGGCATAAAAAGCCGCGAACGATAGGTCGGGCGGGCGGGTATCACCCGCAGAGCAGGCCGTTCATTCCGGCGATCCCCGCTTACCCTTGCTCTGATGCTCGCCACCCCACCCGTGGACCCAGTCATGTCCGACTCCGCAAACGATTCCCCGGCGTTCCGCCGCCGCCCCGACCCTGCCCACGCGCCCTTCGACGGGCCGGTGTTCCCGGGCGACGCCGCCGACCCTCGGGCATTGCTCATGGAACCGATCGCTTCCGGCCCGCGCTCCCGCGGTGGATCGCGCTCGCCGCGCTCGCGCGGTGCGGCGTTTCGGCTCACCGTCCTGCTCATGATCCTCGCGTTCCTGGGCGGGGTGTTCGTGGTCCGGTTGCCCGCGGTCAGCGCC
>ERZ795060.3513-NODE-3513-length-14253-cov-4.276447_pt1 | contig 14253 bp, 13 predicted proteins | sample MGYA00375144_ERZ795060 | MGnify/ENA primary metagenome ERZ795060 (study PRJEB30189, sample SAMN05720157) | activated sludge metagenome | isolation source: anaerobic digester from wastewater treatment plant | place: Japan | collected 2015-05-15 ... | reverse complement strand
TTCTTCTGCGCGTCGGTGCCGAACCGCAGCAGCACCGATGCGCACATGTTCACGATGTTGACGATGACCATCGAGACCAGCGGGCGGACCGAGTCGCCCGCGCCGCGGGCGCACGCGATGCCGATGGCCAGGATCGAAATACCCGGCACGCCGCCGGCGATGATCCACATGTAGGTCAGGAACGCCTCGCGCGCCTCGCCGTGCAGCGACAGCGCCGTCGCGCCCAGCGGCGCCAGCAGCGCCACCAGCCCGCCCACGCCCGCCCCGGCCAGCAGCCCGAGCACCAGCGACTGCGCCAGCGCGGCGTTGGCCACCGCCAGGCGCGAAGCGCCGATCGCTCGCGACACCAGCGCCGTCGCCCCCGACGCCACCGACATGACCACCAGCCCGATGAACCACATGACGTACGAAGCGCCGGCGATCGCGTCGGTCGCCGCCTCGGAGATCTGCGCCGACAGGTACGTGTCCGTCAGCCCGACCAGCGAGCCCAGGAACGACTCGGCGAGGATCGGCCACGCCAGCGTGAGGATCGCCGCGCCCATCGACAGGCCCGCGAGGCGCCCCGACCTGAGCCGCCCGTCGGGCGTGATCCCCGCGCTCCCGCGCCGCAGCGACCGCGCCGACGGCAGGCCGTTCTCCTGCGAAGGGTCGAGCGTCGCGGGGTCGACCGCGCTCGTGGGCAGGGGACGCGACGCGGGCGGATCGGCCGCGCCGGTGCTCTGTCCCTTCGGGTCCGATCCACCGCGGTCGTCGCCGAGACTCGATGTGCCGCCGCGATCCATGGGCGGCGATCGTAGTTCGCCCGCACCGGGCTTCCGCCCGCGAAGGCGGGGCGCTCAGCCCCGCGGGTCCTGCGGCGTGTTGAACCGCGCGAACATCGAACCCAGGATCGCCTTGGCGCTCAGGTCCGGGATCGACACCGGCAGCCCGCGCCGGACCGAGTCGGCCATCCCGCGCATCAGGTTGAGCCCGGCTCGGAACGACGACAGCAGGCCCGCGCCCGGCTTGAGGTCGTTGCGGCGAAGAAGCAGGATCGTCACGTCGTCGTCGAACCCCTCCCGCCCCTCCGCCGCTGCGTTCACTTGCTCGAGCAGCGACGCGATGAACCCGTCGGCGTCGCGCGGGTTCACACGCGAGCAGAGCCCGATCAGGCCCTGCTCGCCGAGCATGCGCACCCTCGGGCGCGCGCCCGGCGCGACCGCCGCGCCCTCGGACGCCGGCAGTCTGACCTCGAGCAGCGCATCGCTGTACACGAGCACCAGGTCGTCGCGACCGAGGCGGACGGTCCGCTGGTCGTACCCCGCCTCGCTCAGCACGCCCAGCGGCAGGTTCGACGGGCCCGGGCGGGCGCCGGGCGCGCCGTGAACGTCGATCGCGCTCCAGACGCCGCGGCGCGCGTCGTAGTGCAGCGGGCGGGGGTGCCCGGCGCTGGAGATCGTCAGTTCGTCGGTGGGCGCGAAGTACGTCCCGAACAGACCGGTCGCGAAGATGCCCGAGGCGCTGGCTTCCTGCGCGTCGGCGAAGATCTCGGAGAAGCGTTCGTTCACCGCGCCGACAAACACGCGCTGGTCGTAGTGGTTCGAGTGCTTGCGCATGAGCCGGCGCAGCGACGCCGCCAGTTCGCTCACCGGCGCGCCGTGCCCGGAGACGTCGGCGACCACCAGGCGCGTCATGCGCCCCATCGCGCAACTGGTGACGAAGTGGATGTCGCCGCCGCCGGATTCTGCGCCCCCGCCGGTGTGCCCTCCGGCGCCGCCGGTCGAACGCGCCTCGCGCCAGCCGAACGGACGCGAGTACACCCAGCAGTCGATGCCCGCCAGGCTCACGCCGTTGTTGATGGTCGTGTTCCCGCCCCAGATCTCCATGCACTGCAGGGGCTGAAGTTTGCGGGATGCGCCGGGAGTGGCCATGGTGTGCGGCTCAGCGCTCTCTCAGCCCAGCAACACCGCGAGCAGTTCGGGCACCCCCTGCCCGCGCGTCGCGATCGTCTCGACAATCGGCCTGCGCCCGGCGACGTCCTTGAGGTCGCGGACGAGTTCATTCTCGCCCGGGTGGTCCGCCTTGTTGCAGACGAACACGTCGGCGATCTCGAGGATCCCCGCCTTGTCCATCTGCACCGCGTCGCCCATGCCCGGCGTGAGCACGACCGCGGTGCGGTCGACATACTGCCGGATCTTGGTCTCGTTCTGTCCGGCGCCGACAGTCTCGATGAACACCGTGTCGAAGGGCGCGTGCTCCCCCTTGCCGTCGGCGGGATAGCACCCGCCGATGAGTTCGAGGATCTCCGGCACCGCGTGGTAGTCCTCGCCCGAGATCGCCAGCGAGCGGTAGAAGACGCTGGTGCCCAGGTTGTTGAAGTCGACCCGCAGCCGGTCGCCCAGGAGCGCGCCCGACGTGATCGGGCTCATCGGGTCGAACGCGACCACCGCGCAACGTCCCAGCGCAGGCTCCTGCTGCGCCCGGCGCGTGTACTCGCCCACCAGCTGCGCCACCAGCGTGCTCTTGCCCGCGCCCGGCGAGCCCGTCACCCCGATGACCCGCGCGGGTCGCCGGCGCTCAACTCCCGCGCGCACCGGCCGGCCCGCGTGCATGAGCGAGATGTCCCGCGCCAATTGCGCCGTCGGCGTCGCCCCCGGGATCGTCGTCGTCCACGGCTTCACCGCGCCCCGCACCGCCTCCACGATGTCCAGCAGGCCCGTCCCCGTCGTAAAGCACTTGCTCACGCCCCCCGCCAGGAGCGTCGGGATGTCCTCCTGCGGCAGGATCCCGCCCATGTACACGGGCAGTTCCGACCGGCCCAGTTCCCGCAGAGACTCCACCAGCCGCGGCCCCAGGACCAGGTGCGAGTTGGACATCATCGACGCCGCGATCACGTCGCAGTCCTCGTCGCGGGCCGAAATCGCCAGCGAACGCGGCGTCTGCCACAGGCCCGAGTAGATCACGTGCACGCCCGAATCCCGCAGCGCCCGCGCGATGACTTTGACGCCCCGGTCGTGCCCGTCCAGCCCCATCTTGCCCAGCAGGACGCGCGGGCGATGGTCCAGCCCGGCGCAGCGGTCGAGCTTCTCGAACTCGGTGGTAGCGGTTGTCAGGGTCTTGGCCATGATTGGGTATAGGGTAGAGGTTTGGACACGCCGGAGGCGTTGATCTCCCTGGGCATCGCGCTGTGCCTCGGGCTGCTCGTGGGCATCCAGCGCCAGCGGGCCGACTCGGCCCTGGCGGGCATCCGCACCTTCCCCCTCATCACGATCTTCGGCGCGCTCTGCGGCCTGCTCGCACAGGCTTTCGGCGGGTGGGCCCTCGCCGGCGGGCTGCTCGCCCTGGCCGCCGCCACCGCCACGGGCAACTTCCTCCGCCCGCGCGCCGATGCGAGCCCGGGCATCACCACCGAGGTCGCGGCGCTCGTCATGTTCGCCTGCGGCGCGATGATCGGCATCGGCGAGCGCGGCGTCGCGGCCGCGGTCGGCGTTGTCACCGCGATCCTCCTGGCCGCCAAGGCCCCGATGCACCGCTTCGCCGGGCGGATCTCCGACCAGGACTACCGCGCGGTCCTGCAGTTCGCGCTCGTGTCGTTCGTCGTCCTCCCGGTCCTCCCCGACCGTCCCATGGGGCCGCTGGGGGCCTTCAACCCGCACCAGATCTGGTTGATGGTCGTTCTGGTCGTCGGGATCGGACTCGCGGCCTACATCGCCTACAAACTCCTCAACCGCAACCACGCCGCCATCCTCGCCGGGCTCCTGGGCGGGCTCATCTCCAGCACCGCGACCACCGCCGCCCAGGCGCGATCATCGCGAGCCGGCCCCGGGAACGAGCCCGCGGCGTGGCTGGTCGTCACCCTCGCTTCAACGGTGGTCTTCGCGCGCGTGCTGGTCGAGATCTTCGCCGCGTCGAGGGCGCGCTTCTGGGATCTTGCGCCGCCGATTTTCGCCATGCTCGCCGTCGGCCTGCTGCTCAGCGCCGGTGTGCTCCTCCTCGGGCGGCCGAGACTCGCGCACGCCCCCGCGCCATCCAACCCGACGCAACTCCGCACCGCCCTGGCCTTCGCCGCCGTCTTCGCGTTCGTCAACTTCGCCTCGGCTTGGGCCAAGGACCATTCGGGCGCCGCCGGCCTCTACACCGTGGCGGCCTTCAGCGGCCTGTCGGACATGGACGCCATCACGCTCAGCGCCGCTCGGATGGCCGGCGTCGGCGAGATCGCGCCCGCCGCCGCCTGGCGCGCCATCCTCATCGCCGCCTGCTCGAATCTCGCGTTCAAAGGTGCGCTCGTCGCCGTGCTCGGTTCGCGCGAACTGCGCAACCGCGTTCTGCTGGTCTTCGGCCTCATGATCGCCGCGGCTGTTGGGATTGTGGTCGGGTGGCCGGCCTAACACCCGGCATTGACCCGTCCCCGACCCCCGCCTTTCATTCTCCCTTACTTGTTCGGGGACTGCCCGGCCCTTCTCGCGACGGCTCTGCGCCGCCGCACCGCCCCGTAGTCACGGGTCCCGGTCGAAGGCTCGCTCCGCCCCCCCGCGTTCGGCCCGGCGCGTGTGCGCCGGGACCGCCCGCAAAGCGGCGAGGCTCAGACGGCGCTCGAAGCGCCGTCCCAGACGGAAGGATGTTCGCATGGCCCGTTACACCGGTCCCAAGGTCCGCATCTCGCGTCGCATCGGCGTCCCCATCGAGGACAACCCGAAGCACACGTCCAAGCGCCAACTCACGCCCCCCGGCATGCACGGCTTCCGCGGCCGTCGCCTGCGCGACTACGGCGTGCGCATGAACGAGAAGCAGAAACTCAAGGCCCACTACTCGGTCATGGAGCGCCAGTTCCGGCGCTACCTCGCCGAGTCCGAGCGGTCCAAGGGCAACACCGGCGAGGTGCTCCAGCGCCTCCTCGAGTGCCGCCTCGACAACGTCCTGCGCCGCATGGGCGTCGCCCGCACCATCTGGGCGGCCCGCCAGATCGTCGCGCACGGCCATGTCCGCGTGAACGGGCGCAAGACCGACCGCCCGTCCTACAGCGTCGAGATCGGCGACGTGATCACCTTCAAGGACAAGATCCAGAAACTCCTCCGCGAGAACATGGAGTCGCTCTCCGGGCACGAAGTGCCCGGCTGGGTCGACTTCAACCCGGGCGAGCTCACCGCGCGCGTCGTCGCCCTGCCGACGTCGGACCAGATCCCCTTCGACGTCAACGCGAACCTCATCATCGAGTTCTACCGATAATCCAGGCCGGTCGGTCTTCGGGCTTCTTCGCGCCCCGGCGCGGGCGTTCCGGGTCTGTCCCGTCCGGCTCGCTCCGCGGCGCGTGCGCACTGTTCCACGAGGCGCTCCATGCTCAAGTTCCTCCGCAAGTACAACACCTGGATCATGGTGATCGCGGGTTCATTGCTCATGGTGGCCTGGCTGCTCGGGCAGACCATCTCCGAGCTGGGCAAGCGCGCCGCCAGCGGCGTCACGATCCGTGTCGACGGCGTGAAGGTCCCGCACGCCGAGTGGGCCGACTCGATGAACGAGTTCCAGTTCATCAAGCGCCTCTTCGGTGACGGGATCACCAAGGACGTCCTGAACATCGAGAACGGCACCCATTGGTACATGCTGGCGACCGAGGCCGAGAAGGCCGGGCTCGTCGGCGGGCCGACCACCGGGCGCAACTTCATCCCCACCATCGCCCGCCAGATCGCCGACGCGATCAAACGCACCGGCCAGGACATCAGCGAAGAGGCACTCGCCGCCGAGTTCGCCGCACGGCTGGAGCCCACCGCCGCCGAGTCGCGCATGACCGCCGAGCAGGGCGCCAAGGCCCTCGCCCGCCTGCAGGGCGTCGGTCGCATGCGGGCGCTGGTGATGATGATCCCCCGCTTCAGCGACCGGCGACTGGCCCAGACCTTCAAGTCCATCGAGGACTCGGTGGGCATCGACTTCGTCTTCGTTCCCTCCGACCGCGAGGTGCCCTCGATCGACCGCCCCACAGACGAGGCGATCAACGCGTTCTTCGCGGCCCACAAGGACGTGAAGGCCGGCGACGGCGAGTTCGGCGCGGGGTACACCCTCCCGCCGCGCATGAAGCTCGAGTTCCTCATGCTCGACCGCGCCGCGATCGAGAAAGCCGTGACGGTCGACCCGGTCGAGGTGCAGAAGCGGTTCCTCCGCAAGTACCCGGACGGCAAGGTCACCGACGACACCCCCGAACTGGCCCGCATGAAACTGCAGGACGACCTCCGCCGCGAACAGATCGAGGCCGTCTTCCGCGCCGCCGACCAGGGCATCCGCTCCGAGGTCGACAAGGCCGTCCGCGCCTTCCCCCAGGACGGACGCTACTGGAAACTCCCGGCGGACTGGGCGCAGAAGCGCCCGACGCTCGAACAACTCGCCGCCGCGGCAACGCAGCGCGTCAAGGACGCCACCGGCGTCACACTCCCCATGCCCGTCATCGAGCGCCACCAGAGCGAATGGTTGCCGATGTCGAAGGTCGGCGCCATCGAGGGCCTCGGGCGCTCGTTCCTGTCTCGCGGCGGAAGGGGCATCCCCGCGACGCAGTACCTCTTCGCCGTCAAGGAACTCGCCGGTTCGAACCCCGCCGCCCTCCAGGTCGGCGTGCCCAGCGACGCGCTCACGGGCGCGACCGGCAACCGCTACTACGTGGTCGTGACCGACGTCCGCAACACGTCGCCCCCCGACTCGGTCGACGAAGTCCGCCCGGACGTCATCCGCGACATGATGCAGATCGAGGGCTTCCGGCGCCTCGAACAGAAGACCGCGGCGATGGCCGAAAAAGCCGCCGAGCAGGGGCTCGAAGCCGTCGCCAAGGCGCCGCCGACCGTCGGCGTCGTCGCCGCCTCCGACCTGCCCATCGAAAAGGCGACGGTCAAACTCGACCGCGTGAGCGGCACGGCGCTCCATGTCCCCGACATCGACACCGAGGCGTTCCGCAAAGCCGTGATGGCCGCGGCGTCGAAACTCGACCCGACCAAGACGCTCGACCAGGTGCCGGCCATGGACCGCATCGTCGCCGTGGCGATCCCCAAGAGCCGCGGCGTCGCGGTCGCCAAGATCACCGCCCTCAACCCCGTCACCATCGAGAACTTCCGGGCCCGCCAGGACTTCGCGCTGATGGGCTCGATGCGCAAGGAACTCGACCCCAAGCCCGAGGACGACCCCTACGCCTTCGAAACGATGGCCAAACGCCTGAAGGTCGAGATCCCCAAGGGCGAGATCGACGGCGAAGACGCCGTGAAGAAAAAGCCCGCCGACGCCGCCAAATCCGAGCCGGCCAAAACTGAGCCGGCCAAGCCCGCGGCTTGAGTGGGTCTCCGGTCCCTCTGAGGCGCAAGCAAAAAGAAACCCCGCGTCCGACGCGGGGTTTTTTCGTCACCGTCGCTCGGCTGCGGGCGTCCCGATCACATCGGCTTCTTCTCGATCGTCACGTCGTACACGCCCAGCAGTTTGTCCTTGTCAAAGACCATCTCCTGGCGCGTCAGGCCGACGATGTCATACTCCGGCGTCAGTTCGATCGCGTCCACCGGGCACGCCTCCTCGCACATGCCGCAGTAGATACAGCGCAGTTCATCGATCTCAAACTTCTTCGGGTACTTCTCGCGATCGTCCCACGGGCTCTCCGCGGCCTCGATGTGGATGCAGTTCGCCGGGCACAGCGTCGGGCACATCATGCAGGCCACGCACTTCACGCGCCCCGCCTCGTCGCGGTTCAGGCGGTGCACCCCGCGGAAGTTGCGGACCTCCAGGCCCCCCTCGGTCACCGGCTTCTGCTCGCGGCGCTGCTCGGGGTACTGCAGCGTGCGGCTGGTGCGGCCCTGGCCGAAACTGGTCACGAAGTGGCGCAGCGTTGTCCCCAGCCCCTTCACGATCTCCGGCAGGTAGCTCGCCTCGGCACGCGTCAGCGGCGGGGTCGAGAGCCGGAGGATGTCCTGTGGTTGGATGGTCATGTGCGCGAAAAGGTAGCCGTCGCGGCGAAGGAACGCAATCGGACCGCTGGCTTGCTCACGCAAGCCTCCGCGACACGGCCCGTTGTGGCGACACGCCGTTTCGGGCGAGTCTCGACCGCTTCCCGGCCCTTTCTGAAAGTCCGGCGGGGGCAGTTGCGGCCCCGCCGGTTTGATCCGATAATCCCACTCATGGGCAAAGCCCGGCGCATGCCGTTCTTCGAGGTTGTCAACACCCCCGGCGGTGCCGGTGGCGGCGCCGGCTCATCGCCCGCAAGCACAGGTCGCTCCGGGGTCGGCCCGGTGCGACCCAGCCCGCCCGGCCCGTCGGCCCCGGCGCCCGCCGTGGCGGGGGGCCGCTCGGGGCTCGCGCCGACACACGACCTTCCCGCGGAAGCGCCGCCCGGTGCGGCGCACTCCGCCCGCCCCGGTGCGCTTCGATCGCTGCTAGGTGCGGCTCGCCCGGTGTCAAAGCCAGGCCCCCAGCCCCAGCCCGAGCCCGAACCGCTCGAAGGCCCGCCCGAATCCGCCGGCCCCGAGGCGCCCAAGGTCATCGCGCTCAGTTCCAACACCGTCCTCATCGCCGCGGCGGTCGTCGTCGTCGTGATGGTCATCCTCTGGTCGATCGCCTACAAGGCGGGCCAATCCAGCGAGCGCGGACGACTTCCAAGCGATTCCGCGTTTGTCAACGGTGACAGCCCGGCCCTCCCGCCTGATTCCACCCCGGTCATCAAGGACCCGATCGGCCGGAACGATCCGGTGTCCCAGCCCGCCCAGCCCGATCGGCGGGCCGCCACGCCTCCCAAGCCCGACCTGACCCAGGGCGAGCCTGTGCCCGTGCCGGCGGTCAAGGACGGCATCCTCGGGGTGGACCCCCGCCAGCCGGGGAACAACTACCTGGAACTCGGCATTTTCGCTTATCGGGACGCGGCGGAAGCGATCGCGTTCCTGAAAGCCAACGGCACCGACGCCGCGGCCGTGCCGCTCAAGGGCGTTGATCCCGAGCAGGCCAAGGCCAAGAATAGCAACTGCCTTGTGTTCCTCCTGGAGGGCGTGCCGTCGGGGTCGTTCAAGACCTCGGGGCGGGTCAACGAGATCGTGTCCGAGGTTCGTCGCCTGGGCAAGATCTTCCAGAAGCAGCACCGCGGCGCCAGCGACTTCTCCGAGCCGCTGTGGCGACTCAAACGAAACTGACCGAACCCGGGTCGAGACTCGACTGCTCGCCCCAAGCAAAGGACCGAACAACGATGAGCCTCGACCCCTCTCTGAAGACCAAGGGCAACTACGCCGGCGTGCGGAGCGTGCTGACCCGCGCCGAGCGCACCGCCAAGTTGACCGCCGACAAGAAGTTCGACCCCAAGAAGAACAACGCGCTGGGCCTGCCCAAGACCCTCATCAGCAAGGTCTGATCCGCCGCCGTCGGTTGGTTTTCCAAACGCACGCTCACTCCACGCGAGCCCCCGGGCTCGCGTTTTGACGCGAGCCCGTCGCCGCCCACACGATGTGCTGACGCCCGCACCCCAGCGCCGGGCACAGACCCAGACTCGCCGCGTGCCCGATCAGACGTTCGACCGCCCTCGCGCCCTTCTCGCCGAGGTTGAGCGTGTAATCGCTCACGTACATGTCGATGTACCGATCCGCCTGTGCGCGGTCGATCTCGGGCGCGAACTTCATCGCGTACCGCGTCGATTCCTCGCGGTGCTCGAGCGCGAACCGGACCGATCGATCGAGCAGGTCCGTCAAGCGCTGCAGCGAGCCCGGGCCGAGCCGCGTCTCCAGGTCGCGCCGCAGCGCGTTGCCCCCCAGGGGCAGCGGCAGGCCCGTCGCCTCTTTCCACACGCGCCCGAAGTCCACCAGTTCCACCAGGCCGTGCCGCGTGTACGTCAACTGGGATTGGTGGATGAGCAATCCGGCGCTGATGCGCGGTCCGTCTCCCCCCTCCCCGCGCCCGCCGGGCCCGCGCCCGGTCTCGACCGCACGCAGGATAGCGTCGAAGGGCATCTCGACCACGCGCCCGCGCCAATCGTCCGCGCTCTTCCATCCCATGAGCATGCACAGGCACGCGAACGCCGTGGTCTGCACCCCCGGAACGGCGATCGCGCCCCCGCCGCGCGCAATGAGCGATCGGATCGCCTCGGCGCTCGGCGCGTGCGCCGGCCCGTCGGCGCCCGGCGGCGCAAGGAGCCCGGGAAGCGGAAGTGCCACGAGTTTCGGTCCGTAATCCAGCCCGACCGATGCGCCGCAACTGGTCAGCACAAAGTCGCGCTGCACGTGCGCGTACGTGAACATCGACAGCGCGGTGATGTCGTACGAGGCCGCGGGCTCGTCCAGACTCCGGATCGCCAGCCGGTTCAGTTCCGCGATGTCCGCGGGCACCGCCCGGAACGACCACCCCAGCGCATCGAGTTCACGCCGCAGGTCCCCCGGCGGCGGCGACACCACCCGCCCGGGATCGCTCGGATCGACCATCCCCGTCAGCGGCCACCACATGAACACGTCGTCCGGGTCGGGCGAGTGGGCGAGCGTCAGCGTGACCGGTCGGCGCTTCGATGACATCGCTTGAACCGTAGAGCGCCAGCGATCAGGGCAGGTCAGAAGTCGACGAAATGGTCCCACGGGCGCAGGTGCGCATCCGGATTGGCCCGCAGCAGCAGGAACCGTTTCAGCGGCGATGCGCCCGCCTCCGTCGGCCCGTGCGGACGCGGATCCGCGAAGAACACGCCGTTGCGCACGCCGAAAGCCGCGGCCTTCCTCACGCTGGGCATCCACGCGTCGTCGAGCACGACGAGCCCGCCGGGGCGGACAAGCCGCGCCGCGAAGAACAGGTCCACGAACACGGCGTCGAACCGGTGGTCGCCGTCGAGGAAGATGAAGTCGAAGCGGGCGCCGCGCGACGCCAGGTGCGCCATCGCCGTTTCCGAACCCTCCTCGATCAGTGTGTGCGCCGGCGCGGCCCCCGCGCGCGTCAGGTGCTCCACGCCCGCCCCGTCCCAGTCGCGCGTCTGGAACGGGTCGATCGAAGTCAGGTGGAAGCCGCCCCCGGGCCCCGCCCCGGTCGCCGCGTTGTGCGCAAGGCCCTCGAGAATGAACGACGAAGCCAGCCCGAACGCCAGGCCCGTCTCCAGCGCCCGGCGCGGCCGAGCCCCGGCGCCGTTCGCGCTCGGAGCGCCGGCGATGGGTTCGCGCACGAGTTCCAGCAGCGCCGCGCCGGCGTCACCCGTCATCCCCACCGGCCACACGTCGAACCGCTTGCCCGAGCGCCCGGCGATCACGCCCTCGGCGTAGAGCGCCTCACGCTCGCGCCGCAAAGGCGCGCAAAGACCATCGGAGGCTGTCGTGGATTCGAGCGGAGAAACCGCGGACCCGGCTGTGCTCACGGTCCCTGTATCGGTCGAACCGCGCGCCCGGATGCAGCCCGCGGCCCCGCGCCGGCGGGGACCGACCCGGACCGTTACGCTTGTCGCGCATGACGCTCATTTGCGTGCCCATCATGGTCCACGACGTGCCCCAGGCCGCCGCCGACGCCCTCGCCGCCCGCGACGCCGGCGCCGACCTTGTCGAGTTCCGGATCGATGAGTTCTTCACCGGCATCGCGCCGGGCCGGGCCGACGAACTCGACCCCGCACAGGTCGACGCGATCCTGCGCCTCGTCGCGGCCTCTCCCCTGGCCTGCATCGTCACCTGCCGCGCCGCGTCGGAGGCCGGAGATGTCGGCGGCTACACCGACGACGAGCACGCCCGCGTAACCCTCTTCGAGCTCCTCGGCACCGCGTCCAGCGGCAGCGAGACCCGCGGCCATTCCGCGAGCGCCGGCGAACTCAAGCGCCACCCGCCCCGATACCTCGACTTCGAGTACGCCGCGTACACCCGCAGCGCCAACATCCGCCAGAAGATCAACCTCGCCGTGACCCACCCCGGCCAGTTGCGAGCCGACGCGACGACCGGCCTGATCCTCTCAACCCATGACTTCTCCGGACGCCCGGCGGACCTGTCGCGCCGCGTCGTCAGGATGCAGCACGAGCCCGCGGCGAGCGTCGTGAAGTTCGCCTTCCGCGCACGCTCACTCCGCGACAACCTCGAGGTCTTCGACCTGTTGCGAGAAAACGCTTCGTCAGGCCAGAAGCCCATGATCGGGCTGGCGATGGGCGAGTTCGGGCTCATGTCGCGGGTCCTGGCGCCCAAGTTCGGCGGCTTTCTCACCTTCGCCAGCCTGCGCAAGGCCTCGACCACCGCGCCCGGTCAACCGACGGTGCGCGAACTGATCGACACCTACCGCTTCCGCGCGATCAAGCCGACCACAAAGGTGTACGGCGTGATCGGAAGCCCCAGCGCCGTGGCGCACTCACTCTCGCCGCTGCTGCATAACGCGGGGTTCGAGGCGATCGGGTTCGACGGCGTGTACCTGCCACTGCCCATCGCCGCGGACGACAACGACCCAGAAGCCACGTACCTGAGTTTCAAGGCGACGCTCGACGAACTGCTCGACTTTGACGGGCTCGACCTCGCGGGCCTGAGCGTGACCATGCCCTTCAAGGAGATGCTCGTGCGATGGGCGGATGGGAGGCGAGGCGACTCCGGTCTCAGCATCATCGCCGACCCGGGCGTCGTCGCGATCGGCGCCGCCAACACACTCGCTCTCGACGGGCCCACGGGGCGCGCGGGCGGCGGGGGAGCGCGGCGCGGGCACTCGGGCTCCATCGCCAACACGGACGCATCGGCGATTGCCGATCTTCTCGACTCCGCGCTCGCCGGAATCGCCGGACGGACCGTCGGCGTGATCGGCGCCGGCGGCGTCGCCCGGGCCGCGATCTGGGCCTGCGCTTCGCGCGGCGCGGCGGTCGAGGTCTTCAACCGCTCGAAGGACAAGGCCGACGCGATCGCCGTCGAGTTGAACGCCCGCCTCGCCCAACTCGGTTCCGGCGCCAGCCGCGTCATCGCCGCCGACACGGCGTCCTTGCCCAGCGCCCGCGCCGACGCCTTCATCAACTGCACGCCCGTCGGCATGACCGGTGGGCCCGACCCCGGCGGCCTGGCGGCGCCCGTGGCCGAGATGTCCGCCTGCCCGAAGCACGCCGTGTTCATGGACACGGTGTACAACCCGGCCGATACGCCCTTCCTGCTCGCCGCCCGCAAGCGTGGTTCGCCGGTCATCGACGGGGTCTCGATGTTCGTGGAGCAGGCGGCGGCCCAGTTCAACCGCTGGACCGGGCGACCCGCGCCGAAACAACTCTTCGACCGCATCTGCCGCGAGGCGCTGAGCGTAAAGAACTCCTGAGGCGATCGTTCGATCGCCGCTCGATTCCGGAGGGCCGCCTATGTCCGGCTTCCCCGCCCTGCCGCATCTCCTGCGGCGTCCCGTGCTCTTCCCCGACCGCTACGCCTGGTACGTGCTGGTCTGTTTTCTCGACCTCATCGTGACGAACACGATCCTGGCCCACTTCGGCGGCATCGAGGTCAACGGCATCGCCCACCGCGTCATCGAGTTCGGCGGCTTCGGGGGCCTTATCGCCTTCAAGTGCGCCTCGGTGGTGCTGGTGGTCACGATCTGCGAAGTTGTCGGCCGTCGACGCGAACCCCTGGCGCGACGAGTCTCCGAATGGGCGATCGCGATCTCGGCCATCCCGGTCATCGTCGGGCTGATGCAGATCCCGTTCGAGACCGAGCACGTCGAGCCGCGTCCGCGCGCCCAACTGCTCGTGTGGCTTCAGCCCGACTGACCCGGGCCGTGCCCGTTCACTCTCCGGGAATCGCTACGCCGCTGGTGCGCAGCAGCGTCTTGAACCCCTCGCCGAAGACGAAGTTGTGCTCGGGGAAGGCCTCGCCCGACCGGCCCGCCTGCCCGAGGTTGTTGTCGAGGTGGCTAAAGAGCAGGTCGATCGTGCCCATCGGCACGTACCCGTCGTCGGGCCGCGCGTGATCGAAGACGTCGATCCGGCCTTTGGTGGATGCGCCGACCGGGTCCATGCGTTCGATCTCGGCGGTGTAGCGGATCGTCGACCCCGGCGCGACGTCGAAGTTCAGTTCGGCCCGCGCGATCTTGGCGAGGATGACCTTCTCGCGGAAGCCCTCCGCGTGCCCCACGAGGATCCCCGCCGTCTGCGCCATCCCCTCGATGATCAGGCTCGCCGGCATGACCGGCGCCGCGCTGAGTCCCTTCGCCGGCTCGGCCTCGAAGTGATCGTGCAGTTGCTCCTCGGCCAGCGATACGTTCTTCACCGCGACCAGGCGCCTGCCCGGCTGCAGTTCCACGACGCGATCGATCCACATCCAGCGCATGGGAGAGGCTCCCGCATGGGTCGAACACGGTCCACCGAAGGGGAAGAGGGAGAAC